>Ga0181411_1000571_pt1 | contig 13403 bp, 14 predicted proteins | sample 34SPOviralmetaG_FD_130114 | JGI IMG/M metagenome (GOLD analysis project Ga0181411, IMG submission 130114) | Marine viral communities from the oligotrophic San Pedro Time Series (SPOT) site, San Pedro Channel, CA, USA - 34 SPOT_SRF_2012-07-09 | ecosystem: Environmental > Aquatic > Marine > Strait...
CCTTTTCATATTCACAACTACTATCTTCAGATGGCTCTGGACTTGGTGTTTGAGACTGCTCTATTGGTGGTGGTTGAGGTGTTGCATCTATATTTAATCCATCTCGGCTTGGATTTTGTATAAAATTATAAAGTATATTGATGTCTCGATCTGTTGCTATATTTAAAAGCCAATGTTTGCAATCTCTTAGTTGTTTTTTTTTAAATAGTCGCATGCATGATTTTCTATGTTGTGCTAAAGCATATTTAGCTTTGTATTTTTTAGAATCTTGAAATCCTTTGCCACATATTTCACAAGTTGTTTTCATAGTATATATAAAATATATATATATTTTTTCTTCAAGTCATTTAATTTTTATGAATTTATGAGATTATGAAGAAAAGTCAACAATCGCACACGATTTGAAATTAAAAAAGTTTTTTGCAATTTGCGTAGTAAAGTTGAAATCGTATGTGATTATGAATATAATGATATAATTTAATAATAATATAAATAATATAAATATAATATAAATAATAATAAATATAGATTTAATATATATATATTTTATAAAGAAAAAAACTAAATATAATGGTTATATATTATAATGACGCATTTGACTGGTGAAATAGAAATAGACAATGAAATAATGGCAGAAATATTAGAAGACAGAAAACTATATACTGGCACAAATAGAAAGTTGATGATGAAAAATGGTAGAGGATACTATCCAAGTAAGGATCAAATCTCAGCTACTTGGGGTTTGACAAGAAGGGGTAGGCTATGCCCCACAAATGAATATAGAGATGAAAGCCCATATTATGGTTGGTATTATACTAAGACATATAGTGACAACGCCGATTTGAAAGAGATTTTTCAAGAGTATAGTGATTTGCATTTGCCTAAAAATTTTTTCTGGACCCAAGTCCAAATCAATAAAAACTTTGAAACCCCACCACATAGAGATGCCCCCAACCAAGGTAGTAGTGTAATTGTTGGCTTTGGTGACTACAGTGGTGGTAAACTTGCCATAAATAAAAATGGTAAAGTATTTTATAAAGATATAAAAAATAATCCTACAAAATTCAATGGTGCATCATATACACATTGGACTACGCCATATACTGGCATTAGATGGTCCTTAGTATTTTATACACATCATAAAAAATCTGAATTAAAACAATTGATAAAAAAAAAAAATAATATTATAAATGAGCTACAAACTAGTGTCAGTAAGCAAGAGCAGTAAGTCTGGTAAAAAATTGATGGCAAAATTTAAAGATAAAAATACTGGTAGAGAATCTACAACACATTTCGGCAGCGCTGGCATGGACGACTACACAATAAAAAAAGATAAAGCCCAAAGAACTAGATATAGACAACGACATAAAAATGATAATTTAAGTAATCCACGAAGCCCAGGATCACTCAGTTGGCATATATTATGGGGCAACTCTACAAGTCGTAGAGCAAATATTGCAAGTTTTAAGAATAAATTTAATTTATGATTGCTTCGCTTATGATTTTCTAAACAACTCACGAACATATTGAAAACGAACAAATTTGCTATAATTGTCATCAGTATAGAACCAATCTACAAAACATTGATGATTTTCATTGTCTTCATTCACATAATAATTATACTCTTTTTCTATATGAACCACATAATCATAAAATATCTCTTCGGCAGTTTTTTTAGTCCAACCTTCTGGTTTTTCAAATTTTTTTTGTAATGCTTCTTCTAGTAATTTAGTGACATAGCACCAGTTGATAGAAATTTTGAATGCTTGTGAACCAGTCTCATCGTTAAAAACCATTATACTATACTTTTTAAAAAAGTATTGCAAAATTAAATAAATTCAATTTTATTTTATTTATATTATAAATCGTCAAAAACATCCGATGCAAAACCCCTAGCAACTTCTACAAGCACAGCCAATTCCATTTCAACTTCCCCATTAGATATAAGAAAATCCATCATTCGTATAATCCCATATAAAGAAACAAAATTTTTAGTAAGATCTTCATTGTCCCTTTTTAGTTTGTCTAGCTCATAATTTTTTTCATCCATTTGCTCTTTGAAGTTGTCGGCCAACTCTAAATATTTTTGCTCTGTAATATTTTCTGTCATTTATATTGGATATATTTTTTATTTTAATTTCATTAACTTGTATATTTTTGAATCTACAGATTGCTCGGCAATCTTTTCTGGTAATGCCTTTTGAACTACTTCTCTTTTATTTTCTGCAGCCATTTGTTTTTCCCTAACAGTTTTAGCAACTTGTGTATTTTCTTTGACAATATCTTTGACATAGTCTATCATTCCTTTTATATTGTCATCTAAAGATAGTGTAAAATCAAATTTTTTTATTGCATCATCATAATATTTTCTTGTGGCTACTGGGATATTATTTCTCATTTTTTTGGCTTCTGTCTCAAATACTTTTTTATATTCATCATCAGATGGTGCATAGTCTCTATCATCAGTCTCTTTATGAACTGCTTGAATATTTATTTTTTCTTCTACTTCTTCTAGTGCATCTATAGTCTGCTCTGTCTGCTCTGCTTGTGCTTCTTCGCCATCTATATCTGCTTCAAAAACTTGATCTTCTGGCTTTTCATCTACTTCTTTTATTTGTTTTAATTTTGATTTAACATGTTTTTTTCTCTCTACTTGCATTTTTAAATTGTCTATCCTATCTTGTTGTTGTTGTAAGGCTTCTAGCTCAAGTTGTAATAGTTTTTGTTTGTCATTTGTTTTTTTTGCATCACCAAACTCTTTGGCTTTTTTCTTAGCATCTTCTCTTTCTTTTTGTCTCTTCTGGGCGGCTTTTCTACGGCCTTCTTGCATTTTTTTCAATTGCTCTTCACTTAGAGTTTTCTTAGGTTTAGAACTCATATATTATTTTATAGATTTATTATAATGAAAGAGAACGCAATTGTGATAGAACTATTAAATGAAATATTGAAAGAAACAGTAAAACTAACTAACGAAATCACAAGAATCCGCACAAAACTAGATAGTGAATTATATAAGATAGGCACTAAATATGATTTAATCAATAATGAAATATTGGTATGCAAAAATAAATATAAAAATAGTATTAGAAGTTATAAGCCGAGATTTGATAAAAATAATCCTATCACTATATGCTTTGACTAGTTATAATTTATTATAGTTTTTCTTTTTATAATATAAATGTCAAATTCAAAAAAAATTGAACCAGTTGAAATAGATGAAAGTAAATATAATAAAGCAGAACTAGAACCATTTGTATTTCCTTCTTTGTCAGTATTGGTAGGGCATGTTGCAAGTGGTAAATCAACTATGTTATTTAATTTAGTAAAAATGTTTGAACCAGTATTTAAAGGTAATGTAATTATGATAAGTCCTACACTTTTGAATGATCCTATTCAACAAAAAATGTTAGAAGAAGATATGATATTAGAACACTATGACTACTATAATAATGATTTGATGAGGCATATACTAGATGCTATTAAAGAAGATAAAGATGAAAAATATTTAATTGTATTTGATGATATATTGTCTATGACCCCAAAACACATGACAAGAGAGGGTAGGTGGTGGAATAGTTATATTTCTCAATATAGACATAGACCAAACGAAGGCCAAGTTAGTTTGATATTTGCTATTCAGTATTTCAAAGACCTATCCCCAGTGATTCGTAGTAATCTATCATATTTATTTTTATTAGGGGTGCATAGTGAAAAACATCAAGCCCAATATGCAGAAGAACTTAGTGCGGCTACTGGTGGCACAGCAGAATCCTTTTATAATGCATATAATACAGCTAAGACTGGTAAATTTGATTTTTTAATGTTGGATTTCAGAAAATTAAGGGCATTCAAAAATTTAGACACAATCCTATATGATAGAGATAGTGAATTTTATAATAAAGATGAAAAAAAATTATAATAATAATTTATAAAATATGGATTCGTATATGGATAGAGTCGGTAAATTTAATGATATGGTAAGCACTACTAATCAACATATTAAAGCAGTGCAAGATGCTGCTACAAAATTTAAAGATGCAAATGATCCAGTGGGTATGGGTTTAGAAGTCACTGGTGCATCAGCAGGTGGATTGTCTACAGTTGCTGGTGGTATAACTGCAATTCAACATTTCAAAGATTTCAAAACTATGTATAAAGGTATTTCTGGTAAATTAAGTAAAGTAAGAGACAGAGTAACTGGCTCAACAAATAATAGTAATGCTGGTAGAGGTGGTGATGCAAATAATCCAGACCCAGTGCAAAACCCTGGTGGTAATGCAGCAGATGGTAATGCCCCACAACCAGCCGCCCAGCCAAACGCACAAGCAAATGCAGCCCAGCCAGCAAATAATGGTGGGGGTGCTACACAAGATGTTGATGGTGGGGTGCAATCTAGAATTGATTCATTAGACAACAATCCATTTCCATCCACAGAAGCAAATAGCATAAATAATGCAATAAATCAAAAAGTAGGTGATGCTATAGGGACAGATGGTAAAGCATTTTTAAATGGTGTATCTAGAGCTAGTGGGCGTGGTGGGGATCCAGGTTTAATTAAAGGATTGCCAGAAGGTGCATTCAAAGTAGACGCCCAAAAAGACTTCTTAGGTTTTAAAAATAAAGTTGCCAATGATGCTATAGCAAGGGCAAATAGCGGACAAACTCAAGCAAGTGGATATGATAATACTGGTAATCCAACTGGTGATTTGCCAGGCCCACAACCAAATCCTGGTGCAGCCAATGCAGTGCAAAATGTGCCAGATGCTAATGCAGTAAATCCAGTAGCAGCACAAAACAATGTAGCTCTAGCCCCAGATGCAAATGCGGCTGGTGTAGCAAACAATGCCGCTGGTGACCAAATAAATATCGGACAAAATTTAGATCAAAACGCCCAAGGTATTATTGCAAGAGGTAGAGCAGCATTGCAAAATCTACAAGGCGGACAACAAGTGCCTGGTAGAGCAGGACAAGCAGTGCAAGGTTTAAGAGCAAATGGCCCAGGCGGACAAAATGATGTGAACGCTCAAGCAAATGCTGGTGCTAGAGTGCAACAACAAGCAGGTGATGACGCCCAAGGACGCTTAGCCCCTGGTAGAAATCCTAATGGTAATCCAGCAAGTGCTGGTGACCAACCTGGTGCTGGTGTTGATGGCGGAGGACAAGGTGGTTTAAATCCAGGACAAGGTGCAAATGCTGGTGCCAATGCAGCCGATGCAGATGGTAGTGCCGCTGCCAATGCTGCTAGAGGTGCCGCCGCTGGTGCTGGTGAAGATGCCGCTGGTGCTGGTGCAGGTATAGGTGAAGGTTTAGGTATAGGTGAAGGTATAGATGCCGCAGCCGCATTTGCTGGACCAGCAGCCCCTATTATAGGATTGATAGGTGGACTAGTATCATTAGGCACAACTATAGCAGGTTTATTTCATAAAAAACCGCCCCCAGTAAAAGAAGCCCCACCACCAGCCCCAGTAAGTAGTGTAGGTGGTAATTTGAAGGATAGTCTAAGTGGTATGGGGGCAGGGATATTTTAGATATTTTTTATAGTTTATTATAATAATGACAACATTAGGTATTTTGATCCCATTGTGTAGTAGGAATCAAAAGTGGATAAATGTTTTAGACATAGATTTTTTTAATAATTTTTTGCCATATTTTTATTCAACAATAAGTAATAATTTTAATTATAGATTTTATTTTGCTATTGATGAAAATGATAAATTTTTAAATGATAATAGAGAAGATATAGAGAAGTGCTTGAATGCAGAAGACAAAATAATTATTGCCCCTAAAAAATATAATGGTAATCCGTATGGGATTTGGAATCTGTTGTTAGAAGAAGCTATAGATGAATGTGAATACTTCTATCAATGTGGCTCAGATATTCAGCATATAAAAAAAAACTGGGATCAATATTTTGTAAATGTTTTAAAAAAAAATAATAATGTTGGTATAACTGGTGGTGTAGACAAAAGGTTTTGGTTAGAAAGAATATTTAGATCACAAAATGGTATATTAGAAAATGTATTTTTTCATAAGACACACTATAAAATTTTTAAAAGATTTATGAATCCTAAATTTAAGGCTTGGTTTGGTGATGACTATATAAGTCAAGTATATAGAGAAGTAGACTCTACATTTATATCATCAAATCATTTATATCAAAATGCTAATAGAGTTGGTGGCGACAATGGTAGTAATAGATATGATCCGAATCTTGAAATGCAAAAAACTTGGCAACAAACTGCTAAAGAAGATAGTAAGTTTATTAAAGAATATATTAAAGTATTAAAGTAATATGTTTGGTATTTATATCCCTGCCAATAGTGCATTTTTTATTCATCTACAAGGACTATTATATTCAATGAAAGGACATTTAAATGAAGACTATATAGTAAAAATTTTAGATAATGGTTTAAGTAATAATCAAATAAATTTTATTAAAAATAATTTTCATTTTATAAAGATTGAAATAACGCCTAAAAAAACCTATGCCCCTAAAGATATAAGTGCATATAAATTTAAGATAGATGCTATTCAGATGATGATTGAAGATAATTATGAATTTGCTATGAATATGGATTGCAAAAATCATTTGAAAATAAATTTAGCCCAAATAATGGACGAAGTCAAAGAAAAAAAAGTTTTATGTAATATTAGTGGTTTGCACTACGAACATCAGTTGACTCATGAAATTAGTTTAAAAACTATGGGTGTTTATGAAAATGAAGAAATAAAAAATACATATCAACTACAAGCTGGTAATATAGTCTATCATATCCCACAAGCATTAGATATTATGAAAGAAATAGTAAGATATGGCAACGACCAGTTAGCACTCTATCCGCCAGGTAGTAATTTAAGTAATCATAGACAAGACCAATCAATCTGTAGTGTAGTATTAAAAAAATTTAATATAAAACCTACACACACATATTATGCATCTATACACAATACTATTGCTAAAGACATATAATCAAGTAAATGAAATAATCAGTAAATTAAAAAAAAAAAAAAAATATGTTTATTTATTTTATAAAAATGGACCCAAGCAATCAGCAAATGCCAGAAGCCCCAAGTGGACCAAATACAAATACACAAGGCACAAATAATCCAAAACTACAGAGTGTAAATTTTGTTACTATTTTGCCAGAAGGTAAGACAAGTGGATATAAGCCAGAACAGCAAGTAGATTTTAAGATTGATCCAATTCAATTCCCATATATTGATGGTAAGCAATCATATTTATTATTGAATGTTGAACCAACAGGCACATTCACTAATGCTGGTGCCACAGCAAATGTGCCTCTAATGTTTGTGCCAAATGAAGGTGCAAATTCATTAGTCAATAGACTCAGTTTAAGAGTAAATGATGGCACTGGTAAAATCATTGAAGATAGAGAATCATATAATCAATACAATGGTTTAATGAACGCCTATAGTCACGACTCAAATGTTTTCCCAGCCCTTGCAAAAGTTGAAGCCGTAAGTGGTAGAACATCAGACCCAATCAATAGAACTATTGATAATATCAATAATACATATTTCTATCCACTTCCAGATACAGCAACTACTGCCAACACTGCCACTCTTGGTAATACACTCTTAGCACAGAATTCATTTGTAATCCCAATCCAGCTTGGTTTATTTTCAGCATTCGGTAATCAGCATCACGCTGTGCCAAATATGGATATTGGTGGTTGCCATCTCACATATTATTTAGAGAAAGCCAACAGATGCCTACAGACTCTTTGCCATAAGTTTTATAATACTCAGACAGTCAACACAGTAGACGTCAATGTAGAAGATGCCAGAGAATTCACATCATCAGTAAATATTGAATTTACTAGCACAACAGAATTTAATGTAAAGAAAGCAGAATGTGATTGCGACCTATCAATCAATGATGTGCCTTGGGACATCAATATGGTTGCCTGGCGTAAAGGTATGCCATTAAAACTTGGCTCAAATAATGCAGTTGCATTAGTAGACAAAGTTGAGATTGCTGGTAGTTTAATTAAAGTAACATTAGACCAAGCAATAGGGACAGTAGGTGATGATACTATTGCCCCAGATTCAATAAGTAAGAGAGACTACAATATTTCAAAGATTGAATTAAGAGTATTAAATACTATGCCAGACCAGGCAACAATGAAAGACATTAGAAGATCAGTAATGAGAGGCATCAATTTTAATTCAACACAATTATATAAAATTTCTACAGCTAGTGCATTAAAGAATGCAGTTATAGATATTCCAGAATCATTAACAAAATGTCTATCTATTATGGCCGTGCCTTGTCAGCAGTCAGCCTTAGAAAGTGTTGATAGTGCATCATCGTATGCCTATCCAAGACCAGATAGTATTATAAATAATAATACAAATGACTACACATATCAGTGGCAAGTAAGACAAATTTTAATCCCCAACTTAGCAGTCAAGACAGATAAATCAGTTGATAGTGATAATAACAATGTAATATTTTTCAATCAGCAGTTGATGGCTCAAAGACCTATGTATGACGTAAGATCATTAGCAGACCATAAATTAAATGCAACAACAAATAACTTAGACCTTAATCTTCCATATTTCTTCCCACTTCTACTTGCCCCAATGGGATCATCATTTGATTTAATTGATTCAGCCCCACAACTCAGAGTAGAGAATGTAGACAGTGCAACAACTACAGCTAAATTATATTTCGTCTATGTCAATCACGTAAGAATGATTAAAGGCAGTGAGGCTGGTATAGATGTAGAGTTTTAATTAGATTTTTTTAATATTTTATTTATTTATATGTCATCTATTGCAAAAAAAGGCAGACCAAAGGGTAGTAAAAATAAGCCAAAACAAGTAATCAATGTAGGCCAACAACCAAATAATCCGCAGATTCAACAACAATTTGCTGGTGCTTTGAATGCAAAAAATGTAGGTGTTGATAAAATAATTTTAAATGTAAATGGTGGTAATTCAGAATTAGTAACTAATAGAAATGCTATATTAAAATATTCATTAAAACAGCCAGTGATGTTAGAAACTGGCGATGTAATAACTTGCGTAAATGCATTTGTAGAAGAAAAAGGATTGGCAGAAAATACTATTTCATTTGAAGAAGATGTAGAAGCAGAGATGAGATTTATGTATTATAAGCAAGGGGATTGTGGCGATGAGTTGACAACTATGAAGGATATAGGATTTGTTGCATATCCAAAATTATTTCCAGATTCATTCACTACTACAGCTTCTGTAGGCACTGGTGATGATAAAGTAGATAGAGGGGCATTGGTAGGTAATTATTTAGGACCACCCCAGCTATATGAAAATTTAGTTGGTGATTTGGGACCCAATATGAATTTTTCTGGTGTCAATTATGGTGTAGCACAAGGTAGTGAAACTTCAGATGAAAAAAATATAACAACTGGGTGTAATGGTAATTATTATTATTTGATGGAGACAGTAAGATATAATAAAAGTGTAGGGACTACAACAAGAGAATTTTCTGGTGAAGGACAAAATTTTTTAAGGCCAGTGTATGGTAGTAAAACAGTTAAAATAACTGCAGGTAATTATAGTGTGGATAGTTTAGCAAATATTATTTCATCACAATTAAATGGTAGTTTAGGACAAGGTAATAATTCATTTAGTGATGCACTACTTGATAAATTATATAATACAAATGGTGTAAATAAAAATAATTTTTTTAGAACTACGCCATATTTTAAAGATATAGATTCAACAGTTGACTCAACTCAAAGTGATATAATAGGGACTACTGGTGAAAGAAATGGATTTGAAAGATCAGTAGATGGATTTGTAAAGCAAATTAACTATTCAGATTCATCATATTATGAATCTTGGGCTATGCAAAATATGTTTGCATTTAACGACCCAGCAGATAGACTACAGGCAACTGGCGAAGAGGCAAAATTTCCTAATAATGAAACAACTTTTAAAAAAACAAGTGGATTCAATGGCAATCCCCCAGAATATACAACACTATTAGCACCTAATACATTAGCAAGTGATGGCTCAAACCACAATCATTTTTATTTAAATAGAAAAGCGATGGGTGCATTATTTGAAAATGAAAATAATCAATTTTATAGTTTGGCTGGACTAAAGAATAATTCAGAGAATCCAGACAATTTATTTTTCCCACCATTTGTAGATAATATATTGTATAATACAGTAGATTTAGATCATGGATATATTCCAACTGTTACTACAAATGCAGCTATTCCAGGTAATCCCTATCAGAACCTTAGAAGATTTGTAGGTGGGCCAGTTGCTTTGAATTGCCAAATGATATGGCCTATAAAGGCATTGACCTATCCAGGCGATGGATCATTAGATATGCAAAGACAAAAATTTGCAGGGACTAGTGTAGCACAATTGACATTTGGTGATGCAGTAAGTAATAGATTTGCTCTATCAAATTTTCATGAATTTTTAAAATTGCCAAACTTAGATGCGGCAGGGACAACTACAACTGGTTTTGGCGGACAACAAGCAACTAAATTTAATAATCCATATTATAACGACCTATCAAATGGTGGTGCATCAACAAATATAAATACAGCTACAGCAGATGCAGCAGCGACAGTCTATCCAGTAGATTCAACAAGTGGTGTTGCAATAAATAACTTTGATTTTGCATTAGTAAAAAATACACAAGTTTATAAAGATTTAGTGACAGAAATTCAAAGTATAGATGGTGCTACGGCTCCATTGCAACAACTGCTACATAAAGAAAAACTTATTTTTGATCTATTTACAAAACCATTTGATAAATTTTTTGCAACTTCAGATGACGCACAAAATGCTTGGACCAAATCATTATGGTTTAGGTTAGGATTTTCCTACGATCAATTAGGTAATATAAGTAATAGACTTGAATCATTTGTGCCGCCAGGTGGCACAGGTGCAGAAAAAAAAACAATGAAACAAAAAGGTATTATAACTCACAATGCATTTGATTTTTCTAAGATTGTGTCATCAGATGGTTTAGGACTTGGCAATCCAACAATAGACTCTGGGACCCCAATGCAAAATTTTAGATTGACATCATATTTTCCAGGCACAGATTTGCCAAGTAATTTAGGCACAAGTGGTAATAATATTCATATATTAGGGGATTCAAAACCTATTTCGGCAGAAAACTTGCCATCATTAAATGCTGGTAAGTCATATTTAATTATAGAAAGTGATTTAATAAAACCAAATTATAAAGATACAAAAGCAAACCTTGGTAATCTATTGGCAATAATGAGTAAAGAAAATGCAACAAATGATACTATATTTGGTGCAGACCCTATAGATTTCACAGTGACAGAACCAAGACTTCTATCAGATATAACTATATATATTAAGAATCCAGATGGCACATTAGCCGCAGATGATGTTGTAGGTAAAAATAATGGATTTATTATTCAGATTGCGAAGGCGATTCCAGTGCAGAAACTTCCGTCTGTAGAAATTTAATATGTTTTTTTGTTTTAAAATGTTTAGCTCTAGAATTATATGTATAGCAACCTCCACATTCACAAACATATGGCTCGTGTAGTCTATCATAGTGTATATCCTTGTAAAGTTTATTTTGTAATATAACTTTCTCTATATTCATTAGTTTATAAATTTGATTGTTTAATTTAATCCTATCTCTGTGTCTATTGTAATAAGATTCCATATAAATATATATAAAGATTTTTTTCTAAGTAAAATATATACATATTATGAATAAAGACTATTTAAAAAAGTTTTATGGATTTTCTGTTGAAGATTTTGATGATTTTCACAAGAAAGCCTATCCACACGCACACACTAGAACCCATAAATCATTTATGCAATCATTAAAAAGAATTGAAAAAATTTATGAAAAACCTTTGAATGAATTGAATCTAAGCTACTTAGATGATCCCAAAGAAACATTTAATAAATTCAAAGAAACAGATTTTAGTCATCAAACCAATATAACAACATTTTGCATGCTTCTCAAAATGCTAAAACTGTTGTGTGTGCCAGTAAGTGAATATAATAAATTTCAAAATATTTTAAATTTAGAAGCAAAGAAAAACCAAATAAATAGAGAAGAAGATTTAAAAGACAAACTTGGATTTATGCCAAATTTTAATGATATAAGAGATTTATTAAGACAAAAGATTGATGATATAAATCAGACTACATCATTTAACGATGTTAGAAATTTATTGATATTGTCTATGATGATACTTAGTGTGCCTTTAAAATTATTGCAATATACAAAAATGACAATAAATTTTGTCAACTCAGATAGTAACTATATAAAAAATTTTTTGTTAGAAGATATAAATGGTAATTATTTTGTAAAAAGTGGTGATATTTCTATTAAAATAAATGACAAACATTTAATAAAATTGATAAAGCTATGGATAAATGAATATAACCAAACAAAGCATTTTTTCATTCAAACAGAAAACTCTAAGACTGGGATGAATAACAAACAAATAGGACTTGCATTAACTATAGCAAGTAAGCAATACATTGGTGAAACTCTATCAAATGCAGATATAAGATCATTATATATGAAAAATCTAATGGACTTAGACCCATCGTTTAAAGAGAAGATTCAAATAAGTGCATTGCTAGGATACAAAAATAACAATACATTAGAGTTGCATAAAGTGTAAGTAAGCGTAGCAATCCAAATAAATTTATTTTTTTAATATTTTTTTATAATATAAAATGTCTAAAAATACTCAATCAGTAATTTTAAATTTAAATCAGAACTATGCAAATAGTAAAGCCCATAACTATTTTCAACCAGTCTCTCAACAATTAGAAATAAATAAAAATGCAGAAGTGGCATTATATGGTGCATCTATCAAACGCCAACCTATTTTTATTGATAAAGACAAAAGTAATAATACATTTAATTTTGATATTGACCCAGCAGTTTTTCCAGATAATAGACAAATAAATTTGGCATCAACTACTGCGACGCATGTTTTAGACGATACAAGGTTGCCTAAGGCAGCTATTGATGAATTCGGACAAGGATTTGAAATAAAATCTGGTGCATTTTCAATTCAAGAATTCGGTGAAACACTAGTAAATAATGTAAATTATAATATAACAGATTTAGTCAACGGACAAGCCCTACTTGCAAATAAAGATGATTCAGCATTGACTGTAGATTCCCTAAATATAGTAAAACAATTTCCCTATGGCTATACATTTGAAAACGATAAGCCAGATGATTTTTATTTAGGATTTCAAGGGATGCCCTATCAAGGCTCTGGCACAGATCCTAAGATTTCTCAGTTAGGTGAATTAAATAACTCACAATCTGGTGTCTCAGATAATACAGAAGCCGCTGGATCAACTGGTGCCTTAGAATTATTATATGATGAAGAACAAAATCAAAATACAAA
>Ga0181411_1000574_pt1 | contig 13365 bp, 16 predicted proteins | sample 34SPOviralmetaG_FD_130114 | JGI IMG/M metagenome (GOLD analysis project Ga0181411, IMG submission 130114) | Marine viral communities from the oligotrophic San Pedro Time Series (SPOT) site, San Pedro Channel, CA, USA - 34 SPOT_SRF_2012-07-09 | ecosystem: Environmental > Aquatic > Marine > Strait...
AGAAAAGAGGACTTAAGAGATAAAGAGTAAATGAAGAAGTCATAAGACTCCTTCTTCATATACTCTATCTCTACCTCTCTCACCATGCCAATCACTCTGTGATTTTCGACGCGGTGAATATCAACACATGGCATCGAAGATGCTTCACGTAGGTTGAAGGAAATGCCTCGAAATCAGAGGGGAAAGTACCTTCATTTATGAAGGTTGCTATTGTCTAACCTATGGTTAGGGGGGGATTGTCCTGATGTCTCTCATCCCAAGGATTTATCCTTGTACGCTTCAGTTGAAGTCAAACTTGAAGTGGACTATGCTAAGTAGCTGATAGATAGGGGGTTGAATGCTGTTACATAAAGCTGAAATCCTTTCGGCAGAGTACGCTACGTGCGCACCACGGGGGTCAGGGAATGCGTTTCGGGTCTACGCGCGTCATACCTAGCAGTATACATAATCCCAAAGATCTGTATTACGCACCTTTTTTTAAAGCGGTTTTACCAACGAAGTTATGAACAAACCATCCTACACACTGGTTAAGAGGCTGTCATTAAGTGACTTATAGAGTTTACTTAAAGTAAAATATAGGCTTGACTTTTAAAGAAAAAAGTTGTAACTTCGCCAAAGCTATTCAGCGATAAAGCTTCACAGATGTTTTAAACCTACGAAGCTGTCTTTAGGATTACTTAAGTAAGTAATAAAACAGTAGCTACGTAGCGTCAGTCAAACTAATTAAGTTGTAAAGGCGCAAGAACTGCACATATGGGATTAGCATTAGGTTTGGCAGTGGGAGTAATCTACTGTGGTATAGGACGGGTATTCATTAAGCTGTCTAAGGGATCCCCTGGGGTTTCTTCTATAGGGGTTATCTCTCTCGGTGTTTTATCGAGGATGATGTTTGGTATATTCTCTTCTATAGGGGTTATTGCGTTATCTGGAATGGATAAGGGACAGCTTTTTATTTACTGCTTAGTTATATTGGTGTTTACTGGGGTGATCCATCCTATACTATCTACTAGAATCAATTAAGTTGTTTGTTTATCTTTGTGATATGAGAAAAGAAGACAACATTATCTGTTCGGTTTGTTTATTAGCTAACATCAACCTGTGCGGTTGCCAGTGAGATGAAAGTCAATAAGTATGGCGATCCTATTGACCCTAAGAAATTAAAGAGGGGGATTAGCTGGGCCGAGAGTCGTGGGGGAAAGTATATGATGAACCCAACGAGTTCCGCTACAGGGCGCTATGGACAGCTTTACAGTTTGGTTGATGATCTCCCGCAGATGGAGGGGGTTTCTAGGGATAGTTTATCTAGGGATCCTCGGTTGCAGGAGTTGCTTATGGACATGAGGATTGAAAAGGGTATTGGGGGGCCTAGTTTATCCCGTAATGCTGCGGACCTAGAGAGGGAGTATAAGGGGCAGCTAGGTAATAAGTGGGATTACAGACCTGATGAGGTAGCTGCCTTGACTCATTTCTTAGGACGTCAGGGTACTAGGAAGTATTTCGCTTCTTTAAGAGACGGTACAGAGTTTCAGGCACCAGGGGTGAACAAGACACCAGAAGAGTATTTGCGTATTTATAATGAAGGTATAGAGAGATGAAGATCAAGAAGCGCGATTATAAAAAAGAGTACAAGAAGTTTGGTTCTGGAGGCATGGCTAAGAAGAAGCGTGCTGAGCTCAACCAGTACAACCGAGAGAAAGGAACCTATGGGAATGGGGACAGCCTTGATGCGTCTCATAAGGGCGGTAAGATCGTAGGATTTGAGGCTGAGAGTAAGAATCGTGGTAGGCGAGAGAAGTCCAGATTGAAGAAAAAGAAATAACTTATATTTGTCCTATGTACGCAAAGAAGAATAAGAAGCCGATGTACGGCAAAGGAGGCATGGCTAAGCTTGCCCAATACATGGAAGGTGGTAAATTCCCAGATCTGACTGGTGACGGTAAGGTTACTATGGCCGATATCCTGAAGGGTAGAGGCGTTAAGAAGTATGAGAACGGAGGTGTTAGCGATCCTCGCAGAGAGCCTGAAATTCATATTGAAAGAAAAAGAGTAGTACAGGGTGCTGAAGGAATGGAGGGTAAGTACGATAGAGATGGTAGGTTAACTAAATATCCTGTTGGAGAGTATTCAGAGGATGAGACTATGTTTTACGTTGACGGGCTTCCCGTTGATGAAGAAACTGCTATGAGAGCCTATTCACAAAAAGCCGCCTCTGGATCAGGAGACGACTTTAATGAATTTGTTAAGAATTACCTACTTGCTGAAGATCCTAACTTGGGCGGTTCTAGATCGCAAGGATCTGTTAGGAGGCAGCAGCGAAGAGACCTAAGAGACGATCAGGAAAGAATGGGGCCAGCGGCTTTGTTAAAAGCTCTTGAGTCTTACAGACGTTAAAAACCTAAAATAGTTCCTACCTCGTCGATGAATAATCGAGAGCTGCTCCCTACCGTTTGATTGGGAGTAAAGGTAGATTCGCATCCTTTGCCTGTTGAAGCGGTTGTAATGACGTAAGTGTCTTGAACCATTCCGTTCAGCGACTTCATGGTCAATGTGTACACCCTTCCATCCCCTTTAAAAGGGTTTAAGGAAATTCGACTTCCTCTCATGTCATCATTCATAACTACCTCCCTTCCGTTGGGGAGAACAACAGATAGGCTATAGCTATGTGTTGTGCTATTGTTATACATATCGTTTGGCGATACAGTAAAGCTAGCTTCGCAAGAGATGAATTGCGCAGATGCTAAACTCGAAACTGCAAGAGCAAGGGTTAAAAGAAGATTTTTCATGGCGATTGAATTAATTGATTTGTTATATTTTTGGTTTCGCTGATCTCAAGGTAGGACAAACTTTTCGATCTCGCAAATTTTTTTTCTAACTTTGCTATATTCAATCATAGATTGAAGAAATATTATCACAACCCTCGGATCAAAAGAATCAACCCAGCTTGGGTGGCTCAGAAAAATGAAATTAAGCAAAAATCTAACGTTAAAGGAAGCGGTGAAGTCAAACACGGCCACCCGCCTAGGAATAGACAACACCCCAAGTCAATGGGAGATTAATAATCTTACGGCTATAGCTGATCATATCTTTCAGCCTATACGCGACCACTTTGGTGTCCCAATAGGTGTGTCTTCTGGATTCCGATGTAGGGATTTAAATAAAGCTATTGGAGGAAGTAAATACTCTCAACATATGATTGGGGAAGCTCTTGATATAGACGCTGATATATATGGGAAGGTTACTAATGCCGATATATTCAACTATATAAAGAAGAACCTAGAGTGGGATCAGATGATATGGGAGTTTGGTAACGACGAAGAGCCTAACTGGGTGCATGTATCTTATAAAGAAAGCGGGGTTAACCGTAAGCAGATCCGAAAAGCCATGAGGGATTCTAAGGGAGTTTACTACACAACGGAACAAACCACTTAAAGTGAGTTGTAAAAACGCTGTACCGCTAGCCTACCTTTCTGAGACATCGCGTAACGAACTCTATAGTTATACTTTGTCTCTTCCCGAAACAAATGATCTTCTAGTGTTTGAGACGGCGTAAGCTTATCAAAATGTTTGTATAGATACCCGCTAGCGACAAGAGGGTATATCATTCTGTCAGCCAGGTTCTTTTTATGCATCCCGTAGTTTTCAGCGACCCAAGCGACTGTGAAAAACTCCAATTCGTATAAGAACAGCATCAAATGCAGGTAGGACTTAGTTAAGTCTGGATTGCTGTCCAGGAACATATCCGTAGCGTTGCGTAAATTCTTTAGGTAATTATGTTTTACATACCTCTCTGGAAGTTTAGAAACCTCCCTGAACATCCTTGTTTTTTTTACGCTTGATTTAGGCATGTGATTTGTTTCGTATATTTGACTTAAACAAATTTACATTAATGAACCCTAAAGACACCCTTTTCTTCGCCGAGATGTATTCCTTAGTTAAGAGAATGGAAGAAACCATAGAGGAGTTCGAAATGAAAGATCGCACATTAGCTACTATAGTAATAGGAGTAATAGACCTAGAAGATATTGCTTCTGGCACCGACGAGGCGGCTATGAAAACAATGTACAGCTTTAATCTAGACAGCAGAGATGAGTTAGAGGCGGTGAAGATGATTATGGATAGCGCTTACGAAGAAGATGATGATCAATCGTTAGACGACCTTCTTGATGGATTGGGCATATCCTTAAATTAATGGAAGGTCTTATCAGGAAGATTGTAATCGGAAAAGATCCGAAGAACGGCATGGCCTATTACATTGGCATGCGAGCTGGCTCAGGTAATGTCTCCGCTATTATAATGGACGAGGAACACCTGCACAGGTTTAAAAAAAAGAGATACTTAATTTACATCGAAGATGACGACACTACAATGCTGTGGAAGTCTATAGACTCAATGCCTTGTATTTTGGAGTTTGACTTAAACTTTTAATTAATGAAAACCTTAAATTTTTTCATAGTTCACCTTGAGAAGCTTCTGAATGACACGATCAAAACTTCGGGCGGGCTAGAGCTTTACCTAGATCCTAAATACGATGAATTTAAAAATCGAATCACTGAAGGAGAAGTGGTTACTTCGCCCATTAAACACGATACTGGAGTTCAGGTGGGTGACACCCTTTATTTCCATCATCATGTTGTTGTTCATAAGGGTCAGCCTATTACTGGTCTCGATAATCATTACCATGTCACTTACGATCCTGAGCTTGCTATTAACTCTCAAGCTTTTGCTTACAAGTCTAAAAAAACGGGAGAGATTAAGCCTCTATCTACGTGGTCAATTCTTGAATACGTGGAGGAAAAAGCTCAGACTGAATCCGATATTATCGAGGTTGTTAAGATTAAAAAAATACCTGTACGTAAAGGCCGTGTATCATTCAAGAGTGATAGGATTGAGGAGGTTGGGCTAGAGGTTGGTGACGTAGTGGGGTTCCCTAAAAGCATGGACTATAGGTTTATGATTGATGACAAGGAATACTACCGCACACGGATTGAAGACTTACTCTACAAGGAAATTTAATTATCATGTACGAAATGAACAAAGAAGAGCTCTGGGGAATCTTAGAGCAAGAAGAGTGTTTGCTTGCTGATGGATTTGATGACGCCGTAATAGGTGTTAGCTACGGACCAGATCAAGTTGCTATATATGATATAGGTAAAGTCGTAGAGATTTTATCTGAAGATATGCCACATGAAGACGCTGTGGAATTTTTTGAATACAATATAGCTGGCACTTATTTGGGTCCTAAGACTCCTATGTTTGTTTTCACCCATGGCAAGTAAGTTTACTACTATAAGCGCTGCAAAAAGACTTATGCAGAGCATGGAGGTAGCTATCGACAACATGATTGAGGAAGTTAAAAAGCCTGTAGATCCTGAGGCGGGGGGTTCAGCACGTAAAGCAGAATTACAGTCGATAAAACAAACAGCTGTTGACTGTAAAGAGCTTTTGGTGGAGCGTCAGAGGTTAGAGCAAATGGTAAAAGAACTTAGCGAAAATGGAGAAATCGAAAAAGACAAAGACTATTCAGGAGGGTTTGCAGAAAGATTTTCTAAATAACCAAACGATTAGCGATTATTACTTAAACAATAATTACTATGTAGTTTATACGCCTTCGTAGCTCAGCTGGATAGAGCAACGCCCTTCTAAGGCGTCGGTCACAGGTTCGAATCCTGTCGGGGGTACAAATTAAATTAACAACTATGCCAGACTTATATTGCCCAGACTGCGGAAAAGAAAGGTTCGAAAAGAGCCTGACTATGCGCGTTAAAGATGGAGAAACCTATTACGTAGAAGGTCAGTGCGAATGTGGTTCTCAGATGAAGCTTACAAACCCTAAAAAAGGAGTTCCTTCATTAAATAGAATGAACTCTCACGGTCAAAGTTATTAATGGATGTTTTAACCGACATAGAAGGTTATGATACTAAAGGGATTAAAATCGACCCTAACGGTACAGAGGGAGAAACTGTCGAACTCCATGGGTTATTCGTGGTGCTTCCAAAGAAACCGATTAGATCGAAGATTCTCTTCCATGACCAGCCAAAGCAGCTGCAAATGTGGAAGCGGATATCTATGCCAGAAGAATTGCAAAGGATTCGAAGTATGGATGAGTGGCTCGAAAAACCATCCGAGTTTCGAAAAAAGTTTCGTTCTTACATCGAACAGGAGTTTCAGCGTAGGCGTGACGGTGTTTGGTTTTACAATAATGGGGAACCTACGTACATTACAGGGCGGCACTATATGTTTTTACAATGGTCTAAAATTGATATCGGATACCCATCATACCTTGCTTTCCAGAAAGAAATCTTTACCCATATGGCTGCTTGCGAGGCTGATCCTCGTTGTTTCGGCCAGCTTTATACTAAGTGTCGTCGTTCTGGCTACACTAATATATGCAGTTCTGTACTTGTGGACGAAGCTAGTCAGGTTAAAGAAAAGCTTCTGGGCATACAGTCAAAGACTGGTAAAGACTCTCAGGAAAATATTTTTATGAAAAAGGTGGTGGCTATATTCCGTAGCTACCCATTCTTTTTTAAACCCATCCAAGACGGTACTACAAACCCCAGGATGGAATTAGCATTCCGTGAGCCTTCTAAGCGTATCACGAAGAACAATAAAACTTCTCACCGAGGGGACGCCCTGAACTCAGTTATAAACTGGAAGAACACTACAAATAACGCTTATGACGGTGAAAAACTACATATGCTTTACCTGGACGAAGCTGGCAAGTGGGAGAAACCCACTGATATCAGAGAAGCATGGAGGATCGAAAGAACCTGTTTGATTGTAGGTAAGAAAGTTATAGGTAAGGCAATGGTCGGAAGTACTGTAAACCCCATGAATAAAGGCGGGGAAGAGTATAGGGATCTTTGGAAAGACTCCGATCCGAACGAAAGAAATCAAAATGGTAGAACTAGGTCTGGGCTATATAGGATATTTATTCCTGCTTATAATGCGTTAGAGGGATTTTTTGATATGTATGGAAACGCAGTCGTAGACGATCCCGACCAGAGCGTACAAATACATGGCATAGATGGAGACGTTATAGATATAGGCAGCCGCAAATACTTAAAAAACGAACGTCAGTCCTTCAAAGATGATCCTTCTGAGCTTAACGAGATAATTAGGCAATTCCCCTTTACTGAAGACGAAGCGTTCAGGGACAGCATTGAGGGCAGTTTATTTAACATAGGCAAGATTTATCAGCAGATAGATCACAATGAGTCTTTGTATCCTAACCCTGTAGTTAAAGGCAATTTCGTGTGGAGATCTAAGGACGAGGAAGTTGTTTTTTCTCCAGATCCCAACGGGAGATTTAGGGTGTCTTGGATGCCCCCCGATCATTTAAGAAATAAGAAGTGCGAAGAAAGAGGCAAAAAAATAGCTCCTAATTCGCATATAGGCGTTGGAGGGGTTGACTCTTATGATCTTGACTCTACAGTAGACGGAAGGGGCTCTAAAGGGGCTTTACATATGTACAATAAGTTTAGCATGGATGCTCCCTGCAATATGTTTGTAGTCGAATATGCTTCTCGTCCAGACCTTGCAAGTATCTTTTATGAAGACGTGCTTATGTGCGCTTTTTTTTACGGCTATCCCTTGCTTGTAGAGAACAATAAGTACGGCATCGTAAGGTACTTTGAGTCAAGAGGTTATGACGGCTACTTGATGGATAGGCCCGACCACCTTAAAACTAGTAATTCTTCCGCAAACGTGAGGACCAAGGGTATTCCGTCTAACTCTCAGGATGTTATACAGTCACACGCTCAGTCGATTGAAGCTTACATACACGACCATGTAGGTATAAAAGCAGAGACAGAACAATTCGGTAATATGTACTTCAACAAAACTCTTGAAGATTGGATTGGGTATAAAATAGACAAAAGAACTAAATTTGACTTGACTATAAGCTCTGGACTAGCTCTTCTCGGCGCTCAAAAAGTGAAGAAAGAGAAAGTAGAATCTAACTTTTCTGAAAAACAGTTTTTTAGGACTCACAAGGCAAAAGCCTGGCACTTCTAGTTTTACTATATTTGCATCGGAGTTATAAAAACTCTATTTATTGCAGATGTACAGTAACGACAAGAATTCTTCTAGTTTTCCAGATCCGCTAGCTCTTTCTGAAGAAAAAGAAAGCAAAGACTATGGTCTCAAATATGCCAGGTCTATATATCACCAATGGGGCAGAATTGACGAAAACGGATCTAACTACACTAAGAGAAGAAAAGTATTCGAAAGAAACAGAAGATACGCTAACGGTACTCAAGACACCAGTATATATAAATCCTTACTTACATCTTTAGACCCAAGTAATGGCGATGGGAGTATGGTCAATATAGATTTTACCCCTGTTCCCATTCTTCCTAAGTTTGTTCGAATAGTAGTAAACAAGATTCTTTCTTTATCTCCTTACCCTAATTTAGAGGCTATTGATCCTTTATCTTCTTCAGATAAAGACAAAGAGAAAAGAAAGATTGAGATGATGATTGAGGCTAAGAAAGAGTTAGCTAAAATTGAAGATAAAACTGGCGTTAGTATTGGAATGAAGTCAAAGGAGATACCAGAGACTTTAGAAGAAGCCGAGATTTTTATAGGAAACAACATTAAATCTTCCTCTGAGATAGCTGCTCAGATAGCTACAAACCTAACTCTTGACTGGAATGATTTTAATGATTCTACTTTTAGGCGTTGTGTCAACGACCTCGCTGTTGTCGGCATGTCTGTTGTCCAAAGAACTAATGATCCAGAGTATGGCATCAAGGCTGATTATGTAGATCCAGCTAACTTTATACATAGTTACACCGAAGATCCAAGTTTCGGTGATTTAACCTATGCTGGTTGTGTTAAATACGTTACTCTCCAGGAGCTTAAAAGGCTCGCGGGTGATCAGCTGACAGAAGAACAGTTTAAGTCTGTGTCTGCTTCCGCTCAAAAAAGATACGGAAGTAACAATAACCTAACCACGCAAACCGCTCACGGGGCTACTGCTAATCACGCATCGAAAGGCTCTACTGATCAAAAGATTGGTATTTTAGACTTTGAATTTATGTCTGTTGATTGTGAGTATTTTGAAAGCAAAGAAAGCAGATACGGAAATGTAGGGTTTTACTCTAAAGGGGGTTCTTATAAAAAACAATCAGAGTCTGTATTTAACAGGGAGGTTTCTAAACTTGAATCTGCTTCTGTTTACGGGGGTAGTTATATTATAGGTACTGATTTTGTTTTTGATTACGGAAAGAAAAATAACATACCTAAGAATATTCACGATATATCTAGGACTAATCTATCCTTCTCTGTTTGCTCTACGAACTTGATGGAGATGATGCCTAAGTCTATGGTTGATAGCTGCATAGGGTTTGCCGATCAGTTGCAGCTTACGCACTTAAAGATTCAGCAGGCAGTTGCAAAAGCAAAGCCAGACGGGATAATTATTGATATTGAAGGTTTAGAAAATGTGCAGTTAGGCAAGGGCGGGGAGCTTCAACCTCTTGAGCTTCACGATATATACGAGCAAACTGGCGTTTTTTATTATAGGAGTAAGAACCCAGAGGGCGGTTTTCAAAACCCCCCTATACGTGAAATAGGTAATAGTATCCGAAACATTAACGAGCTGATTGGTTTATATAATCACTACTTGAGAATGATTCGCGATGCGACAGGTATTAACGAAGTTATGGATGCTTCTTCTCCAAAAGGAGACGCGCTAGTAGGGGTTAGGCAGCAAGCTTTGGCGGCTGCTAATAATGCCATATATGACATCACTAATTCGTCTATGGTTCTTTACAAAAAAGTTTGTAGTGATATAGTCAAATGTCTTCAGATAATACATCCAGATTCCGTTCTTTATCGTATATACGAAAATGCTATAGGAGAAGAAAACATGAAAGTGCTTAGCTCTTTCAGGAATTTAGCTATGTACAACTTTGGGGTTCGTGTAGTTAAAGAAATGGAAGAGGGGGAGCGTCAATATCTAGAGCAGAACATCCAAATAGCTTTGTCTCAGAAAGAAATAGATTTAGAGGACGCTATTGCTGTTCGTCAGTTAAAGGATATTAACCAAGCGGAAAGACTGTTAATTGTCCGAAGGAAAAAGCGTATTGCGATGAATCAGCAGATAGCTATGCAGAACTCTCAGCAGCAGGCTCAGATTCAACAAGCTTCTGCTCAGGCTACTTCTCAGGCCAGGCAACAAGAGATGCAAATGGAAGCCCAGTTAAAATCTCAAGAGATGCAACTTAAAGGGCAGCTTGAGGCACAACTTGAAAGTGTAAAACACGAGTTCAGGAAGGAAATTGAGATGATCAAGGCTCAGGCTACTTTAGGATTCAAAGAAGATGATGAAAACTTTAAGCAAAAGCTAGAAGTTTTGAAGGAGGACAGAAAAGACGATAGGGTTAAAAAGCAATCGGCTGAGCAGAGCAAACTTATCTCTCAGAGAAAAGGAGAGAGAGGTGAGCTGCCAGAAGAATCTGGAGATATAACATCAGAAATATTAGGATAATATGGCGCAACAAATAAATCTAGATACGTCCCAGAGGGTAGATATCGTTTGCCGTAAGGGAGACACCTTTGAGATGTCTTTAACCTTAAAGGACGATGCCGCTACTCCAGTTTCGATAGTAAGCGAGAACGATTCCTTTAAAATGGAGGTTAGAGCGTCTGATGACTCCAATACTGCTTATGGGACTACAGCGGGAGACACTAACGCTAATATTATACTTAGTACTTTAGATCCCAAAACGGACGGCGGTGATCTTAGCGCTGGCACTAAAGAAATAACAGTTAAAGACTCTAATGGCGTCAATTTACCTCATGCCGATAGCGGAACTGATTTGATTACAGATGGTGTTGTAAGGTTTGCTGTTACGTCAGCTATAATGGCAACTAGACCTGCTGGTTTATATGTTTACGATATCGAGATGACAGACACCTCAGAATCAAGCAAGGTCACTACTTTAATTTACGGAACGTTTAAAATCAACGAAGACGTAAGTGTATAATGGCAACTAATATTACGATATCGACTGGAGGAAGCACTAAGGTTGTTACTGTACCGCAGGTTCAGAATAATATAACGATTTCTCGTGTAGCTACCGCCTCTTCTTCTGGAGGAGGGGGGTCTTCTACCTTCGCTGGTCTTACCGACACGCCCAGCTCTTTTGGAAACTCAGGTCAGGTATTGGCAGTAAACGGCGATGGAGACGCCCTTGTTTACGCCAATCAAACCGCAGCGACCTCAATTGCTAATTTAACTGATGTAGATCTTTCGAATATCGCAACTGGTGATGTCTTAGTATATAATGCCAATAGTGACTTTGTTAAAAGCTCAACGCTTCAAGATTTAAAGACACTCTTAAAATCGGGCACACGGACGACACTTACGACTGATGGGTCAGGGACAAACACAACCGAAGGAAGATTAGATCTTAGTGCTTTAAAGGCTGAGTTAAATTATGCAGGGGACTCAAAGGTTGAACTGACATCTACCACAGCGCATTTGAAGTCAGGTGTAACAGAGTTAAAGGTCACTGAGACAAGCCCTGGTCAATTGGACTTTGTGGTGGCGGCAGGTGAGGCAGGTGTAGAAACAGCCTTTACTGCTGTAGAGATTAATGGTCAGACTACCGCTAATCTAGCGGAAATGAACATTAAGAATGGAACTGCTTTTTACATACATGGATCTAGCGGTGGCGCAAGACTACAATATACAGGTAGCGGAGCAGTCATTACTTTGCCAGCCTCAACGGGTACTTTAGCAAAAACAACTGACATTGCTTCAGATTCTGCTGTTGTGGCGAATACAGCCAAGGCAGAGAATGCCACTCATACAGGAGATGTCACGGGCGCCACGGCGCTTACCATAGCTGACAATATAGTTGACGAAGCAAGACTAAAGGTTTCTAACTCCCCCACTAACGGTTATGTATTGTCTGCTCAGTCAGGAAACACAGGGGGGTTAACTTGGGTGGCGCCTGGAACTTCAGCGGCTGACGATTCTATAAGCGAAGCGAAGCTCAATGTTTCTAACGACCCTACCAACGGATATGTGCTTACCGCTCAGTCAGGTAACACGGGGGGGTTAACTTGGGCCGCTCCTGGAACACCTACCATTACTGATGGTTCTATCACTACCGCTAAAATAGCAGATGATGCGGTTACGGAAGATAAATTATCAAACACTCTACTCGCTGAAATAGACGCAAACACTACGAATGGGGCAGCTACTTCTGTTGTTGCTAACGCGGCAATGCCTAAGTCTGGAGGGACATTTACTGGGGCTATTGATATGGGGAGTAATAATATCACCACTACAGGTAAGGTATTATTCTCTAACGTTTACTCTCTTGAAGGCGATTTACCTTCAGCCTCTACATATCATGGTATGTTTGCTCACGTTCACGGAACTGGAGCAGCTTATTTTGCCCATGGAGGAAATTGGATAAAGCTAGCAAACGACTCAGATGTTCTTGATACAGCCGCAGTATCAGACGGTGCAACAACTCTTGCCACGGGAGACCAGATCCATACTTTTGTAACTACACAAACCGATGCGATTGCAGCGGACACAACTGGTAACGCAGCGACCTCTACAAAGATTGCTAGCATTACAAACTCCAATATAGTTCAGCTTACCGAAACCCAGACGCTGACTAACAAAACATTAACTAGCCCTACCTTAACCACCCCAGCACTGGGTACGCCAGCTTCTGGGACTTTAACGAACTGCACCTTTCCTACACTTAACCAAAACACCAGCGGTACTGCTGCTAACGTAACGGGTACTGTCGCTATAGGTAACGGGGGAACAGGAGCTACAACAGCAGGGGCTGCTAGAACCGCTTTAGGCTTAGGAACAGCGGCAGTAACAGATTCATCCGCTTACGCTACTTCCGCTCAAGGTACTAAAGCAGACGTTGCAATGCCTCTGGCTGGCGGTGCGTTTAGCGGAGCAGTAACAACCAATTCAACTATTGATGGAAGAGACGTAGCTGCTGACGGCACTAAGTTAGACGGTATTGAATCTGGCGCAACCGCAGATCAGACAGCCGCAGAAATAAGAACTCTATTAGGAACGGGAAACAATAACCTTGTTCCTGCTCAAGGTACAGCAGGACATTTCTTAAAGCATGACGGTACATTTGGGTTGCCGTCGTACATAGCCAATACAGATACTCAAAACACAACAACCTTATCGTTCGTAGACTCCAGTAGCGACGCGATACTTAGGAACACTACTGGCGGTGCTGGATCTGGAACTCAAGACGTAAAGTTTGTTGCTGGTTCTAACGTAACCCTTACGCCTGACACTGGTTCTAGCCCTCAGACATTAACGATAGCCGCTACTACTGGAGGTATTGCAAATGTTTTAG
>Ga0181411_1000576_pt1 | contig 13354 bp, 13 predicted proteins | sample 34SPOviralmetaG_FD_130114 | JGI IMG/M metagenome (GOLD analysis project Ga0181411, IMG submission 130114) | Marine viral communities from the oligotrophic San Pedro Time Series (SPOT) site, San Pedro Channel, CA, USA - 34 SPOT_SRF_2012-07-09 | ecosystem: Environmental > Aquatic > Marine > Strait...
AGTTTTTTTCCTCTTACTGGGCTATCTGAACTTATTTCAATCTCAATTGCTTCAGCACGACCTCCGGCAAAAGCTTGAGACACCACCCTCCTTGGTTCAAGTATATGTTCAAATCGTCTTGCGAGTAAGATGTTTGGTTCTACTACTTCAACTTCAAGTTCTTTATACTTGTTTAAATTTACAGAATGATTTATTACTGATGACAATCTAAAAATACTATTTTGTTTTGCAATTTTTAAAATCTCAAGATTAACTTCATCATTTAGAGTGAGTGTAACAACAGCTGTTGCTTGTTCGATACCAGCTTTTCTTAAAACTAATGCAGATGTGCCGTCTCCTTGTATTTTTTCAATTTGTCTATTTGTTGTAAAATTTCTTAGTTTTTCTTGATTAATGTCAACGACAGAAATTGACCAACCTGAACTAATTCTATTAATCAGCTCTTTGGCTTCACCATGTGCGCCTACAATTATTACTTTCACGAGTTTTATTATCCTATATTCTCATTTTAGTGAAAGAATTAGTTTGAAATTCTAAATTTGACCAAAATTGAAATAAATTTAGTATTTAATTGGTTATTTTAATTGCTTTTGTATCTAGCTATTGAATAAAAAGTGTAACACATCACCATCTTGGACAATGTAATCCTTACCTTCTGTTTTAAGTTTCCCAGCTTCTTTTGCGCCCTTTTCTCCACCATTGTCAACAAAATCAACAAATGCAATTGTTTCTGCACGTATAAATCCTTTTTCAAAATCACCATGAATTTTTCCTGCTGCTTTTGGTGCTGTATCTCCTATATTTATTGTCCATGCTTTAACTTCTTGTGGACCAGCTGTGAAATAAGTTTGTAGACCCAAAAGTTCATATCCAGCTTTTATAAGCCTGTCTAAACCAGATTCATTTTGCCCCATATCAATTAAAAAATCTTTCTTTTCTTCATTAGTCAGCTCTGTTATTTCAGCTTCAATATTTGCACAAATTGCAACTACTTTTGAACTTTGACTTGTTGCGTAATTAACAATTTGATCAAGGTGGGGGTTGTTATCAAAACCATCCTCGCTGACATTTGCTACATATAAAACTGGCTTTATTGTAAGTAACTGAAAACCTTTAAGTAGTTTCATTTCATCTTCACCAAAAGATAGCGTACGAACACTTTGACCCTCCTCAAGTACTGGGAGAATTTTTTCTAGTAAAGCTTTGAGTGGTAATCCGTCTTTCTGACCAGACTTAGTATTTTTAATAGCTTTATCATAAAGTTTTTCAACTGTTGCTAGATCTGCTAAAACTAGTTCTGTATTTATAACTTCTATATCATCAATGGGTGAAACTTTTCCTGAAACATGAACAATGTCATCATCTTCAAAAGCACGAACTACATGAACAATGGCATCAGTTTCCCTAATATTCATTAAAAACTGATTACCCAAACCTTCTCCTTTTGATGCTCCCTCAACTAATCCTGCAATATCAACAAATTCCATTGTTGTTGGCAAAATCTTTTTTGGATTAACTATTTTTGCTAATTCTTCCAAACGTAAATCATTTACTGGAACAACACCTACATTTGGTTCAATTGTACAGAATGGATAGTTTTCAGATTCTATACCAGCTTGAGTTAGTGCATTAAACAGTGTTGATTTACCGACATTTGGTAATCCAACTATTCCACATTTAAATCCCATTTTTACCCCTTGTCTAAATAAAGACATAAATAAATATAGTGGCTTGTTTAATTAAAATTAAATTTCTTTACATCATCATTAAGATATTTTGATTAAAGTCTTTAATAAGGAGGGATATGAACGAGAAAAATAATAAAAAAACAATATTTGGATGGTCAATGTATGACTGGGCGAAATCAGCATACGAAACAACCACGCTTGGTGCTGTACTTCCAGTTTATTTTGTTAGTGTTGTAGTTCCAGAAGAAGGATTTGTTTTTAGAGGAAATCTATACACAGGTGCAGAAGTTTGGGGTTTTGCTATTGGTTCAGCTCTTTTCATATTCTTTTTAATAATGCCTACGATTGGGGCAATTGGAGACCTAACCGGAAATAGAATGAGGTTTTTCAAACTTTTTGCCTACGGTGGAGCTATATTTGCTTCAACCTTTTACTTTGCAACTTCAGGTGATGTAATTTTTACATTAGTAATTTACTTTTTAGCACAATTTGGAGCAACAGGTTCAAATGTGTTTTATGACAGTGTTTTAAAAGATATTACAACTGATGATACAATCGATGCTGTTTCAGCTAGAGGGTATGCACTTGGTTATTTAGGTGGAGGAACGCAATTAATCATATCTTTTATAATAATTTTATTTGGTCCTGATATGTTAGGTATAGACACCGCACTCGCATCAAGGATAGCAATATCATTAGCGGGCTTATGGTGGTTAGTCTTCTCCATATTCAGCTTTTCTCGTATGAATATTACTGAGACTAAATCTGAAACACCAAAAAATGCTATATCTGGTGCATACAGTAGAAATTTCAAAACACTTAAAAAAATACGTAAATTTCCATTCCTGCTTTACTTTTTAATCGCTTATATCTTTTTTTGGGATGGGCTTCAAACACTAATAAATATGTCAGCAGCATTTTTTACTGAAGTTCTATTGCTTGACCAAACACAAGTATTAATTGTATTTCTCGTAGTTCAATTTGTTGCATATTTTGGTGCCAAGTTAGCTGGAAACCTTGCAACAAAAATTGGACAGAAGAATGTTTTGTACTACACAATGTTTTTACTATTTCTTGTTGGTAATGCTGCTTACTTTGTTCCAGAAAAACAATTAATACCTGTCGTACTCATGGGTGTTGTCACAGCTATGGGGATGGGTGGCCTTCAATCTGTCAGTAGAAGTGTATATGCTGCCATGTTACCAAAAGGTGCTGAAGGTGAATTCATGGGATTCTTTTCAGTACTGTCTAGATTTTCGGCAATCTGGGGTCCTTTAATATATGCTTACGTAAGTGCATCTACGGGAAATCCAAGATTGTCATTACCGGTAATCACATCATTCTTTTTAATTGGAGCACTCCTATTAAGATCTGTAGATATGGATAAAAGAATCAGTGAAGAGGAATGGGCAGCTAGTTAAATTTAAGTAGACGAGATAAGTTTAAAAACAAGGAAGATACTGTAATAGGGCCGACTCCTCCAGGGTATGGTGCTCTTGCTTTAACTAAATCTCCAATATCGCTGGTATCAATATCTCCATATGTTTTATTTTCTACAGAAGAAATTCCTACATCAATAAGGACCGCCCCTTTTTTAAAATAGGACTGATCATAAAGCTTTGGTGATCCAATTGCTGAAATAAAAATATCAGCATTTTTTGTGTATGATTTTTGATTTGTTGTCTTGCTGTGGATAACAGTAACATTTCCATCATAAACTTTCGATGATAGTATCTTTGCTAAAGGTGCTGAAACTAGACGTGACCTTCCAGCTATTACAATATTTTTATCAATTGTTTGAATATTGTAATATTTTAAAAGCTCTAATACTGCCAGTGATGTTGCAGGAATTAATTTAAAAGTATCAGAGAATAAACTTCCTAGATTATGTGTAGTCAAACCATCAACGTCGATTTGGTAAGGAATGCAATTTATAGCTTCTTCTTGATTCAAATGACCAGGAAGGGGTAATTGGATAATTAAACCATCAGTATTTTTTGAATTTTCAATAACAATATCTTGCAAGGTCTCTTGAGTTGTATTGACATCTAATTTTACCCAATTAAATTCAACCCCTAATTCATTTGCTTTTTCTTCTTTACGAGATACATATAGTAATGAGGCTGGGTTATCTCCAACCGTAATTGCAGTCATTCGAGGCTTTTTATCTTCTTTAGAGTATTTTTGAAACACTTCAGAACTAATATCATCAAGTTTCTTTGCTACTGGTTTTCCATAGAGTATGTGTTCCATCACAATAGTTTAATAATTATGAAACGTATTTAGTAAATAAGTTTATTAAAATAACTCTGGAACTAAATTATGGAAATATCAAAATTAGATAAATTAATTAAACCATCAGGAACTATGGCTATCTCTAATAAAGCAAGAGAGCTTAAAGCCCAAGGCAAGCCAGTAATTGGATTTGGGGCGGGAGAACCAGATTTTCCATCGCCAGACTATGTAGTAGAAGCCGCTAAAGAAGCGATTCAAGACCCTAAAAATCACAAATATTCACCTGTAGCTGGATTAGCAAGTCTAAGAAGTGAGATCGCTCGAACCACGCTTGAATACTCTGGCTTTGAGGTTGATCCAAATAATATTCTTGTATCCAATGGGGGCAAACAAGCTATTATCACTTGTTTAATGGCAATACTAAACCCAACTGATGAAGTAATTATCCCAGCTCCGTATTGGACAACTTACCCTGAAGCTGTGAAGATAGCTGGTGGAAATCCAGTATTTATCAAGTCTTCAAAAGAACAAGATTTTAAGATTGATGTAGCTATGCTTGAGGAAGCAAGGACAGATAAAACAAAATTATTAATCTGGTGTTCTCCATCGAACCCTACAGGTGTTGTTTACTCCAAAGATGAAGCTAATGCAATATACCAATGGGTTTTTGATAATAATATTTGGATCATGTCAGATGAGTTATATGAACATTTAGTTTACGAGGGCGTAACCACACCATCGCCAGCAATGATTGACAAAGATTTAAACAATACATTAATAATTAACGGAGTTTCCAAAGCTTATTCTATGACGGGATGGAGAGTTGGATGGTTAATTGCAAACAGCGAGGTATTAGGCCTTGCTAAAAAAATTCAATCACAGGCAACTTCAAATGTAACAAATATTTCACAACTAGCAGCAGAGTCTGCGCTTAAAAATGGATTAGATGTAACAAATGAAATGAAAATTGCTTTTGAGCGAAGAAGAAATTATGCAATTAAAAAAATTAAAAGTATTAAAAATTTAAGTGTTGTAAACGGTACTGGAGCTTTTTATTTATATGTAGATGTCAATTTTTACTGTACTGGTAAATTCTTAAAAATTAATTCATCGGAAGATTTATGTAATTGGCTAATAGAAAATTATTATATTGCATTTGTCCCTGGTGAAGTTTTTGGGACAAATGGTTTCATGAGATTATCATATGCCCTTAGTGATGAAGAGTTAGAGGATGGATTAGAAAGACTAGCTACAGCAATAAATGATCTAAATGGGTGAGGTAAAAAAAAGAAGTCTGTTTTCTTGGCTTCTATTTGATTTAGCAAACACAGTTTATGCATTCATAATCCCGGGCTTGTATTTCTCAGTATGGTTAGTAAGCGAAAAAGGATGGACAGACCAACAGTTAGGTCTAGCAACATCATCAGCTATGATTATCGTCGCAATTCTAGGGCCTTGGGTTGGGAAAAAATCAGATAGTTCTGAAGGTAAGAAAAAACTCTTATTAACAATGACACTGTTATGTATAATCTCTACATTTTTGCTTGGAACTTTTAGCGTTGAAATATCTGTATTGTTATTTGTAATATCCTTGATTGGTTTCAACTTAGGCTCTGTAGTTTATGATGCATTAATAGTTTCTGTAAGTAACAATGACAATCGTGGAAAAATATCTGGTCTAGGTGTTGCTTTCGGGTATACAGGTTCTTTAATTGGCTTTGGGGTCGCCACGCTTCTTCAAAATAATGGATACAGCTATGAAGAAATTTTTAAATCTGTTGCTCTACTATTTCTAATTTTTTCATTACCAGCGTTTTTCTTTATTGATGAAAAAATTGTTTCATCAGAAAAAATAAAAACAAGTATATTGAATTCGTTGAATATTGTTATTAAATCATGGAAACATTCGCGTCAATACGAAGGATTAACAAGGTTTTTAGTTGGTAGATTTTTTTATGCTGATGCAATAAATACACTTATTAGTGGCCTTTTAGCTGTCTACCTCGTTGAAGAAGTTGGACTTACTCCTGCCGATAGTCAAAATATACTAGCTTTAGCTATAGTAGTTTCAATAATCGGTGGATATATATTTGGTAAGTTAGCAGATATTTATGGTCCAAGAAAATTAATATTAACAAGTATATGTTGTTGGATCATTTCACTTTCACTTGCGATAATAGCAACTGAATTTAATCAACTTTGGCTAATTTATGTTACTGGTGTTTTAGGAGGGTTTAATATTGGTGGTATTTTTGCAGTAGATAGAGTATTTATGACGCGTTTGTCACCTGAGGAACACCTTGGAGAATTCTATGGTTTGTATTCTACTGTTGGTAGATTTGCAACAATACTTGGACCAATACTCTGGGGTTTGATTGTTAATACTCTTAATCTAAGTAGGAATGTGGCAATGGGATCACTTATAATATTGCTAGTAATATCTTTTATGATTATTAAAGATGTTTCTGATAAAGAGAGATTTTAGAAAAAGAAAAACTTTTTCTTTTTGTTAACCTCTTCAAGTTGTTGACGTGTATTTTTTAATTTTTCTCTAAGAAACTCTGCCTCTGATTCTGCCTTAGCAGCTCTTTCTCTAGCTTCAGCCATTTGCTGACTTGCCTCATGAAGGTTACCAAGTTGATTAAGAACTGTATTCCAGGCATCTAATGGTACAAGTAAACTTTCTTCATTAGCATTATCATTTTCTTGATCTAAGTTGTTTTTATATTCATTTGCTGAATTATTGTTTTCTTCAATTTGAGAAGAGTTTTTCTTTTCATCATCTTTATTTAGAAAATTATATTTCTCAGCCATTCTTTCTTCATAGCTTTTACCCATTTTTTAATGCCTTTGCGTAGTCTTCTATAAGAGGATACTGGAATTCAAATCCCTCTTTCAGTAGTTTTTCTGGAATTATTCGAAGGCTACAAAAAATTAAACCATGGGCTAACTCAGAGCCCATCAATAGATTTATTGCTATTTGAGGAGCAGGAATTATTGAAAGTTTTTTGAACACTTTTGCAAATCTTGAAGAAAATTCTTTTTGCTCCAAAGGTACTGGGGAAACAAAGTTTACGGGTCCGGAAACTTCCTTATTTTCTAAACAAAAAATATAAGCTTTAATTACATCTTCAATCGAAATCCAAGACCAAAATTGAGTCCCTTTACCCAGTGGTCCCGATATGTTTAATTTTGTAGTTAATGTAATTAACTGAGTAGCAATATTGCCTCTTCCTAAAATAAATCCATTTCTAGCTTTAACAACTCTGACATCTTTTTTTTGTAATTTGTTAAGGGGTTCTTCCCAAGCTTCTTCAGCAACTAATTGGTCAAAGGTTCCTCTATTAAATTTAATAGTAGCTTCCGTGATGACCTCATCAGAATGGTCACCGTAAATAGTTGTACCCGATGCCGTAATGAAGATTTTAGGATATTCTTCACTTTCATTGTAAGTTTTCATAAATAAGTCTGACGCCCATTTCCTTGACCAATAAATTCTAGATTTTTTTTCCTTAGACCACCTTCCACCACTTAGTGGTAAAAATCCTAAAATGTCCTTTGGTGCAAGTGACTCACCTGCAAGATGAACAATTGCGTCTAGTGTTTGAAATTTTTCTTTATCTATTTCTTGTTTAGATGGACTCCAATAAATTTCATTTTCTTTAATTGGTTCTCTTCTAACAAACTTATATACTTCAAATCCCTTTTCAGACAGCTCATTTGATAATTTTTTTCCAATATATCCTGATGCTCCTGTAATACCTACTTTCAATTTGAACCATCTTTATAGAATATAAAAAAGTTTTTCAATGTATTCTCTACTTCGGAAGCATCGTTCCCAATATTTCTATGAAAATTGACTGTAACAATGTTTGACTGAATGAAGATTGTTTCTATGTCTTCAATGTCTTGAAATAATTTTAAAGCTAATTTGCCACTTACATCTGAAATTAAGGATGCTTCGGAAATATTACTAAAAGTCATGCCCTCTTGTCCCGATACAGATCTATTTAAATCAAAAATTATCGTTTTGTTTAATTTTGTAGTCTTGACTTCAATAACCTGACCCACTAATTCTCCCCTATTCTGTGTACTCTTATTAAGTTAGTTGCTGCTTCAACATTTGGAGGTGTTCCAGCAACAACAACAACTTTATCACCTTTATTATATTTTTTTTCATTTTTTAGGAAGTCATTGGCATCATTTAACATTTCTTCAAATGTGTTTTTTCTTTCTATTTTGTATTGCTCCACACCCCATAGCAAACTCATTTGATTGTAAGTTTTAGATTTAGAAGTGAATGTAATTATTGGAGACTTTGGTCTGTAATTTGAAATTAATAAAGGAGTCCTCCCTGATTCAGTAAAAGCTACAATTGCTCTTGCGTCAATATCATTAGCAACCTGAACTGCTGCTCTGGCTAAAGTGGTTGTTAGCTCATCTATTGATGATAATTCTTTGAATCTTAATGTTGATGTATCATTTCTTGCATCTGTTTCCGAGCATATAGTAGACATTACTTCAACTACTCTATTCGGATGATCGCCAATTGAAGTCTCTGCTGAAAGCATGACTGCATCAGTTCCCTCTAAAATTGCATTTGTTATATCAGTTACTTCTGCTCTAGTTGGCCTGTATGAAGTTTTCATTGATTGAAGCATTTCAGTAGCAGTTATGGAAATTTTACCTCTTGAATTTGCTGCATTTAGAATCTGTTTTTGTACAAAAGGTACTTGCTCAATTGGTAGCTGAACACCTAAATCACCTCGAGCAACCATTACACCATCTGAAACTTCTAAAATTTCTTCAATATTGTCTAATGCTATTTTGAGTTCTATTTTTGCAATTACTTTTATATCTTTTGGAATAAGTTTTTTTACTGTATTTATGTCATCAGCATTTCTAACAAATGAAACTGCTACAAAATCAACATCATTATCCACACCAAACTTTAAATCATCAATGTCTTTTGGTGTGATTGCAGAAACAGAAAGATTGGAATCAGGGAATGCGACTCCTTGATTGTCCCTTAACTCTCCACCTATCAAGATAAGCGCTATCAGAGTGCTCTTATTTTTTTCAACAACCTTAAGAACAACCTGTCCGTCATCAATAAAAACACGGTCACCTATATTGATATCTTGAATTAAGTCTTCATAGTTTATGAATATATTTTTTTCATCAGATTCACATTCCTTGTTGGTAATACTGATTTCTTCATTTTTCTTAAGAACAGTGTCCTTTTTTGCTAATCCAGTTCTAATTTTCGGACCTTGAATGTCTTGCATCACAGCCACACTTTTTTTTGAAGATTTTGCCCACTTTATTACATTTTCATGATCTTCCATTGATCCATGAGAAAAATTTAGTCTTAAAACATCTACACCTTGTTGAACAACTTTATGTATTTTTTTTTCAGAAAGTAAGCTTGGACCTACAGTTGCAATAATTTTAGTTTTTCTATCCATTTGATTTAATACTTTAATAGCATGGTATAACAAATTTAAGTATATGAATAGCGAAATAATAATTGGAATACCTATTAATAGTTTTGATAACCCTATGTCAAGACTAAGCGGTAGTGTTGATTTAAAAACTAGACAAATTCTCCAAAAAGCAATTCTAGTTAATACGGTTAACTGTTTTAAAGGAGAAAATATAGATATTTTTCTAATTTCTAATAGTACTGAAGTTGAAGTAATTTCTAAAGAGTTAGACGTAAGCTTATTTAGAGCAGATGTTGATGGTTTAAACAAAGAAATTATCAAATTTACGAAACTAATTAAAAATTATTCAAAATGGGTAATTTGTCATGCAGATCTTCCTTATTTAAATAAATTCAATATATCAGTACTTTTAAAAGAGATAGAAAATAATAAAATTGTTATTTCAAAAAGCAGTGATAGTGGAACACCTTTAATGGGGGGTTCTATTTTTTTTGATAGCTTTCAATATGGTAAAAATAGTTTTGACAAACACGCAAGAGCTTTGATGAAACAGAGAATTGAATTTAAGCAGATTTTTAATAGAGAATTGTATTTTGAACTAGATACTCCTCAAGATTTTGAGATTTTCATCAAAAATACACCACGATGGTACAAAAAGCTATCTTTATAGCAGCCCCGACCGGATTTGAACCGGCGTTTCTGCCTTGAGAGGGCAGCGTCCTAGGCCTCTAGACGACGGGGCCTCTGCTCGGGGAGAAGGACTTGAACCCTCAACGATGGGACCAGAACCCATTGTGTTGCCAATTACACCATCCCCGAAAGATTGCAGCCCCGACCGGATTCGAACCGGCGTTTCTGGGTTGAAAACCAAGCGTCCTAGGCCTCTGGACGACGGGGCCGTAAATATTAAGGATAAAGTATTTTGATTATTAGTTGTTACAATTTTTCGATAGTTTCAGCTAAACGAGCTAAAGATGCTTCTTTTCCAAGAGAGTATATTGATTCAAACAGGGGTGGGCTTATCTTAGTACCAGTAATTGCAACTCTTGTTGCCTGAAATCCTATTTTTGTTTTTACATCTAATTCTTGTAAAGTTTCTCTCATAATTACCTCTATATTTTCTAGAGTAAAATCTGTTAGATCTTTAAATTTCTGTCTAATGCCTTGTAGGTAAATTTGTGAATCTTCTGAATTAACTGAATCCCATTCTTCTGAATTAATTACAAAAGGTTCGTCAAGTAAAAATACAACTTGAGGGGTCAAGTCATTTAATGTTTCTACCCTTTCTTGAACTGAGGGCAGGATTTTAGATAATCTATTAAGTTCATCATCAAATAGCGATCTATTCAAGTCTTTTTCGATTTGATTCACTGCTGTTGTTTCAAAATCTTCTTTATTAGTAGTCCTTATATATAACCCATTTAGCCAGAGTAATTTTTTCTCATCAAATATCGCAGAATTGGGTAATGTATTTTTTAAATCAAATTTATCAATAGCTAACTTATAATCAAACTTTTCAAGATCGTTTCCAGGTGACCAACCTAACAAACATAAATAATTAAACATTGCTTCTTTAAGTATTCCTTTGTCTCTAAAAGCTTCAACTGATGTATCACCATGACGTTTACTTAATTTTTTTCCATCTGGTCCAAAAAGCAATGGTAGATGACAAAAGTCTGGAATATCTGAATTTAGTGCTTTCATTAGTAATATATGTTTTGGAGTAGAAGACAATATATCTTCTCCTCTAGCGATTATTGTTATTCCATAATCTATATCATCTACGGTTGAAGCAAGGTGATAAGTTGGTGATTTATCAGAGCGTAATATTACAAAATCTTCAACATCGGATAAATTAAATGACATATCACCCCTGACATAGTCTTTGAAATCTATTGAGCCATCTTTTGGAACTTTAAACCTAATGGCACCATCATCCTCGTATGCTTTACCTTCAGATAATAACTGATCAGCCACTTCTTTATATCTATCAAAACGTAGTGATTGTCTGTAGTCTCCATGAGGTCCGCCTACATCAATCCCTTCATTCCAATCAATACCTAGCCATTTAAAATTTTGAATAATATCATTCTTAAATTCTTCTGAGCTTCTTTCAGTATCGGTATCATCTATTCTTACTAAAAATGTACCGTTGTTGGCTTTTGCATACAGCCAATTAAATAATGCTGTTCTTGCATTTCCTATATGTAATTTACCAGTTGGCGAAGGAGCAATTCTTAATTTCATTATTTTACAGTATTGATTAAAGTCCCAATTGTCTCAATTTCAATTGTAATTTCGTCACCAGGTACAACTTTAGAAACTCCTTCTGGTGTACCAGTCAAGATTACATCTCCTGGCAAAAGGGTCATAATAGAACTTACAAAACAAACAATGTCTTCGATTGAAAAAATCATATCACGAGTGTTTCCATTTTGTTTAATTTCGCCATTGACAAAACATTTGATACTTAGTTCTGGATTTTGTTCAAAGTCTGTTTGAATTACTGGCCCTAAGGGACAAAAGGTATCAAAGCTTTTCGCCCTTGTAAAGTTTCCATTAAACGTCCCGTCTTGACCCTGTAATACCCTCTCTGATAAATCATTTGCAATAGTAAATCCTAAAATATGATCTGACCAATTAGCTGGCGTTAAGTTTTTACTAATTTTTCCTATTACGATTGCTAGCTCGGCTTCATGGTCGACATGTTGAGCTATTTGGGGATATATTATTGATTCACCAGTACCAATAACAGATGTTGAAGGTTTATTAAAAAAAACAGGATTACTAGGAGCGCTATAGTCATGTACACCAAGTTCTACGGCATGCTTATGAAAATTCTTTGCAACACCGGTTACCTTGCTGGGTAATACTGGAGATAAGAGTTGAATTTCATCTAAGTGATATTTTTCCTCAGTTGGTTCCCAAACAACTAAAGGAGAACCTTCGTATCTGAGAATTTGGTCTTCAATTAACTCACCGTAAAATATATCTCCTTGAAATTTTGCCCTAACTATCTTCATTATTCAAGTGTATAAGTTTTATAATTTATCTTCTAAATTAGGATTAAATAATTCTGCCAGATGTAACCCGTGAATTTTTTCATCACTACAAACTTTAAGTGTATCCTTATCCAATTTGCCTAAATTGTTTTCAGTAATTTGTAATGTTTCAATAACTTTAACAACATCGCTTTTTGTAGGAGCTCTTCCCGATACTGATGCTTGGTAAATTACCAGATTAGTAATTATTTTAGAAATTAATTTACCCTTGTAGTGATCAACCCATAAATGTTTAAACTGCTTAATAAGTTTTAAAGCATAACCGCTATCAGGGCTTGGAATTGAGAAGGCTTCTTCTAATGGAGAGGCCATTTTGTTTTTGTTTGAACCTAATGATCTTGGTACTGGGAGATTTATTTCCTGTTTTAATCCTTGTGAATCTGGAATGATATTTGGCTGTTGTGTCATGTGACTAATGTAAGATAATGGTGAAAGTCACTATCTTCACCATTAACAATTTTTAAATATTTATCTCTTATCAAATTTGTTAAATCTCCAGGAGTACCATTTCCAATATCATCTCCATCTATTGAAACAACCCCAACAACTTCAGTAGCTGTACCAGTAAAAAAAAGTTCATCAGCATTTTTTAAATCATTAATTGTTATGTTTTTTTCTTCTAATGGAATGCTCAGTAACTGTGCAATCTCTATAACTGTCTTCCTTGTAATTCCTCCGAGTGCACCTGTTTCAACTGGTGGTGTTGCTATCATACCATCTTTAATTAAAAATAAGTTTTGTCCACTACCTTCTGCAACTACATCGTTATCTCCAAGCATAATTGCATCATCATAACCACTATTCACTGCATCAATTTTTGCTAAAGTTGAATTCATATAACCACCAACTCCTTTTGCATAAGGTTTAAAGCTTTGAGGGCTAATTCTTTTCCAATTAGATATACAAACTCTGACACCTTTAT
>Ga0181411_1000577_pt1 | contig 13343 bp, 16 predicted proteins | sample 34SPOviralmetaG_FD_130114 | JGI IMG/M metagenome (GOLD analysis project Ga0181411, IMG submission 130114) | Marine viral communities from the oligotrophic San Pedro Time Series (SPOT) site, San Pedro Channel, CA, USA - 34 SPOT_SRF_2012-07-09 | ecosystem: Environmental > Aquatic > Marine > Strait...
AGGATGAATTAGCTAGAGCATTATCTGAAGATGGTTCTGCAGCTAGTACATTTATTACTCCGAAGACATACTATCCAAATATATAATGGCTAGATTTGCAAAAGGTAGTAGAGCATTAGCGATATCTGATAGATCAGGTGCAGCTTTTCCATATAGAGAAATGGTAAAAGAATGGACTGGTGCCTGGGTACATCAATCTGAATTTGAACCTAAACAGCCACAATTAGAACCACATCCTGTAGGAGCAGACCCACAAGGTTTAATGCATGCAAGACCCGCAAGAGTTGAGTTTCCTGTACAAGATATTTTACCTAACAATCCATTTACCACAACAGGTGGATCTCAAACTTTAAGTGTATCTTATCCCTCTAATCAAATTAACGAAGGAACGTCTCATGTTAGATTTCAATCTGTTAAAGAAATAGTAGGGGGTGTTGCACTTGCAACTTTAGAATTAGAGACAACTTTAAATGGTGCAATTAATGATACAGTTAACACTTTAACTTTAACTAGTTCTGCAGCATTTCCAAATGCTGGTTTTATTGTAATAGAAAAAGTAGATCAAGATGCAACTAGTGCAACTTTTGGAAGATACATAAATGAAACAATTCAATATACAGGTAACAATACAGGCACAGGAGTTTTATCTGGATTGACAAGAGGTACAGCTGCTCCTTTTAGAGGAATTACTTTTTCTAATACTACAGCAACAACTCACGCAAACGGAGCAAAAGTTTTTGGATCATATCTAGCAACAGCAATTGCAACAACTGTAGAAGTAGGTCCTAAATTACCTAATGGAACACAAGCAACAGAACAACAATTTAATTCTATAACCGTGCCTTTAGTATCTAACGCTGGAAGCACAGTAACAGGAGGCGGTTTTCAATGTACAATTGGACCCGTTAATGATAGAGGTTAATTATTATGGCAGGCGGATTTACAAGTTATTCATACACAACATTAACAACAGCTATTAGATCATACACAGAAGTAGATGCTAATGTATTTACTCAAACTATTATAGATGAGTTTATTGGAGCAGCTGAACATAGAATAAATCTTGATTTACCTATGGATTCTGACAGAGAAGAATATTTTGGTTCAGTAGCAACAGATGTTAATACGGTTAGAGTTCCCGCAGGTTTTCTATTTGTTAGAGGAGTACAAGTTTTTGATTCCACAACATCCAGAACAGGACAACCTTTTTGGTTAGAAAGACGTGATCAAACTTTTATAAGTGAATTTGTAGGAAAATTAACTGGAAATGCAGGAAGTGCTACAGGAGCAGATGTTACAGGATTACCTAAATATTATGCTATGTTTGGAGGAGCAACAGGATTGACCGATACTACATCCGGTTCTATAGTTATGGCTCCTACGCCAAATGCTAATTATTTAATAAATATATATGGTAATGCAATGCCTGTAGGATTAGGTTCAGGATCAGATGGTAATTCACACACGTATGTTAGTAATTATTTCCCGCAAGGCTTATTATATGCTTGTTTAGTCGAAGCTTATGGATTTTTAAAAGGTCCAACAGACATGTTGACATTATACGATGGAAAGTATAAACAAGAACTACAAAAGTTTGCAGCAATGCAAGTTGGAAGAAGAAGACGAGACGATTACACGGATGGTACAATAAGAATTCCAATCGAGTCACCGCCTCAATAATTAGGAGATAAAAAATTATGACAATAACATCAGCAGTTTGTAATACATTCAAAACGGAAGTTTTAAAAGCAGTTCACAATTTTACGGAAAGTGCCAATGAATTTAAATTAGCATTATACACAGATGCAGCAACTTTAAATAAATCAACAACAGCTTACACATCGTCAAACGAAGTAGCTAACGGAAATGGTTACACGACTAAAGGAATTGCACTTACAAACGTAACACCCGCTTTATCAGGTGATACTGCAGTTTGTGATTTTGCAGATGTATCTTTTACATCAGCTTCTTTTACAGCTAATGGTTGTTTAATATTTAATGAAACAGCATCCGGTGACCCATCAGTTTGTGCTATCGCATTTGGTTCAAATAAAACTGTAACTAGTGGAACTTTTACAATTCAATTTCCAGCAGCAGACGCATCTAACGCGATACTTCGTATAGCATAGGGAGGAAATCCTTATGTCGGTAACCCGAACATTCACAGTAACAGTAGTTAGCACTGATAGTGGTAATAAATATGTTATTGACGGGGTACAACAACCTACTTTAGAATTAGTTGAAGGTGGAACTTTTAAATTCGATGTTTCTGATAGTTCAATGGGTCCTCACCCTTTTAAATTTTCAACAACCAGTGGTGGAACACACTCAGGCGGAAGCGAATATACTACCGGTGTAACTACAAGCGGGACAACCGGGCAATCTGGAGCATATGTACAAATTGAAGTAGCAGCTTCTGCACCAACTTTATATTATTATTGTCAATACCACTCAGGAATGGGTGGACAAGCAAACACACCTAACACTGATTTTTGGGGAGCAGGAAACTGGAGTGCAAATCTTTGGGGAATAAGTTCTGCATTTACAACTGGTTGGGGTGTCGACGTTTGGGGAACAGGTGGTTCATGGGGTCAAGCTAATGATGAAGTAGCTCAATTAACAGGTTTATCATTAACATCAGCGGTTGGAGTTCCTATATCTGGTGCTGAACAAGGATGGGGTAGAGATTTATGGGGACAAGAACCTTGGGGAGAAAGTTTTAGCCCTGTTGTTTCACTAACAGGTTTCGGTTTAACATCAACTCTTGGTGATTTAGCATACGCAGCATCTACTACAGGTTGGGGTAGATTAGAATGGGGTGAAGCAGATTGGGACGGAGCTGCAACTACATTTACACCAACAGGTGTTTCTGCAACAACTTCATTAGGTTCACCTACAATTACAACAGAAATTAATACTGGTTGGGGCCAAGATGGTTGGGGCGTAGAAAACTGGGGTGCTTCTGGTTTAACAATTTCTTTAACTGGTCTTGAAATGCAATCTGCTACAGGAGAAGATGTAAGTTGGGGTAAACAAACTTGGGGATCTGCAACAACTGGTTGGGGTGGAGAATATTATTTAGAAGTTGCCGACGTAATGGGATTAACTGGATTAAGTACAACATCTTCAGTTGGAACACCAACAGCAATATCTGATCTTGTCTTAGTTCCAACAGGTCAAAGTTCAACATCAACAGTTGGATCTGTAAGTATAAACTTTAATATAGATGTAAGTTTAACCGGTTTAAGTTCTACTTCATCTGTAGGTGCTTTATCACCAGCGGATGTAATAGGATTAACTGGATTAAGTTCTACATCAAGTGTAGGAAGTATTTTAATTAGTGCAAATCCTACTATAGATTTAACTGGTGTTTCAATGACTTCTGCAACAGGAACATTAAACCCTGTAGATCAAGTAATGGGTTTAACTGGATTAAGTACAACATCATCAACTGGCACATTAGATCCTACAGATCAAGTAATGGGATTGACAGGTGTATCAGCAACTGCTAGTCTATCACAAATTGGCGTTAGTGTAATAGCATTTGAAAAAGCAACAGCCACACAAACAGGAAATTATAGTAAAGCAACTGCCACACAAACAGGAAATTGGACTAAAAATACTACATAATGTTTATTGACATTAACTACAAAACAAATTAAAAAAAGATACTAATTAGGAGAATAAAATTATGGCATCAACTTATACGGCTCTCGGTGTAGAACTAATGGCAACTGGTGAAAACGCCGGTACATGGGGAACAAAAACTAACACCAACTTAAATATAATCGAACAAATTTCAGGCGGATTCACTGCTCAAGCAGTTGGAGACTCTGGAACACCAACAGCTCTTACAGTTTCTGATGGATCAACTGGTGCTACTATGTCTCACAGAATGATTGAACTTACAGGCTCTATTAGTGGAGCTAGGGTTGTAACAATTCCTTTAGATGCACAAACATTTTATTTTTTAAGAAATTCAACATCCGGTGCTTACACAGTACAGTTTAAATATGCTTCTGGTTCAGGAGATTCATTTACTTTTTCAGCAACAGATAAAGGTGATCAAGCTGTATTTGCTACAGCAAATGATGGAACTAACCCAGACATCTATACTTTAGGTTTTGGTGATGGTGATGTAACTCTTACTGGAACACAAACTTTAACAAACAAAACTTTAACAGCACCTAAAATTGGAACTTCAATTTTAGATACTAACGGAAATGAGCTAGCTTTACTTACAGCTACAGGTTCAGCAGTTAATGAATTTACTTTAGCAAATGCCGCTTCAGGTGCTGGTCCAACTTTATCATCAACAGGTGAAACAAATGTTGATATCAATATTAATCCAAAAGGAACAGGTGTTCTTAAATCAGGAACTGCTGCAGTTAAAATTGCAGGTAAAGAATCTATTTGGGTTCCAGCTAATGCTATGTATGGAGCTACAACTAATCCACCTGATGCAGCACAAGTAGAAACAACAGCTTTAAGACCAGACATGAAAGTATTAGATTTTGATGCTGGTACAGATCAATTTGCACAATTTTCAGTAGCTTTTCCTAAATCATGGAATGAAGGTACAGTAACTTATCAAGTATACTGGGCACCAGCTTCAACTAATACAGGTGACTGTATTTTTGGGTTTCAAGGTGTTTCATGTGGAGATAACGACACTATTGACGTTGCTTACGGAACAGCAGTAACAGTTACAGATGCTGGTATAGGAACAGTAGAAGATCAACAAGTTTCAGCAGAGAGTAGTGCAGTTACAATTGCAGGATCTCCTGCAGTAGATCAACAAACTTATTTTCAATTATATAGAGATGCAAACGCAGGTGGAGATACTTTTAGTGCCGATGCAAGAGTACTAGGAGTTAAAATATTCTACACTACTGATGCAGCTAACGACGCATAAGGAGAATAGAATATGGCATTTGGTTATCAAATTTTAGGATTTGGGTCAGGGGGTGTAGCTTTAGGACCTGGTTACGAAATCGCACAATTAATTATCGCTGGTGGCGGTGGTGGTTCTCCCGGACTTAATAGCGAAGGTGGCGGCGGAGGTGGAGCCGGTGGATACATAAATTCATACGCTTCAGAAACTTCTGGAAGAGGTTCATCAACTGCTAGTAAAATAACAATTTTTGAAAACGGAACTTACACGATCACGATCGGTGGTGGTGGAACTGGAGCTAATAACCCTGGAGAACGTGGGGTTAATTCTTCAATAGCTGGAAATGCATTAACAACTCTTAGCGCTATAGGCGGTGGAGGTGGTATGTCATCAGATCCAAGTAGAACACAAATCGATGGTGGAGCCGGAGGTGGAGGTGGAAGAAGAACTGCTGACAACTCAGGTGGAGCCGGAACTGCAGACCAAGGAAGAGACGGAGGAAACGGAGTTAACGATCCTTACGGCGGATGTGGCGGCGGCGGTGGATCTGGAGGAACCGGTGGAAACGGAGCTACTCCTCATGGAGGAGCCGGAGGAGCCGGAGGAACTGGAACATCATCATCTATTACAGGATCAGCAGTAACACGAGCTGGTGGCGGCGGAGGTGGCGGTGGTCACCCTGGCGGAAGTGGCGGAAGTGCAGGACCCGGTGGCGGTGGAGCTGGAAACGGCGGTCATCCAGGTGGTGACGGAAGTGCAAACACTGGTGGTGGTGGCGGATCATATTATGGAAACGGTGCCGGAGGATACGGTGGTTCAGGACTTTGTATAATTAGATTAGCTACTTCAAATTATTCAGGAGTAACTACAGGTTCTCCAAGTGTAGCAACATCTGGTTCAGATACTATATTAACATATACGGGTACTGGGACTCTTAAAGGATAATTATATGGCTCATTTTGCAAAATTAAATGAAAACAACATAGTAGAAAAAATATTAGTAGTTCATAATAATGAATTATTAGATGAAAATGGAAATGAAGTAGAGCAAAAAGGAATAGATTTTTTAAAAGGTTTATTTGGTGTTTACACAAATTGGAAACAATGTTCTTATAATACTTCAGCAGGAGTTCATAAATATGGTGGAACTCCTTTTAGAAAAAATTACGCAGGAAAAGGTATGACTTTTGATGTTACAAGAGATGCCTTTATACCAATAAAACCTTATGCATCTTTTGTGTTTAATGAAACTTCTTGTTGTTGGGATCCACCTGTTGCTTATCCAAGTGATGGCAATACTTATGAGTGGAATGAAGACACAGTATCATGGGATCAAAGAATATTTAATCCACCTGCTTCAGAAGAAGAAGAATCTTAATTTTTAATAGACATTCATTTTTTTTTAATATATATTTTATATATACAGAATGTCAGAATCATTAACAAAAATTGGTAGTTGGGAATTTACAATTGATCATATTCATCAATATGCTTTTATTCATAATTTTTTATCTAAAGAAGAATGTGAAAAAATAATAAAAAAAGGTAAAGAATTAAAATTAAAAAAAGGAACTATTTTAGGGGCAGTTAAAGATCCAGTAAGAAAAAGTGATGTGTCTTGGATTTATCCTACTAACGACATGCATTGGTTATTTCGTAGAGCAACAGATGGAATAATAAATTCAAATAACAAGTTTTTTAAATTTGATATTAGTGGTTTGCATGAAGGATTTCAATTTACAAATTATATTGCTCCTAATGGAAAATATGGAAAACATGTTGATAGATGTTTTGAAACACCAGTAAGAAAATTATCTTTATCAATTCAATTAACCGATCCAAAAAAATATCAAGGCGGCGATTTAAAATTACATAATGGATCAGATAAAGATGCATCTATAATGAGTAAAGCACAAGGAACTTTAATACTTTTTCCTTCTTTTATTTTACATGAAGTTACTCCTGTAACAAAAGGGGAAAGAAATTCTTTAGTAAGTTGGATCACAGGAAAACCTTTTAAATAAATGAATTCTTATAAAAATTTTTTACCAGATTTATTTTTTAATAAATTAAACGATATTGTTACATCAAATAATTTTCAGTGGTATTTTCAAGAAAAAACAGTCCGTAATAAATTATTAGAAGGTGATGATAATTTTATGTTTACACATATGTTATGTGACACAAAATTTGATATAAATTCAGAACGAGATTTAGAGACAGAAGAAAAAAGTAATTGGTTTCCATTTTTTGAACCTATTAAATATTTTATTGACAGTAAGTTTAAAGTAAAAAAACTATTAAGAATGAAATTAAATTTATATACAAATCAACATAAAAAAATTAATCATCAGCCTCATGTTGATTATCCTTTTAAAAACCAGGGTATTAAAACAGCGGTGTTTAATTTTACTACGTGTGATGGTGGAACCAATGTAAGTGATATATTTTATAAAAGTGTTTCTAATAAGATAATTATTTTTAACAGAGAAAATAAACATTTTGGTATAGTGCAAACTAATACACCCAGAAGAATAGTATTAAATATAAATTGGAAATAAATGAGTTTTGATAAATATAAAGTAATAAGAAAAGCTGTAGATCTTGATTTAATTAATTTTATAAAAGATTATTTTTTTCTTAAAAGAAAAGCAGTTATTTTTATGAATCAACACGGCATCATTGACCATAATGAAATTCTTGGTACATGGAATGACCCGCAAATTCCTAACACTTATTCACATTATGCTGATCCTGTAATGGAAACTTTATTAACTAAAATGATACCTACTTTAGAAAAACACACAGGATTAGATTTAATTCCAACATACTCTTATGCTAGAATATATAAAATGGGAGATAAATTAAATCGACATAAAGACAGAGATTCTTGTGAAATTTCTACTACATTACATTTGGGTGGCAATCCTTGGTCTATCTATTTAGAACCTTCTGGAAAAGAAGGACTTAAAGGAAAAGAAGTTAATTTAAAACCTGGAGACATGCTAGTATATAAAGGATGTGAAGTAGAACACTGGCGAGAAACTTTTACAGGTAAAGAATGTGCTCAAGTTTTTTTACACTACAATGATAAAAAATCAGAGTTTTCTCAAAAAAATAAATTTGATAGTCGTTCTTTATTGGGTGTACCCTCATGTTTTAAAAAATCTAATTAATTATAGTCTTTTATAAACATATTGAAATCATCAATAATCTGTTATAACAACTAATAAACAGGATTTTATATGTTACAAAAACTAGGTTTTTTACCAGGATTCAACAAACAAGTTACATCTACAGGTGCCGAGTCTCAATGGACAGGTGGTACAAATGTACGTTTTAGATATGGTACGCCTGAAAAAATAGGTGGTTGGTCTCAATTAGGAGACAGTAAACTAACAGGTGCAGCTAGAGGACTTCATCACATGGTTAATAGAGAAGGCATTAAATACGCCGCTATTGGCACTAACAGGATTTTATATGTTTATTCTGGAGGAGTATACTATGATATACACCCTTTAGTTAATCCAACAGGCACAGCTCTTACTAGTGCGTTTAGCACAACTAATGGACAACCAACAGTAACTCTTAATTTTTCTTCGGCACACAATTTTCAAGTAGGGGATATTGTATTATTTGGTGATGCATCTACTTTTACAGCTATTACAGGTTCTAATTTTTCTTCTACAACTTTTTGTGATAAAAAATTTATGGTTACTGCCGTACCTACAACTACAACTTTAGAAATAAATGCTGGTAGTAATGAAACAGGAGCAGGAGCAACTACATCTGGAGCTATAACTTTTTTTCAATATTTTCACGTAGGACCTGCTGAACAGGTTGGAGTCTTTGGTTATGGTATATCACAGTGGAGCGGTACTGTTACAAATCCACAAACAACTACATTAAATGGATCGTTAGGAGATAATGCTTTTGGCACTGGTGGATCGGGAACTACAATTAATGTAGCAAGCACAACAGGGTTTCCAAGCACAGGAACAAATTTTATACAAGTCGGAACAGAAGAAATATCTTACACAGGAATTACGACTACAAGTTTTACTGGAATTACCAGAGCGGTTAGAGGAACAACTAGAGCTGCTCATAGCACCAGTGCAACAGTTACTAATCATAGTGCTTTTTCTGCTTGGGGCCAAGCAGCATCGACTACGGATAAAGTTGCAGAACCGGGTATGTGGTCATTAAATAATTTAGGAAGCACACTCATTGCTTTAATATATAATGGTGAATGTTTTGAATGGAATGCTGATGCATCTAATGCAACAGCAACAAGAGCAACTATTATAACAGGTGCACCAACTGCATCTAGAGATATGTTAGTGTCAACTCCCGATCGTCACTTAGTATTTTTTGGAACAGAAACAACTATTGGAGATAAATCTACACAGGACGATATGTTTATAAGATTTTCTTCTCAAGAAAATATAAATGAATACACACCTACAGCTGAGAATAGTGCTGGTACACAAAGACTGGCCGCTGGATCACGGATCATGGGTGCTAAACTAGGTAGAAATGCATTATATGTTTGGAGTGATACAGCTTTATTTACAATGCGTTTTGTTGGAACTCCTTTTACTTTTGCTTTTGAACAAGTTGGTACTAACTGTGGATTAATAGGTAAGAATGCTGCTGTTGAGGTTGATGGTGCTGCGTACTGGATGTCTGACAATGGTTTCTTTAGATATACTGGTAAACTAGAATCTATGGATTGTTTAGTTGAAGACTATGTTTATGACAATTTAAATACAACATCTAATCAAATGGTTTATGCAGGTATTAATAACTTGTTTGGAGAAGTTACATGGTTTTATCCAGAATCTGGCTCTAATGTAAATACACAGTCGGTTACTTATAGTTATTTAGACTCAACTGCTAAACGACCTATATGGTTTGTAAACGCAAGTCCTTTATTTATTAGAACTTCATGGCAAGATTCTTCTGTGTTTGGTTTACCTCATGCAACTCAATATGATGCAGGCACAGATACATCTTTTGATGTAGTTGGAAATACAGAAGGAATCTCATATTACTATGAACATGAAACAGGAGTTAATCAAGTAAGGTTGGGTGTTACTACAGCTATTCCAGCTGACATTACTTCTGGTGATTATGATATTACACAAAAAGTTGTAAGAGGAGCAGCAACAAATATGGCTGACCTTAGAGGTGATGGTGAAAATATTATGAGAGTTAGTAGAATTATACCAGATTTTATATCACAACAAGGAAACTCTATTATACAATTAGATTTAAGAAATTATCCAAATGATACAGCAGCTAGTTCATCATTAGGTCCATTTACTATATCAGCTTCAACTGATAAAGTAGACACTCGTGCTAGAGGAAGAGCTATAGCTCTTAAAATATCTAACACAGCAGTAGATACTAGTTGGAAACTAGGGACTTTTAGATTAGATATACATGCTGGCGGAAGAAGATAATGGCTAAAATTGTACAAACATTAACAAGGGCAAGTACAGAATATGAAGAAGATGTAGCACAATCTTTGGTTAGAGATTTAGATGCAGTTCTTGAAAAATTAAACACAACGTTTCAAGAAGAATTAAAACAGGAGATAGAAGCTAGAAGTTTCTTTTTAGATTAATGGCAACAGTAAATCAGTATAAATTTGTAGGAATAGATAACAGCACTAGCGGTGCTGCGTTAACTCCGTTTGGATCTGGTAATCCTTTAGTTAGTGAAACATATTTAATTAAATCTATATTAGTTACATCAGCTGGAACACCAACAGTGACTGTTACAAATAATAGTATTACATCCATTAAATCAGCACAATTAACAGCTAATACTACAACAGAATTATTAACCCAACCGCTAATAATAGAAGGTGGTAAAACCTTTACAGTTCAAGCAAGCACAACAGATTCGTTTGATGTGGCTATTAGCTATCTAAACATTAAGAAAGAGGTAACAACGTAATGAGTGAAGTAAAAATGTTAACACCAGAAAAGATAATAACAACAATTAAGAACAAGAAAACAGGTAAAGTATACGAGACTGAAGAGGCTCTAAAAGCTGCTAATATACCTGAAGAAGACGTGCAAAGAGATGTAACAGTTATCATGCCGGCTCTTGATTTGTTCGCTAAAACAAAGTAAAAGGAGATACTATGGAAGAAAAAATTTCAATGAACGAATCAATACAAGCTGGAGCACCTGACATTAAGTATAGTGGTGGTGATATTAGAATGGGTGGACAAGAACCCAATGATCAAAGCAAGCAGATTGCGGCAGAAATATGGTCACAAATGGAGCCAGAACAAAAAGTACAGTTTCAAAGCTTTGAAGCTTTTTTTGAAAGTGGTATCTGGAAACAAATTTTACAACAGTTGCAACAAGATCAATCAGGAATTAGATCTCAAGCTCCAGAAATGAGTATGAGTGAAAACGTTAACATGGCAGAGCAGATGCCTAGTGGCGGAATAGCTGATGTTGATGTCAGAGAAAAAGTTGCAATGGCAGCCAACGGCGGTTTGATGGGTCTCTATAACAGAGGGATGTAGTCATGGCTGGTTTAACAGCAATTAAAAGAAAAGGTTTTAGAGGTGGAGGCATGGATGCTTCTACATCATCTTTTGATAAAGGAGCTACAAGCAAAAGTGCTAATCCAAGTAGACCAGATACAAAAGAATATGGAGCTACTGATTTTCAAATAGCTAATCAAGGTTTTACTCCAACACAAGTAGCAAATCAAAATGCAGTAACAGAACAATACAGAAGAAATCAAGAAATTAAAAAAGATATTGAAAAAAGAAGACTAGAAAAACTTAATTATGTTAAACCAAACCCATTTAAATCAGTATTTGATTTTGGAAAAACATACCTAAAAAATAGACAAAAAGGATTATATAATCTTGTTCCAAACAACCCTAAAAGAGAACTTGAATTTTTATCAAGTTTAAGAATATCTAATCCTGCAAAATATAATAGCCTACCACAAAATTTAAAAGATTTACTAGAAACTACCGATCAAGATTTTTCTCCTTCTTACAAAAATTCTCCTAAATTTTCTTTTAAAGATTTTAACTCTTTAACAAAGTTTGATGATGGTGCTTTTGTACAATATGCAAAAGACAGAGGTTCACCTGGATTATCTGTTTCGGGAAACATGAGTCAAGTTGGTGTAAAATCTGTTCGAAAAGATCAATTTGGAAACCCTGTTAAAGATATGTTTGGAAACACTCTTTTTGATTATGGAGAACCTACAGGTGGAGAAGGTGGTAATCAAAATTACCTACCTCTTAATTATGGTGTAGGTGTTGGAACAGGGACCACTGACGATGTGGCAGAAGAAACAACATTTGACTATAGATTTGGTGACGGACAAAACGTTGGTAGAGATGTAACACTTGGATACGCAGCTAATGGTGGTAGAATTACCAGAGCAGGTGGCGGCATTATGAATGCTGTACCAAGACAAGGATATTTTTTAGGTAAGATAGTTAAAGGTGTTGGCAAAGCTATAGGTAGTGTAGCCGATGCAGCAGGAAAAGTTTTAAAAAGTGATGTAGGTAAAATGGCTTTGTTATATGGAGCAGGTGCAATGGCTGGTTCTTATGGTTTAAAAGGATCACTTTTTAGTAAAGGTATGTTTAATCCAATGAACATGAAAGCTGGTTTGTTTGGAGCCAATAGTCTAGCAATGAGTAAATTAGGGCTGGGAGAGATGGCTGCTAAAAAAGGTTTACTTGCTAATTTAGGTTTAACATCTGGTTATGGAAGTTTTGCTCCAACTATTAAAGGTATTTTAGCTGGTTCAGCTATCTTACCTTTTATCCCAGGCATTAATAAAGCACCAGAAAATGAAGACATTGGTATGGCTGACAGAGGTGGAAGAATGCCTGATTTTATAACAGGAGGAACAGGGACACCTGCGCAATTAAGAGCAAGTATAGAATCTGCTGTAGAAGAAGCTGATGGAGATCCAGTTAAACTAGCTGCAATAGATCAAAAATATAACAACATGTTAAACCTAGTAGATAATAGACCTTACAAAAACTATGCATTATATGCTGATGGTGGAAGAATCAGAGCTGAAGAAGGTGGGCTCATGAACCTTGGTGGTATGGAAAAAGATTATAGAGCTGAAGGTGGGTTTGTACCAATAGGTAAACAAGAAAAAGCAGATGACGTACCTGCAAGACTAAGTGTAAATGAATTTGTATTTACAGCTGACGCTGTTAGAAATGCTGGCGGTGGTGACATAGATAAAGGTGCAGAAGTTATGGAAAATATGATGAAAAATTTAGAAAATGGTGGTAGAGTATCTGAGGAATCACAAGGAAATACTGGCGCTCAAGGAATGTTTAGTGTATCAGAGAGAATAGGAGAAGTAATTTAATGGCAATAACAGAAACACGTAGTTTACCACCACAATTTGTAGAAGATCTAGGTAAAGATTATGC
>Ga0181411_1000578_pt1 | contig 13342 bp, 9 predicted proteins | sample 34SPOviralmetaG_FD_130114 | JGI IMG/M metagenome (GOLD analysis project Ga0181411, IMG submission 130114) | Marine viral communities from the oligotrophic San Pedro Time Series (SPOT) site, San Pedro Channel, CA, USA - 34 SPOT_SRF_2012-07-09 | ecosystem: Environmental > Aquatic > Marine > Strait...
AAGAGTGGAGGTCTTCTGGCGGATGTTATGCTCCTAGGAGAATTAGTAGATTTGATGCAGGTGGAAGTATCTCCAGACATGCGTGGGGAATTGCAATAGATATAAATACAAAATCAGGCTATCCGCCAAGAATAGTTGAAATTTTTAATTCATGGGGATTCGCTTGGGGAGGTACATGGACATCTCCAGATGAAATGCACTTTGAACTTAGAGATTTATCAGCCAGTATTTCTAAGTCCAGCGGCTAGTCCATTTATTGACAAAAGGAGTGCTTTCTTCTCCTCATCTGCCAAAGTAGAATTTTGCATTTTTTGCATTAACGTAATCTGTATCAAAGAGAGTGGGTCTAAATAGGCATTCCTTATATTCAGAGTGTTTTTTAATACTTTGTTATCAGAAAGGAGTTCATTTGTATTTTTAATTTTTTTAATTGCTGATTTTACTAATTTTGACTCATTAGCAATATTTTCATATATTGTAATATTTTCCTTATCAAGTAACGAGCTTACGTATAGTTTGGAAATTTTTAAGTCAGATTTAAAAATGGTCATCTCTATATTGCTAATTAAGTTCTTCAGAAATTCTGATTTGTTGTAAATGCCTCTCACTTCTTCAATTCCATACTTTTCAATCACATATTGCAATGCTGTACCTGAACCGTACCAACCAGTCAGTGTATTTCTAGTTTGAGCCCATCCAAAAACCCATGGAATTGCTCGATAGTTTTCAATAGAATTTTGAACACCGGACCTTTTACTAGGTCTTGAGCCAATATTGAGAGTTGATAGTAAATTAACAGGTGTACCAGTTTCAAAGTAATTAATTAAGCCATCTTGATCAACGAATTCTTTATATTTTTTATAAGACTGTTCAGAAAGTTCATCTATAAATTTTCTATGCTTTAATTTAGTTTGAATTTCACTAGATGATTTGTTTATAAAAGCCGCTACACCAAGTTTTATATTTTCATAAGCTAAATAACGTGTTGAATACTTGTCAGAGATAACCTCCCCTTGTTCTGTGTATCTTATTTGAGAAGAAATTGTACCTTGAGGTTGCGACATAATAGAATCATAAGTAGGACCTCCTCCGCGACTTATTGTTCCTCCCCGACCATGAAAGAAGTTAATATTTACATTATTTTTAACACCTACTTCAAACATAGAAATTTGAGCTTTATATACGCTCCACTGTGAAGCAATAATGCCGCCATCTTTGTTAGAATCAGAATATCCAAGCATTATTTCTTGTGAATTATTCATATAACTACTCAAAAATTTTTTGTATCTTGAAGTTTTAAGTAATCTCTCAATAATTTCTGAAGATCTATTTAAATCATTAATTTCTTCAATGAGTGGTGTTATGGATGGGATATTTTTATATGGCATTACCTCTTTACTTAAATCAAAAAGTGCAAGAACATCAGAATGAGATTTAGTCATTGAAAGAATTAACGAATTAAATACTTTTGTTCCATAAATTTTTTGTAAATTGGGAATTTCCCTTAGAAGTTTTTTAAAATCAGTAAAAAGTCTACCTTTTTTTGAATTTATTACAGAAGAGTTTTGTCGAATATCTAAAGAAACACCATGAAATTCAAATTGCTCAATATATTCAATAAATGTATCTAGTTTGTTTATTTGTGTTTTATTACCAAATATTTGATTAACAGCTTTTTGAAAAGTCAACATGTCTTTTTTAAATTCATTAAAATACATATATCCTTTATTGCTTTTTTGAAACATTTCAAGTCTATGAAAAACTAACGAAAGATAAATTCTAAACGGCTCATCAAAATTTAATTTAGAATAATGAACATATTCATTTGGTAATAATTTTTCATATTTTTTTATAGCCCTATATAAAGATTCTGGACATTTTACAAAATCTGTAGAAATACTAAAATCTTCTGAAAGTTCTTTGATTTTACTTTTATAGATATTAATAATTTGATTAGAATAAATTTTAAGAGCTTCTTTAGTAACATTTGTAGTTACATATGGGTTACCGTCCTTATCAGCACCCACCCACGAGCCAAAATTTATATTAAAATTATCTGTATTTTTTAAAATTTCACCATCATTGACGATATTCTGATAAACATCAGTATATAAAATTTCTAAATAATAAATTAAAGACTTCACTTCATCCAAAGGGTTGGGTTTAACAGATCTAACGTCTCTTGTGTACCAAAGTTGTGTTATTAGAGTATTTATTTCATTCATATCCTTAGAGGAGTTTTTTTCAATCAAATCACCGATTTTATATATTTTTTTTAAGGTAGATTGCCTTGAGCTTTCTGTAGGATGAGCGGTAAATACAGGTAAGAAAGATAAATTTTTGTTAAACGACTTTTTTATCTTAATATTTTTATTTTCAAGAAAATGTTCTCTAAATACTTGTTCTGCAATATTTGATAGGTAAAAAAATATTGTAAAAGATTTTGTAATAATGTAAATTTCTTCAGGCTCTAATTTCTGTAACGATCTAAAGATGCTATTTAGATATTTTTCTTCTTTTGATGATCTATACTTTTTTGAATTAAATCTAATATTTTCAACAATTTTGAAATATTTTGTACCAGCTTGTTCTTTTATAACATTTCCTAATTCGTTTCCAAGAAGTTTTATTGTCACTGGCAACGTATGAAAATTAACAGATATGTTAAATCCTTTCAGTACTTTGAATAAAGTTACTTCCTGTAGTATCAAAAACAATATTTTTCATTGAAGCAAAATTAATTTCTGAAAATTCAGTATGCGGTGTTAAAACTAGCAACATATCATATTTTTCAAAATTGTTTGATGTAGTTTCTTTTTTAATTTTTTGTCCTGAAATTTTTAATTCATCTACAAACGGATCATAAAAAGAAACTTCAACATGTTTTTCTATAAGAAGCTCTAAGATATTTAAAGCTGGAGATTCCCTCATGTCGCTAATATCTTTTTTATATGCAACTCCTAAAACTAAAACTTTTGAATTCCTTAACATCTTATCTTTACTGTTCAATAATTCATTTACTCTACTTATAACGTATCCTGGCATTGAATTGTTAATCTCTTGAGCTAATTCAACAAACCTTACTGGTTTTCCAATTTGTCGAGTTTTAAATGATAAGTATTCTGGATCTACAGGTATGCAGTGGCCGCCAACACCAGGACCTGGAGTAAAAGACTGGAACCCAAAAGGTTTTGTTTTTGCTGCATTAACTACTTCCCAAATATCAATTTCTAACATTTTACAAAGCATGGCTAATTCATTTATTAATGCAATATTTACATGTCGATAAGTGTTTTCTAGAAGCTTAACCATTTCCGCTTCCCTAGTTCCTTTAACAACTACAGTCTCATCAATAATTTTTTTATAAAATGAATTAATTTTTTCAAGAGAATCCTCATTGATTCCACTAATAACTTTTGGGGTGTTTTTAAACTTCCATTCCTGATTTCCTGGATCGATTCTTTCAGGTGAATAACCTACATAAAAATTAATACCCGCCTCTAATGATGAATGTTTTTCAAGATTAGGAACTAAAACTTCTAATGTAGTACCTGGATAAGTAGTGGATTCAAGAATAACTACTTGATTAGAAACTAAATTTTCACCAACAGTCTTTGCTGCTGCTTCAACATAGGATAAATCAGGTTGATAATCAGTTAAGGGGGTTGGAACACTAATAACAATATGTTGACATTTAGAAAGTAACGATGGGTCATCTGTAGCTTGAAAAGAATTTAAAGCTTTTTTTAATTCATTATTTGAGATATCTTCAATTGGAGAGGTTCCATTGTTTATTTCCTTCACCCTATCACTGTTTACGTCGTAACCTATGACTTTTAATGCTGAGTTTGCAGATTCTACAGCTAGTGGTAAACCCACATAACCAAGTCCAACAACACCAAGATCATAGTCAAAATTACTCAATTCAACTCCTTATAAATTCTCTCTGATGTTTTACCATCCCAAAGGTCAATTTTGTCATAAATAGGTAGTTTAGTATTTAATGAATTATTAATTTCATCAATAATATTTTTATTAACTCCAATGACTTTATTTGTACCTAGGTCGACTGTTATAGGTCTCTCAGTTTCTTCACGTAAAGTTAAACACTTTTTATTTAAATAAGTTGTTTCTTCTTGAAGTCCGCCAGAATCGGTAAGACATAGAACTGAATTATAAACGAGACTCAGAAACTTTATATATGGCTGTGGATTAATAATTTTAAAACTTGAAGTATTAATATTATTTTTTTCAATAAACTTTTTTAACCTTGGGTGAGCAGGAATAACAATATCATACTTATTCACAAAATTTTTAAGTCCATCAAAAATAATTGAAAGATTTTGGTCAGTTAAATTTATTGGTCTATGAATTGTTAAAACAAAATATTCTTTTTCTATGTCAAATTCGCTTGGGTTGAAACTATCTTTTGATGTAATTATTTCATGATTATTAACCAATGTATCAATCATTATATTTCCTACGTTTGAAATTTTATCTGTGGAAATATTTTCCTTTATAAGATTCTGAACAGCATCTTTAGATGGGGTAAACAACATATCACAAATTGCATCCACCATAATCCTGTTCCTCTCTTCTGGAGCATTCTGATTTCTTGAACGTAATCCAGCTTCAACATGATACGATTCAATTCCGTTATTTTTTGCAACAATTGCTCCAGCAAGCGTAGAAGTGACGTCACCAAAAACAAATAAGCTTTTAGTAGATTCAATATTTATAAAATTATCTAATTCAGATATAATTCCACCTAATTGTTTATTCATAGAATCTGCTTTTATATTTAAATTGATATCTGGAGCTCTAAGTCCTATATCCCTAAAAATATCTTCAGACATATTTTTGTCCCAGTGTTGACCAGTGTGAATGAATAATACATTGTGGTTGTTATTTTCATAGTGGCGTAATAAAGGAGCTACTTTAACAAAATTGGGACGAGCTCCCACAATCATTGCAGTATCATATTTTGTTTTAGTCACGTTTACTATATTAGTAGGTATTAATAAGCAAATTATTAACTATTATTGAATCAATGGAAAAAATTGTATTAAACGCGTGTGGAATAAAATCTAAAGGCGGCATAACTGTTTTAAAAAACCTTTTAAACAAAACTGATAACGTGAAATTTTTTTTACTATACGACAATCAAGAATTGGATATTCATGTAAATGAAATAGAAAAATTATTTATAAAATATCCCCGATTCACACATCCATTATTAAATATCTTAATAAATAAAGAAGATCTTAAAAAAATTAACAGTTTTGATAAAATTATTCATCTTGGTAATTTTGGATTTAAAACAAACAATTATTCATATACGTTCATCCAGAATATATTACCGTTGATGAATCCTTACTCTTCATTTAGAAATTTTATACTTAGATTGTTGTATTTTTTTAGTTTTAAGATTTCTGATGAAATAATTGTTCAAAAACAACATGTTTCTGACTTAATTCCTAAATCACTAAGAAAAAAAATAATCGGTAACACTTTTGTCAAAAGTGTTGAGCAATCGAAAAATGAGGGGTTTGTAGTTATATTTGAAGATGTTAAAAACAAAAATCCTGATTTCTTAATCAATTTAATTTTAGAACTCACTAACCAAAATTATAAAGTTGATGTAATTTGTTCAACTAAAAAATCATCAAAGTTGTTAAATAAAATACATGATAATCAAAATGTTAATTTTTTTGAAAACATTCGGAATGAAGAAGTTTTAAATATATTTAAAAAAAATCGATGTTATATTCATACAAGTAATTACGAAACTGTGGGTCTTCCTATATATGAAGCATTGGAAAGTGGTCTAAAAGTAGTTGTTCCTGATGAAAGTTATATTTCTATAGAAAATCATAATATATTTAAATTTACCACTGGCAATTTAAATTCAGCTGTTGAAGCTTGCCTAAAAGCAAACACAGTACCATTATCAGATAAAATTGAAGTACCAGTTTATTCTGAGAATTGGAATCTAATTTAATTTATTAATCACTGCGTTTGAGCCGAAATTTTCAATAAAATTATCATTATTAAAATCGAAGGTACCATTCTGAAACAGTTTTAAGTAATTATTAATATCAATAGGTTGGGTTTCTTTATTAATAATTTTCAAATTTCCAAATAGTTTCTCAAAGCGATACATAGGATCTGAGGGTATTTCAGCAAAATGTATAACAGGCTTACCCAAAGATATGTACTCAATTACCTTACTTGGGAGTTGGTATTTATTTGTATTACCAATTGAAAGCAATAAGTGAAAATTATTTATCATTTTTTTTATAGCTTCCTCTCTAGGAAGTAGTGGTTCAAAAAAGTGATTATCCAGGTTTTGAAATGAAGTGAAATACTTTTTCGATTCTTCATTTATATACCAGTGGTGATTAAACTCTTCTCCTAATTTATTTGCAATGTGGTTAATGTAGTTAAAAGGTTCTCTTATTTTATCTGTAAAAATTCCAAAATAACCTATGTTGATTGGAATTTTGTTATAGTCATACTCTTTTGATAATAAAATGTTTTCATTCAGTACTTCGAAAATTGGATGACCTATATTTAATTTTGATTTATTGATTTTAAATTTTTTTTGATGGAAATCTAAAACTTCTTTGTGAGTAAAGAAAATTTGATCAGCTTTGTTGTAATATTTTTTTTCTATAAACTTATTGAGAAATGAATATAGGATTTTGTTATTTTCAGGTGATTGTAATTTTAGACTAAAAGGATCGCCTATATCCATTACCCATTTTGTTCCTAATTCTTTGACTATTATTGAGGCACAGACATGCGAAGTAAAAGGGAGGCTTACAGATATTACAGAATCAAAATCTTTTGAAATTTTTGCTTTGTTCTTATAAATAGTAAAAATCCAAAACATCGCGTAATCAGGCCATGCAAAGTTTTTAAATAGCAATCTGTAAACTTTTTTTAGTAAGTTGTATATTATTTTTTTTAAAGAAGGATTGTCAATACTATTAGCATCTTTTCTAATTGAATTCATAGTTGTAGATATTTTTTTATTTCCAAAATATAAAATATTATAATTTTCAACAGATTCATCTGGACAAGTTCCAGTTAATATCGTTACTTCATTACCTGTTTCAATTAATCTATCTACTAAAGTTTTCCAACGAGTAGTTCTGGGACTTAAATGTGGTAAAAATTGATGAGATACAATTAAAATTCTCTGTTTATTCATTTTTACTCAAATTCATAATAAATGTTATTGAAATTGCTAAATGTGTTGCAAGCTCTTCTGCTTGGTATGAATACATAAATAATATCGATATTAAACTAACGAAAATATATGGCTGAAGAGGTTTAGTTGTAAAGAACAGTTTTCGCAAATAATTAATGATAATATATATAAACCACAATAAACCTAGAAGCCCAGATGATAGAAGGACGTTAGCATAAAGATTATTAAAAGAAACTACTTGTCCAGGATTTCTATAAACGATTTTTTCATCAATACTCGTTTTACTTGCTTCATCAGCTGCGTATGAATAAATTATATTAGAATATCCAAAACCATTTCCAAATATCGAAAATCCATTATCCTGAATAAAATCAATCAGAAAGGCTGTGTTTCCAAAAGCATCTAAACCTAAAGAAGTAATTGCTTTAAATCTTCCAAAAGTAGCTTCTGAAATATTTTGTGAATTTTTTAATTCATCTAACCTGTCTTCAACTTCACATACACAATCATTAATTTTAGATTCACATAAATCTTGATCTGGAGGAAATTGATAAGAAAGAGAATTAGAAATAAAAACCAGAAAAATAAATATAGTCATCATTAAAGCAATATTTATTTCAATTCTTCGATAAATAATAAAGGAAGCTAATAGGACTAATACAGAAGATACAATCAATGCAACAAAACCAGTAAGGCTTCGACTTAGTACTACGCTTAATATGGGAATCAAAGCTAAAAAATACCAAATTTTGTTCTTTTTACCAATATAGAAAAAATATGGTAAAAACGGAACAGTCCAAATTGCTAAAAAGCTTGGTTCTCTAAATGTTCCATAATTTCTTAATATATTACAAGCCCTAGCAATAGGCTGAGTCCATCCACCTGAGCCTGATCTCGTTCGGGGAAAATCAGGATATCCAAAAATATAAGAGAAGTAACTAATTAAAGAAAGTGAAGATATTATCAAACTAGATATTAAAAAATACTTTAAAACTGTTTCAAAACTATAAGTACTCAATAAATAGTTGAGAGTGTAAAGAATTATTAAGAAAAGAAGTATCTTAAATAGTCTCAGGCTAATGTACTGAAAATATGTTGTGCTCGCATATTTTGGTAGAACAAGATCGTTAAATAGTGACTGAACTAAAGTTACAAAAACTGCATAAATAGTCCAATTTCTTATAGACGTAATTTTAATTGCTGAAGCTCTAAAACCACTTAAAAATAGTAATACAAAAATTGCTATGAATAATGATGCTCCAATCCAATATATAGGAATATTTTTTACAGAATATGCATCAAGTCCTTCAAAAATCAAAAAAGAGAGAAAAGTAAAGCCGAGTATGTTTGAATACTTTAGATTCAATTTATCCTCTTATATCCTTCAGAAAACTGTACTTTGGTACCATAATTCTTCTCTCCCCATGAAGTATAAGCCTCTAATTCACAATCTTTAGATAAATCCTTAATGGTTACTATTCCATCAATAATAGTTATTGAACGAAAAATTTTACTTTCCTCAAAAACAGCCGAACCTAAGAAATTATATTTATCGTGATGTAAAACTTCACCATCGTTGATTCTTAATTTAAAACAGTCAAATTCATTAAGTTTAGGATATTTAATATTAGATTTTGGACCCCAATGATAATCAGCAGATCTAAATTTATTTCTGAGGTCAATATTATCAGTATAAGTACCAGTGCCTGGATCCCTTGCATACCAAGTGCCGTTAGTAAAACATTCAATTGACAATTGATCATAATGAGAGTGTCCTCCAACCCCATTTTGACCTAAACGCCCACACCTAATGCTCAAATACTCCGTACCTTCTTGATTGCGCCAGATATATATTCCAAATTCATTAAAAGAATAAAAATCAAAATCGCTTTGAAATACTTTTATTGGCGGATGTTCAACTTCACTTTGAATTAAATTAGGTTCTTTAAGATAAGTACTGAGGTCAACTGTTGAAAAAGTTTCTTCATTTGAACATTTTGATAAAAAAGAATTTGGTTTACCACTGTAAAAATAATTTACCATATCAATGAGCCAATTCATTTTTAGAGGATTGTCTTCATCAAAGTAAAAATAAAATAATCTACCAGAGTCATTATCACCAATCTGTGATAGCTCACCATTAATTGTCAACAAACTTATAAAGTCTTTATTTGCTAAAATAATCTTTTCAATAGTTTCCAATACGGGAGAATTTAAATCCAGTTCTTCTACTGCAAATTTGCAAATTAACAAGGCTTCTGTAGCAAGGGCAGAATAGTGAGATGATCCTTCAAAATTTGTTCCTTCATCATAAAATTGTAAATTCAACTGGTTAATTAATTCATTTAAGTAAAAATCGAATTCTTTTTTATAATTTTCAAATCTATATGTTGCAATTGTTAAAAGTATCGAACTTAATTCAACTAAATAATGATTTCCAACAACATTTCCTTCATTTTCAACATTATCAATTACAAATTGATAATGTTGACTAATATATGTGTCTAATAAGTCTTTGTTATTACCAAGTATTTTTGCGTTTAGATTACTATTTTCTAAGAAATTTCTGTGAAGAATAAGATTTATATTTCTTATAGCTACATCCATTGGGCTATTCCAATAAATTAATGGGAAATCATTCACATCTAGAACGATATCTGGAAAATTAAATTTATTTAAAATTGATAATAAATCAAATTTTTGTAAGAATTGTAACCTTGAAGCTTCATAAGGGACCTTTACATCTCCTTTATTAAAATAGGCTGGTATAACTTTATTATGAAATTTAAAATCAACATTATTAAAAATATCATCTGAAATAATGAGTTGTTCGGTTTTTTTTCCAAATATCTTTACAGAGCTATCAATTTCAATATTTTGATTTGATAATAGATATGCTAAAAGTGGTTTAAAATAATTGGGATAATTATATTCAAAAGTTTTAAAATCTGATGGAATATTTACATTTTCAGCAGTTATATTTTTAATTTTAAATTTTATTCTCTTTAATAAGAGCTTAAACATAAGAACTCCTGAAACTATATGAAGTTAGAAGGGAAATAATTATTTGCGAAACTACTATTGATAAAATTGCAGGATTACTGATACTAAAATTGTGAAATAGAAAGTATACAAAATAAGATAATAACGAACTAAAAATTAAAATTTTTGTTATATTTATCTCAAATCCTAGTGCACGCGAAAAGATTATATTTATTCGTGACCAAACCATTAATGGTAAACAAAATAAAATCATAGATGTTTGAAGTGCTACTTCAGAAAATGTATTGCCAAGTAGAGAAACAATAATATTTCCTACAATATCTTTAGAGAAATAGAAAATGATTGGAATAGTAAATGTTAACAAACACATTTTTCTGAGTCTTTTTCTTATATTATGAATCTCGATCTTATTGTTTAACCTTGAAAGTTCTGGAAATAATATATCTAAACTTGCAGCTAAAAGTTGAAATATAATCTCTAGAATTCTCCTAGACCATGCCAATACACCTAGTGATGGTCCAAAATAAAACAAACCAAGTAAAACAATATCAAGTTCTGAAATCAATGCACTAGAGAATGTAGTAAGTACCATTTTTTTCCCAGAGTCTTGTAAATTTTCTGTAATTTGCTTGGTTGGTCTAGTTTCAAACAATTTATCACTATTAGGAATAGAGATATGTGCAAATATAAAAAATGAAAACAACATAAAAACTTGATATGAAATGAGTACAGTAATTGAAAATCCTTGATAAACAATTATCCAAGCACCTATTCCATAAAGCAAGGTTCTTACAAATATTTGCTTTGAGCTAGTTACAAAATCTCCTCTTGCTTGATAATATGCAAGTGCTACATGAATCATCTCATTAAATACAAACCCTAAAAGAAATAATGCAGTGATAGAAAAATCTCTTTGGAACAAAAAAGTTATTGGAAATAAGATTATTAATGCAACAAAGAAATTTCTTATAATTAAATAATATGAATTAGAAAACATAAGTTTTGAATTTTCTTTATTTTTCGCCAAAATCTTTGTTACTACAAGCGCCAAAGACAATACAGTAGCTGTGCCTATCAAAACTGATAAACTTTTAGAAGAGGCGTATTCACCGTATGTTTCTGCACCATACTCTCGACTAATTATCGTAATTAAGAAAAAATTAACAACTAATAAAGTGAATTGCATAATTGAAATATAAACTGTATTTCTTTTCCAATTATTTATCACTATACACTCCTGCTTAAATGCCATTTTGCAAGGTTTGATAAATACCACTTTTTTTGATAATCCCTACCAGAAATAATCTTCTCTAAAGATTTAGAGTTGAATAAATTAGTAGAAGAGTTAAAACTTCTTATGGAATCATAAAAATATTCTTGATCTTTTTTTATCCATTCACCTACAGGTGCTCTAAAACCCTGTTTAGTTCTGTTATATATTTCTTTTGGAATATGTTTGTTTGCAACTTGTTTAAGTAGGGGTTTGGTAGTTTTCTTGTCAAAAATAATTTTTTCAGGAATTGTTAATATATATTCAATCAATTTATGATCTAAGAAAGGTACTCGTGCTTCTATAGATGATTGCATAACCAATTTATCCATCCTCATTAAAAGTAACTCTGGCAATCTGATTTGCAAGTCTATAAGAGTCATCCACTTTGAAAGTTTTGAATTTTTATTTGAAAAATAGTCATCCCATTTATTATCAACATAATTTATAAGTTCAAAATCATTGGTAATTCCATTGACTAATAAATCATCAATCTCTGGTACATTAAAACCTAAAGCTCCTCCAGCAAATGAGGTTCTGTTTAAAAGAATATTTGAAAGCATATTGGTTCGATGGCCTTTAAATTTAAAATTACTTGGACTAGATTTTGTAATTGGTTTTACATAACGATTTAGTTTCATAAATCTTAGCCAATGATCATAACCGTAAAATAATTCATCTGCACCCTCACCTACTTGTACAACTTTAATACCACTTTTTTTTGATGTTTTTCCAAGAAAATAAAGGGGGATTCCCACTTCATCACCAACTAAATCATCTTGATAAAAGGAATAATTATCAATTATTTTTTTAAAGTCAGAATATTGAATTTTATCCTCTACTAGATTCACACCAATATTTGTAGCTGCAAATCTAGCTTCTGCAACTTCACCTTGGTACCCTTCAAAATGCTCTTCGTAGTCAATATTAAAACTTTTAACTTTGGAATTGGTGTTTTTACTCATTAATTTACCAATTAATGAGGAATCTAAACCTCCTGACAAAAACAATCCAACTTCTACATCACTAACTTTTCTATAGTTTACAGATTCAATCAGTATTTCCTCAACTTTTGAAATTGCTTCTTGTTCCGTGATGGTGTCATCCTCTTCGATAGAAAATGGATCCCAATATTTATATTTTGAAATATTTTTATTTTTATCTAAATATAAAAACTGACCAGGTTCTAATTTCGAAATATTTTTATTTCCTGTTTTATGAGTTGGAACTGCTAAATGTCTGAGATAAGCAACATATGAATCGAGATCAGCACTGAAAGGAAATAAATTTGATTTTTCAATAGCCTTTAGTTCTGAACTAAATATAAATGTATTATCAATAAGGGAAAAATAAAGAGGCTTTATGCCTACCCTATCTCTTGCTAAGAAAAATGATTCTTCTTTAGAGTCATAAATTGCAAATGAAAACTGGCCTCTAAGTTGCTGGAGGACATCACTTCCAAAATGTAAATAACCTTCAAGGAGAACCTCGGTATCACCATCTGTATAAAAATCTACACCTTTTGCCTCAAGGGTTTTTCGAATCTCTTTAAAGTTATAAATTTCACCATTAAAAACTATCGAATATCTATTATCTTTTGAAACCATTGGTTGATTTGAACGTCGGTCTAAATCAATAATTGCAAGCCTAGTGTGGATTAGAGCTACTTTATTATCTATATACTCTATTTTCGAAAAATCAGGACCTCTATGTTCCAAAGAGTCTTTAACTGAATTTGTTATTTCTGGGTCAATCTTTGACTGGTCAAAGTTATAAATTCCAGCTATTCCACACATTAATTTAACTTTAATGTTGAATTTATTTAATTGATTAACATTAATTTATTTAGTTTA
>Ga0181411_1000580_pt1 | contig 13298 bp, 25 predicted proteins | sample 34SPOviralmetaG_FD_130114 | JGI IMG/M metagenome (GOLD analysis project Ga0181411, IMG submission 130114) | Marine viral communities from the oligotrophic San Pedro Time Series (SPOT) site, San Pedro Channel, CA, USA - 34 SPOT_SRF_2012-07-09 | ecosystem: Environmental > Aquatic > Marine > Strait...
ATGCGAGCTTCTTGGATGTCCTTTGGGTTTTTCGGACCACCGATTCTTTTTACTACCTTCTCTTCGGTGGTGTTTTCGTCCATAACTAGGAAACAACCTTTGCAAACACAATAGCAACATGTAAAGCCGTATCTAGGGGTCTTTTTTATTTTGGGGTGTAGCACATAAGAGGTGTGTTTTCTGACCACTGCCCCCGGGTAGCACAATAGATAGGTTTAGGGATAATTATTTAAGTTCCCTGGGTACACCTTAAGCAATTGTATAGTTCGCAACGCTACCCCCTCTTGTAACATAAGATACTACAGTATGTAACCAGGAGACTGGCTAGCAGAGCACAATGTATTACAATATAGATATGAAGGGAGGGGCGCAGGAGTCCACCTTCAGCAACAGAACCTTGAAAATTTAATAGCAGAAACACGCGATTTCGCGGGAGACTCCATGCGCCTTTACGTCCGGCGCCGTGGCAATCAGTCAATCTCGCACCGTGTGTGATGGAGCACAATGTCTTTCATTCTATCATGAACATGCAACACTCAACAGCGCATACGTTCAAAGTTCAGCAGTCGTGTTCAGTGAAGCTCTACACGAGCAGCTATCGCGACACCGCTGAAATTGACATCCGCGATACTGAAACAGCAAACAAAGTATCCATCGAGGGTCTCACCATTGCACAACTGCAAGGCGGAATCATCGAATACATAAGTTCGCTCGGGTATCGCAAGGAAGACGAAGAGGCGGCAAAGTTCCTGCGGAAGCTATCCACTGAACTGGCGAAAGCTCTGCCTCAAGAGGTAGCACAGTGAGACATCAAGTCACACGTTGGGGCGGCATCCAAGCCGGTTGGGGGGTTCCTGCCTATGGCGGGCGACCACGTACCAGGCAGCAGGCTGAGCGTTTCGCTCGGCTCTGCCGTGCCGTTGACGGAGACCGTTACACCTTCAAAGTGATAACGCTTCCGCTCGAACTTCCTTCTTTCGTCTAATCAATCGCCCCAGGGTTTACGCTCTGGGGTTATTTCTTACTCATTTTTACCATGGCAAGGATCACAACTGCTTTGTCGGCTGATGACTTAAGCCGTCTGATTGACGGTTTAGAAGGTACAACTCATTTAGACGTTGAGCCTATTGACCAGGACAGAACCGATCAACTGCTCTGCCGCTTGGTTAACCTGTTTGACCAAGTAATGGCCGATGAACTCCATCCTTTTGAGGCTTCGGAGTTTCACCACACGGTCGAAGAGCTAACAAACCTTGTCTTTAACTAATCATGAGCTGGTCCCTACCATTAATTAACCCGAACACGGATCATATTGATGATGACGTGTTTGAAGCGTTAACGATGCAACAACACCGAAGATTCAGCATGTGGAGCATCGAAACGGGCCAACCTGTTCTAGACCTGCTCCATTCTGCAAAGTTTATTTGCCGTGAGAACGGCGGAAACTTTGGCGTTGTGCTTGAGGGTTATCTTCCCCGCTGCAAACTGTATGGAACTTTACTACCTGACGGTTCAACCCATACATAAACAACAAAACGGCCCCGAATAGGGGCCTTTTTAATGTCATTTGTAATTTATTTGCAGATAATCAAATACAGCGCCCCACACTTCAGTGGGTGGGTATTGACCGGCGCAGTAATCAACACTGTCAGCCGTAACCATTAGGCGACCGTTACCCGATCGACCGATAGGTAGTGCCTTATCAGCCAGCCAGCCGTAACGGACCATCACCTTTTTCCGGTCGTTATCACGGCGGCTTTTGTCCTGTCTCCAGTAATAAACGCTATCTCTACCTCCTGCATAATCTACAAATTCAATGCGGGCCTGGGACTTTGCATAGCTGAACAGGTCGGAGAATGTTTTGAGTGAGTCAGTCATGGGGAGGGTTGCGGGGTTGGTTGAACTGATGCTACTGTATCACAGTAAGCACGGATTCAACCAATGGACCAGGACATTCTCAGGATCGAAGACGTGGAGGTGATCCGATCGCACCACACCGGAGAGATTGAACTACGAGTTCACGCCATCATTGGCGACATGATGCAAACCGCTCCAGCAGTTCTGTTCCCGCCAGATATTGCGGAACCTGCCCAATACGGCCCAGCTCACTGCGTTGCCAACGTCACGGTTTACCTAGACGACGTTCAGTGGGAGATTGCAGAATGAAGCGCACCAATCAAGAAAGGGACGCACAACTAGAAGAAGCAAAGCGCCTTCTAGATATGGGTTTGAAGCGAGCAGACGTGGCCGCAACTTTGCAAAGGGACTACGCGCTAAGCAGAGCGACAGCCTATCGAGACTGCGAATCAGCCGACATTCAACGCTTTGCTGAAGATGCAGGCATCGATGCCGATTCCGTTCCAGGGATTAGCTACGAGGACCGCGATGCGCTCATGCGAATGACGCGCCAGCTCTTAATCACTGCCTTTAAAGGCGGCAACGTTCAAGATTATGCGCGCTTAGTCCGTGAATACGAAAGACTCGCCCGTATGGGTGGCTTGAAACAGTTGTCTCAAACAGCCTGAGATTTTGTCTCACTTACGTTCCAACATGAAAGACACCAGCATCGAGTTCACGTTCAGAGAGTTAGAAACGCTTCATGATTCCGTATTCATGGAAATGGGTTTCTTTGAAAAAATTAGACAGTCTGATTGTGTCAAGTACAAAATGCTCCAAGCATTACACCAGAAATTAAACACCTATCTGTATTCAGAAAAATGAACTTAACTGAGATCAAAACAGCCGTGATGGCTGGTAAAACGGTCCACTGGGCATCCAATGCCTACGTTGTTATCTACGCTCCGAAGATTGATGAGTTTCTGATCAAGTGCCTGCTCAATGAGCATTGCATTGGGCTGACTTGGAAAGACGGCGTAACTATGAACGGCAAACCCAGCCAGTTTTTCGTACCGTTCCAGAAAGGATCGAAGCCTATCACAACACGCTCCAGGGCTAAGCAACGGGGAACGTTTATCAGATGCCCGAAATGTGGGCACATTGGGTGTATCCACCACTTTTCGTGGTCTGCTCTGACGTGCCAGAAATGCAAGCAGATGATCGATAAGTACGACTGGCAGCAGGAAGCGTAGAGATCGTTCCAGTCCTAAGCAAAAGGCCAAGTCATCTGTAGATCAGCGGCATACACGTCCTCATCATTGATATCGATGGGGCGCTCTGCCACGTAGGCGTTGAACAGCTGCTTTAGACGTTCCAAAGTCATCCTTAATGCCCTGGCTTGTATAGCCACATTCATCTGTCCCGTATAGAGACATTCCAGTGCTCTAATTAGCTCTTTAGGGCTTGCTGGGCCGTATAAAGGCTCATTCTCTCTAACCATTGACACTCTGCCCCACGTAATTCTAACTCACTGAGCAACCGGACCTGTGGTGCTCCGCTGCGCCGGGCTACTACAACCGCTCCACACTTAGGCTTCAGCCCAGTCAGGTGCTGCAATCCCAGGGAATACGCTCCAGTCTGGCATATATAGTTTGACAACATTTCTTCACTACGGGCGTTAACGCTGGTCTTCCAATCAGCGATGCAGAGCTTGCCATCTAGGTCGATAAGGGCGTCAGCCGTTCCAGCCCAGCCGCGTGGGTCATGAATGGAAAATTCAATGGCATGAATGGCCGTTACGTTCTCTCCGATCCAAGACCGTAGACCTCGGGCGTACCCAGAGGCGCTCCAGGAGACCCTAGGAGCCCCTTGAATGGCTTTTTCGATTGCCCAGCTAGTGATTCCTTTGGGGGCACGTTCCAGGCCGTCATCTCCAGCCCTCCAGCTACCTCGCTTGTTCGCAGACTGTCGCGCCAGCTTTGCTGCTGTCTTGAGGATATATTCCGCGTGATTGTGCGCCAAAGTGCCGCGCTGGCAAGCAATGTCACGCTCCATGGGAGCAGTTGGGCGTTCCAGCCATCGGTCGAGTGCATCTTTTTGCCATTGGGGTGAGGTTTCTTTGAGGATGTGTGTCACTGAGGCGTAAGACACACCGGACTCATCGCGATACACACGGTGTGGACCAGAGTCGTCACGTTCCAGGGTCCAGCGGCGTAAACCAGCTAGTGCGTTTTGAGAATCAGTTGCTTGCATCTACCAAATCCATCTGATTTTTGAGCCACGCTTTTTGTAGCTGGTGAGCTTTGGGTTCTATCAAGTGCATCGAACTAACAATTCCAGTGATATTTCCTACTGAGATTGAAACTCTGCCGTCTTCCAAGATTGTGGTGATCGTCTCTGGTAAAGGTTTCTCGTAATGACGATCAGGCATTGAAAGAATAAAGCTGATTAATTGTATGCAATAAAAAAGGGGCGGTTAAGCCCCCGAAACATGTTGTTTTAGTCAGCACTAAATGGGTTGCCGTCATCCAGCATTCGATCGATGTCGAAGCCAGCTTCTAAAACGTCGTCCCAGGCAGCTTTGGTTGTCTTTTCACTGCCTTTCTTTTGTGGGACAGGGCGCAAGCTGTACTCACTTGCTTTGCCTGAACCTTCTTTGCCTAAAACAAAGTCGTGCTCCAACAGATTGGAGTAGTCCTCCATTTGGGAGATGCCGTCTAACTCACGAAGAATGCTCTTCTGAGTAATTTGCATTACTTCAACTCTCGCGGTCGTGTAGTTGTAAACCGGAGCAGCAATAGCCATTTTGGGTGGCTCCACAGATTCACCATCGAAACTTGCACGACGCTCAAAATTGTCGCCCATCTCAGCTTCAATTTCTTCTGAAGTGGGATCCTGCACAAAACGGAAAGCCTTCTTTTTGTCTTCACCGTCTGTAGATACGCCCCAGCACTCCCAGAACTCGATGGGTTGGTCGCTAAGCAAAGCAAAGCGAACAGTCTCGCCGGAAGGAACTTTGGAAGGATTTAGATAAGGACGGTCGCCGCTGCCTGCTACCGCAGATGAGGCTTTTTTGGAAAGGAAAGGCATTTTGTAGTTGCTGAGGGCTGATTGCCCGGTGCTCTAAAAAGGTAGCACACTGACAGTGGGTGTCAACTGTTGTAGAATGAAAAAACCTCCAGGGCCGGAGAAGCCTCTGGAGGTCACTGTTGAACTACTAACCACGTCACTGTAGCAAATGGATCTCGTCAAATTTGTCCGCTCTTTGCCTGAAAATTGGGCTACTGGGCCTATCTACGCGAAGGGCGTTCCACTGCCGAAAACAGGTCACCCAGCTTGCGGCAAGTCTCCCCTTAACAAGGCTGGCACCGAACCACACAGGATTGTCCGCCCGTATGCGGCTGCCCGATATATCGAACAACAGCCTGATGTATTCAAAGCAATCGGTGTTTACACAGGGCCATGCAGTGATGGGCTTGTAATTCTTGATGTTGACGCCAACCTTTCAATACTGAAAAAGAAGTGGGGCACGACTTTTAAGGACGTTCCAGTTGTTATTTCACCTAAGAAAAATGCTGCCAAATATCTGTTTCGTATTCCAGAGAAGAACTGGCATGAAGTCAGAGGTCTAGTGCTTTCTCAAACCAACGCTGGTTGGGAAGTTTTGTGGGGCAAGCAGGGTGTAATTAGCGGTGCGTACCCAAAAGGCGGGGAATATGTTTTTAAAGGTGATATTAATGTTATTCCAGAGATTCCTGGGTGGCTTTTAGCAGAAATGCAGGAGTCTTTTAGAGAACATAATGAAAAAATTGAAGGTAGAACTTTAAAGGATTTTAGGTATGCGTCACGTTCCAGGGAGGAGCTTATTGCTATTGCAAAATCTTGCTTATCTGTAATTCAGCCCGAAGGACGGGGATCTGAAGATACTTGGTGGCGTATTGGAGCCATGCTTCATTCAGAGTTACCTAATGAGGATGGTTTAAATATTTGGCGGGAATGGTCTTTACAGGATGAAGAATATAGAGAGGACTGGGAGAATGACGACCCATGTCTTAAGCGTTGGGAAGCTGGGTTTAAGTCCAATGGTGGACTGAGTTTTGGCAGTCTTATAAGTTATGCAGACCACTATGACCCAAAGCGTGCCCGATTTCAAAGGGACAATCTTGCATCGGTGGTGGCTGAAATCGATCAGACACCAATAAGTTTCAGAGATGCAACGCTTTCATTTGAAGAAGCGATGAAGCAGATGGGTGAAGCTATGAAGATATCGAACCCCGGTAAACGTAACTTTGAAGCTAATAGAATTGCTCAAGAGTGTAAGTACCGGGATCAGGCAAAACTTGAGCAGGTTTATGCTGACCATATAGGATTTGAACAAGACGAGGGATCTTTTACATTGGATAAATTAAAAGGAAAAATAACTGGACGTGAATTTTTAATCCCTGATGTTCTTGCTAAGCCTGCTGTAGTTCTTATTTATGCCGAAGGCGGTAAAGGAAAATCAACTGCTGCTTGGACGTTGGCTAAGCACGTTGTAAACGGAACACCTTTTGTCGTTCGGGGTAAGCACGTTCCAGTGCAAAAAGGTGGTTGCTTGATCCTGAATGGCGACCAGCCTTTGGATGATTTGGATAGCCAGCTTGATGAGGTTGAGTTTCCTCGCACGTCTGACGTGATGATCCACAACAACTGGAATTTGCAGTATTACGCCCAGTTCCAGGCTCTGATGACAGAGCGCAAGCCAAAGATGGTCATCGTTGACTCCTTGATTGGTTGTTCTGGCGGACGTGCTTTTGATGAAAACAAGTCGGATTTTGCTACGCCGCTTTATTGGCTGACGCGGAACAACGGGGTTTTATTTCCAGCGACCACGATCCTGATCATCCACCACGCGAACAAGCAAGGCGGTTTTAGGGGTACTACCGCTATCAGGGACGCCGTTACAGAGACCTGGAGGCTGTCTGAACCGACTGACAAGCAGTTGGAGAGCAACGACGCCACTACGCCCCATAGCCGAATCATCAGCGTTGAGAAGAGTCGCAGCGGACGTAGTGGAACAGCTCTGATCATGAAGCAGGAATCTGACCTGACTTTCTCCATCTCAGACTTCACCGCTGAAATCGACAGCACCAACACCTCACCCAGTGGAATCAGTGATCGGGTTTTGGCTCGGGTGCGCTCCATCTATCCGCGCTCCATCAGCAGGACAGAGCTGGACTCGGATCCGATTGTTGGCGGCAATGTTGCGGCTATACGGAAGTCGCTCCAGCGTTGGGTAAAGCGTGGGCTGATCGAAACTTCAGAAGGGGTGTTGATTAAGGGCAAAGGTGGGGGCGTTCCACGGCTTTACACAGCAGTTATTGCACAACCCTCACACACGCGCGTGCGCGGAGAGGGTAAGAAAGGTGTCCCACTTACACCTAAACCCAATACTGGAGCGGATTCTGCAGTGGGACAAGCAGTGGGACAACCGCAAAAAACGGAGAAGGTGTCCCACTCATCAGCGACCAGTGGGACAACCTCCACCAAAACAGCAAAGTGTCCCACTGCTAAACCCAGTGATACGAACGAATCTGCCCCAGTGGGACACTTAGATCAATATCCCCCCGCGAGGCGGTCCCGAGAAGATCTTCACCAGCTCAGACTTAACGCCAACAAAATATGGGGCAGATGAAACGAAAAACTGAACGCCCGAAGGATTACCACCTTCAAGGGGAACAGATGAACTGGGACGCGTTTCCGGGCAAGCCAAACAGCCTTGCTCGGAAAACAGCCATCAAAGAATGGTGGAGTCTTTTAAACGAGTCTTTAGGGGATCCACCACTTGCTTGCCGCCTTAACGAAAACCCCAAAGTCGAGTACGAAATTTTTGTAAGCCACCCAGGATTAGCGTGGGACGTTTTTTGGGAAAGCCTGCGGTTGCGGGGGAAACTATAATGTGCTACGGTACCACTGTTATTTATCGAGCTGTGACAGAAAAACAAACCAATGCCGCCATCAAGACCGCACACAATTACGGTGGTGCATTCATCAGTAAACTGTCTGAAGCGGCACTGCTAGCTGATCCTCGTAATCGCTCCAGGGTTCTAGACGCGTTTCCCGAAATCGTGTCTAAATATGGACCCGGTAGTGCCTTTTACAACGAGTACCTTTAATGAAAGAAATCACAGTCCGAATCCCTGAAGACGTTTTAGCTCAGCTAGACAAAGAAGCTGGTCTTGAGCATATTTCAAGGGCTCAGTTTATTCGAGCCAAGCTTGTGCCTACAAACAACAAAAGTGTAGGAAATTACGGGCCTAAAGATTTTCACAATTTAGTAAGTCTAGTCAGGCGCAGAACAGGCAGCGGCATTGACAAAAGACAACTAGAAAATGTTGTTGCTATCGTGTTTAATGAATTGGCTTCTTAGCTGTGTTTCACGCTGGTTCTTTAAACAATGCCATCCTTCTATTAGGCGGTATCCCAGCGTGAGAGACAATGTTCAGTTCAGCTACTGCAAAACGCTAATGACAGCAGACTGCATTACATACGAAAAGTTAGCTCTTGCGCGTTACACAAGCTATGACCCTGAAAACAAAGTTTTAGCTGTGGAACAAGTAACGTACCAGGATGACGAAGATGGCCATACACAGTTTCAATGCCAGGTTACAGCTGCTTTGAACTTTGGTATTGATGTGGCTGTTATGAGTTTTTACCCTTTAGATCATTTTCCGTTCTTGGAACACATAGTCACGAAGTAGTGTGCTACACTGCCAGAGTTGCTTGACACCACATATGTCTGACTCAGCAGCCCTCTACAGGGCACAAGAAAATCTCCGAATGATGGAAACCTGTCCTACTTGGTTCGACCACTTGGACAAGGTTGAGGCCGCTATGGCCGAAGAAAGCCGTGTTTATGACATCCGTGTTGCAGCTGGATGGGAGCTGGATGAGGGTGGCTGGTACGCCCCATGCCCCGACACGGGTGAAATGATTCACGAATGGGATTGGCTCGATCTGGGCTTGGCTTATCCCGAGGCAGGCAAATGAGCTACGACGTTCTCAGAGGGATAGAGCATTTGAAAGAAATTGACACGGCTGTGTCCATTTGCTTTGACGTGGAAACGCTCCAACTACAACCTGAACAAGGGAAGCTCCGCTTAATACAGCTGGGCTGTCAGGTCAGAAAGATTATTGTCGTCATCGATTGTTTTGAATTAAATGAAAGCGACTGGGACGTGTTGGGCCGCTTCTTCAGCAACGGAGACCGTTTCTGGCTTGCCCATAACGCTGTGTTTGATATTGGGTGGCTTCAGCAGTACGACATCCACCCAAATCCGGCAAACCTCGGTTGCTCCATGCTGGCCAGCCGTCTTCTTTCCAACGGACTTCCCAACAGAAAACACAGCCTCAAAAGTGTTGTTAAAAAATACCTGAGCATTGATTTAGATAAAGAGCAGCAAAGATCAGATTGGTCTGGCGATTTAACCGATAAACAAATTAACTATGCAGCTAAAGATGTAGAAGTTTTATGTGAATTAGATAGCCTACTAAAGTCCGAATTAGCTGAGTTCAGCCTTTCACCGGCTTACAGCTTGGAATGCTTAGCTTTACCTGCCATGGCACAAATGCAGAGAACAGGATTACCTTGGAATGGGGAGAGACTTAATGATAAGAAAATTGATTATGAGCATGACATACAAGAGTACGCAAAAGATTTTGTTAGAATGCTGGATGCAGCTCTTCCAGAATCAGATAAATTACCCAGGGATGAGGATGAAACATTTAATTTACGTCCCAGAGACGAAGGCAGTGTGCGGGCCGGGACTAAAAAATACAAAGGTTTTAACTTAAATAGCCCAAAACAGTTGAAGGAAAAGCTATCTGCTGTGCTCAAGTGCAAACTCGATAGTGTTTCAAGGCAGTCCTTACGTGAATTTGCTGGGCACCACCCTGTTATTCAAGTTTATTTGGATTGGAAAAAAGCCGAAAAGAGACGCCAAATGATTACTTCAATACAAGAAAAAATGCAGCCTGACGGTTTTGTTAGAGCCAGTTACATGCAGTTAGGTGCAGAAACCGGAAGGATGACATGCTTTAACCCCAACAATCAGCAGATACCTAAAGATCCACAGTTCCGAGGGTGTGTCGAAGCTCCTGAAGGTTGGCTTTTGGTAGATGCTGACTTTAGCCAAATGGAATTAAAGCTGGCTGCTGCTATAGCTAAAGATGAAAAGATGAATCAAGCGTTTAAAGACGGTCAAGACTTGCATAGTGTTACAGCTGAATCTATTGGGTGTACGCGCCAAATAGCTAAATCAGCAAATTTTGGTCTTTTATATGGTTCTGGGCCAAACGGTCTTAGAAATTACGCTGCAGGTATGGGGGTAAGCATGACTTTAGAGGAGGCTACAAAAATTAGATCTGATTGGTTTAAAGCTTTTGACGGTATTGCTTCTTGGCACAAAGATATGTCTAAAGAAGCTGAAGAGTCTAATTGCATAAGTCAAATACGCGTACCTGTATCTGGTATGAAACGAGAGTTGTTAGCAGACATGAATAGGTTGACTATTAGATGTAATACACCGGTTCAAGGTGCTGGTGCCGCCATCCTTAAACTTGCTCTTGGTAACCTCTGGCTTTTGGTCAAAGAAGCTGGAGAGGACACAGTAAAGATTGCTGCTGCTGTGCATGATGAAATTCTGCTTCTAGTTCGGGAGGAGGCAGCCGAAGAGTGGGCAAAAACCCTAAAACAAGTAATGGAAGAGGCCGAAGCTCACTGGCTTGGTGACATACCAGCGTTAGCAGAGGTTTCTACTGGTAAAACTTGGGAGGAAACTCACTGATGATTAGCGTTTACTGCACAGACAGAGGGTGGTTCTCTTCTTGTAATGGCACGGTAATGTATCACAAGAATTTGCAGGAGGCTATGAATGCCGCTTACAGGGAGGCAAATAGTGATGGAGCGTTTAAAAAAGGCAATTCGCACCGCTACTGCAGGTGATCTTCAGCGAGCTGCAATGTTTTTAGAAGAAGCAAAAAAAGTGCGATCGGGCTGTACGAACCAGCGTGCTCAAGCTCGCCGTGCTCAATCAACTGCTTGGAAAAAGAAAACCGATTCTTCTATTACATGGTAATATAGTTGTAGCACTCTGAACAACATGGCCCTTCGGCACGGCAATAAAACTTACTTTCAGATCTTGCTGGATCCCCATCGAGCAGAGATGATTCAAGAAGCTGCAGCAAAAGAAGACAAGAGAGCTACAGCTTGGATAAGAGAAGCTATTTACTCTGAACTAAAAAGATCTAGTCCTGTTTCTTTGTACAATGAAGCAATGGCTAAAGATCAAGCAGAGTGGCGGCAATCTATTCGTAAACGTGTTGAAGGCCGTTCCAAGCAAAAGGATTGATATGAGATACATATTAAAAACGCACCAGCATGATCCCTTGTACTTGGCAGCTTTTTATAAAAACCCTAGACAAGTTTGTTTGTTTACGCCGTTTTTAGAAGATGCTTGTAGTTATCGGGACAAGAATATGGCGTTAGACGCTTCGCGGCATTTAAAAGATTTGTTTTTTATTGATGCAGAGTTACTAAAGGTGCCTGAAAATGACAAGTAACTCTTGCTCCGCAAGTAGCTGGAGTACAAGGCCACAAGACAACATTGATGCGGCAATAGCAAGAGTAAAAGCAACTCTGCATGAGTCCGATCCAAAACTGACCACTCTCGAAAAAGCTATTAGACAGGCTATTTTGAGCCGGAGAGTACGGCGTCCAATAAGGCAATGTGACCCACCGCCTGTTTAAGTAATTTTCCTTGGTGCCACTGTTGACGTGCCATGGCAACACATAGCTGGGAAAGAACGTCAATGTTTTCGCAGTCTTCTATTTCTCTGATGCTACGTTCCAGGGTCAGTTCTTCCTCAAGGGTTTGAGTAACGTGCATCCATTCCATTGATGGCTCGTTTTTCGGAAGCATAAGGTTCCTCCGTCTTGAACCGTATGTAATCACCTATAGCCGGGAATAACCAGTCTTGCACTGGTAAACAAGTCTGCCAATTTACGGGTTGAACACAGTTCATCACGACTGTCGTCCAGAACGCACTGATATAGCCCCAATTCATGTGGAGCCTTGCTTGGTTTTTAAAATGCTTGAGGCTGGTGTCCTACCACCAACCTCTGGGTAAGAAACGCCGGCAAGCATCTTTGACCTACACCCATGCTGATTATAGGCTATCGGTCTACAAACACAGCCCAGCCGCTTGCTTCGCCTTCGATCAAGAATCGTTGGTAGAAAGCAGACCGTGACATCCTGATCCGCTCCCCTGACTTTGTAGTGTCATGGCCGCCATGTTCCATGTCTGGTAAACCCATCGGATCCATGGCAATGAAATCATCCTTGTCATAGCCCATGATTACGCTCCAATGGCCGCAGCCATCGTTGTCGCATACTGCTGGCTTTCCTTTTGAGAAGTCACCTTTATGCAACCAGCCAACCATTAACGGTCTGCCAGCATCAATTTCAATTTCAATATCCTCTACTCTTGTGTTTTTGCGGAACTCAGCGTCCATGCCAAGTGATCTCAACGCAGACACTTGGGCATGAACTTCGGTTGTGTCACCAAATTTTCGACGTACATGCCGATAAGCGTCTTGGCTTTTTACGCTGCGGTGGAACGCCACAACCATGGCGCTTGCTGCGTCAAAACATTCTCGGTAGCCATAACCAGTAGGGCTATCTAGCTGGTTGTAGTACGGGACGCCATAGATCTCTTGATGGATGCCGCTTGCCTTCCACATGGAAAACCATTCAGCTTCATCATCGAGTAGTTCTTGGTCGATGACACGTTCCAGCTCCGCAATTGCAGCTAGTTGATGGGGATCGCCTTTTTTAAAAAACTGGAAAAACGGAAGGAGTGACAACAAGCCCACGATTACAACCCAAACCCACATTTACTTCTCAACGCGATCCTCGGGAAACAGTAGATCTCGGACATACTTACAAGCCACATCGTCTAGCTGGTTGTCTGTCTGCTCGCTGATCTTGACCAGACAATCCAGCAATAACTGTTTTACGGCTTTTGACTTGATGAAGCCAAACAGGATTGGCTTTAGCAGTAACACCATGACGGCACTGTATTTGCCGCAATACTAGACGCGGTTTTGATGACCCTCAAGCCTGGCAACATTCTGCTCTAGGTCTGAGATTCGAGCGAATAGCTCCTGGTCCCTAACCCTTAAATCCGCATGGAGAACATCCATACGGCTCGCTAAATTATCGACAGCTGAAGTCAGACGTACCAACGAATCCCTTCCATGCTGGTTATCGCGGTTGGCACCTTTAATGCCAGAGGCAGCAACGCCTATTGACGCACCAGCAACAGCAGCCCAGATTTCAACCACCATTCGACCTATAGCGTTAATTCATCATGGCAGAAGAACAGGCAAAGCAAGAGCAAGAAAACGACAACTCACGCCTAGG
>Ga0181411_1000581_pt1 | contig 13296 bp, 21 predicted proteins | sample 34SPOviralmetaG_FD_130114 | JGI IMG/M metagenome (GOLD analysis project Ga0181411, IMG submission 130114) | Marine viral communities from the oligotrophic San Pedro Time Series (SPOT) site, San Pedro Channel, CA, USA - 34 SPOT_SRF_2012-07-09 | ecosystem: Environmental > Aquatic > Marine > Strait...
AATATTTACCTGATCTGTTTCGTTATTAAAGTTTACAGCCATTTAAACAGGTGTTTCAGATTAAAAATTTACAGATAATTACGCTTTGTTTAGTGTAAAAACAGCTCCAATCTTACCATCGCTATTGTCAAACGTAACAACAGATCTATCAGTAGATGTGCTTGCGTCGATATGAGCGTAACCCCACACCGTTGTAACGTGTGTGCCGCCTGACGAACTATTTGGAGAATCTTGTTGACCCCCTTCAGTTATTGTAAAGCTAGGGTTTGAAAATGTAGCGGGGTCCCCGTCAGCGCCATCAAAACCCGCAAGGACAATAAATGTGCCAGCGTTTACACTTGTTATTGTAGGCATAGGAATATCTACCCCTGAAGCGTCTGCTGTGCGCCCACTATTTCCGAAGGGGTCTGAAGTGTCTATATTTTCGCAAATGAAAGTAAAGAAAACACCTCCTTTATTCGATTGATTCGTTGTCGGGCTAAAGCCTACCGTTGACCCCTCAGTCCCATCAAATAGCCTTGTATAAACGTGAATGTGATTGTCGCTATTGGCGTTTCCATGATGAAGTTGACTTGTAAAACCAGTAGGTGTGTTAACCTTATTGTTACTTGCGTTCTGTCCAGATCCCTGATTGCAATCCCATCCAAAAATAATCATTACGAAATCTCCAGCGCCCGCAGAGCTCGGAAGATCTGCCAGCCAAGTATCACTCGTGTTAAATCTCGCGTCTTCAACAGTAACTGTTATATCAGCAAAATTTATTTCAGCGCCACCTGCCGTAGGTATTGAGACACCGTTAATATCTGTGATGTTAGCTTTTGCCACACCATTGATGTCCGTAATCCCAGACAAAGCAACCCCGTTTATGTCTGTTATATCAGGCAAGGTCTATGTAATCTTGAGAGGGTGAAAAAAACACCTTATTGTCTGCTAAGCAGTGACCCACTACACGATGGAAATCACCAGGGTCACTTGGAGCTGTAGATGAAATCTGACCTGTATTAGAATGACTTATGTAAAGAATATCACCAGCACTTCCAGGATTGTGACTGAGGTAACCCACCCCATGAACAAGCATTCCGTTAGTACTAGAGTTACCCCCCAAAGCCATCCCCAAAAGACCCTTAGTTTTTGCCTCGTCGTTTGCATCAACCTCAACCCATGTGCCACTAGAAAAAGTATAAACCTTTCCCGCAGTAGTACCGTCGTCTCCAAACTTCACTATAGTACCCTCTGCTTCCCCAGCGGCATCAACTGCTGTGGTTTGGCTGACAAATTCAGCCTCAGCACCATCAACACCCCCTACAGAAAGATTTGGCGCAGAAGTACTTGCTTCGGTCAGTATGTTCTTCCACGTTGCCATTTACTTAACTTTTCTCTTGTATTTTATATAGTCTATCAAACTCCTTCTCAAGCTTTATGATTATATCTGATACAGTCTTAGCGTCTGATCCTTTAATCGTTGAGTTACTCATCGCTTGATTTAATATCTGCACTTCATTTATCTCCAGTTTCATTCGATTTAATTTTAGCTTTCAATTTATTTACAACGTCAGCAAGAATAAAAACATCCCTTCCTTCGAAGTTAGACCTAGAAACTAAGGCTAACAAATAATTTAATTCCTGCTGAGTGAAGGCACTTACTTCGATGCCTTGATTCCTCAGTATTTTACTCATTAAACAGTTCTGATGTAAAGTTTGTCATCTCCAGTGTCATAGTGAAAGCTACCCACCCCACCTGCATTTCCCGTAGGAGCGGTAGAGTTAGAGCTAAATTCCATGACAGCTATAGGAAAAGCGGTTGTATTACCCTCTGCTTTAACGACCATTTCGGTTAGCCCTGCACCATCTACAAATCCTATAAAAGGAAGTTGCGTTGAATCCTCTGTATCGATCTCTAAGCCAGCAGTTCCTACAGTAGCTGCATTAGTTCCTCCAGAGGCTGCTGTAATAATTTTGTCGTCAATTGTTAACGTAGTTGAATTAACCGTAGTGGTAGTTCCATCTACCTGAAGGTTACCGCGAATAACAACCGTGGTGTCATCGCCAGCATCACCAATGTTGAGTGTGTCATCACCAGTGTACGAAGCAAGAGCATTCGTTAGGTTAGTTTTGCTTACGCTTACATCCGTGTTCGTAGTAAACGTCAGAGCGCTTTGAAAAAAAGTTGTAAGCCTGGAAATGTCAGAACGCTTAATGGCCCCAGCATCGCTAATGATAAATTCATCTGTAGACGCTATGTCAGCGCCAATATCGGTTAAACCCGATACAATATCGGTATTCAACATAGCGGCCTGAACAGAAGTGTTAGCAATCGTCAATGCACCTCCAGCAGCTACTGTAGCGTCACCGCTAACATTGCCAAAAATTTGATCTTCAAGATTAGAGAAAGTGATATTCTTAGTGACTGCACTGTCGTCCTCATCGGAAAAAGCAATCAAGTCAGCTTGTGCTATCGCGGTGGCCGTCGTTAAGCTGGAGTCGCTAATATCTAAGGTTACGGTTGCGGCTCCGCTAGTAGCTCCTCCGCTTATTCCATTTCCAGCAGTAACAGCCGTAATATCTCCAGAGCCAGTTGAAAAACCCTGAGCTGCGATATAATCAAAAACAGCATTACCCGTTGCTAATCCAGCTTCGCCGTCGGCAATACCTCCTGCGCCATCTGTGGCTTTATCAGCTTCAGTTAATATTTTCTTCCAAGTAGCCATTTATTTATTTTTTGTAAAGATAGTTATTTATTAAGATACCCCGAAATACAGGTCATCGTTGTCGTCAGCGTACATCCCCCCTTCGAAAGCAGTAGGAGCGGAAGAGAACCTCTTGAACTTAACAGTTCCATCTAGGTTTACACTTCCTGTTCCGTTAGGCGTAAACTGTATATCCCCGTTGCTAGTGCTTGTGAAAAGCGATCTTGCCTGAACGTCTAGGTTAGCGCCTAGCTGGGGAGAGCCATCCTCCGATATATTAGAAAGCGTTCCTGTTGTGAAGTCAGAAAAATCAACGTACTTGACTTCATTGCTAGCGTCGATATCCTGTATTAAAACTCTATCACCAGAAGCGGGAGTCCCTATATCGCTCAAAGAAGTGTTAGAAATCATTAAGGCCCCAGTAGCCGCTACATTAGATGTAGTTGGGGACTCACCGTCAGACCCTGCCGCACCTGTGGCACCTGTAGCTCCTGTAGCACCTGTATTCCCAGTAGAGCCTTGAGGACCTGTATCCCCCTGAACGCCCTGATCCCCTTGAGCCCCTTGTATACCTTGTATACCCTGTATACCCTGAGCGCCAGTATCTCCTTTAGCACCAGTATCCCCCTTGGTACCTTTCTCTAAAGTTACTGTTACCTTTGCCATTATACCGCTGTTGATATATCTTCTTTAACTACGAAGTTGCCCCTTAATATAGTTGTTGTTTTTGCAAAACCGCTTACATCTACTTGATATTGAAGATCGTAAGTATATCTTCCAACAGGAAGCCTTGAAGTAGCGTCAGCAGTAGCCTTTAATGTTACGTTACCTAAATCGTCCTTGTCCTCAAAAGCAAAAACAGGTGACTCCGCGTCCTTCTCTACGTTCTCCCCCTTTGTTGGAGATTCAGCTAACGTAGAACCCGCTATAAGGGTTCTTCTTGATGGAGAGATAGAAGGGTTAGACGTTCTTACCTTGCTTACGGACTTTACCTGAAAGAAAAACGCATAGTTATCAGTAGCTAAAGGAAGAGCCACCGAAGCGCTATCCTTTATGTTTAAGGTCAACTCAAAAGAATCACCCCTTCTGCACGTTATATCAAGCTTTTCTGATATATCTAAATTAGCTTTTTGTCCCATGTTATCCTAATAATGAGTTTACGATATTATCTACGCTATCGGAAGCTTCTGGAAGCTCCCCTCTACTGCCGTTCCTCTGTGACATCAACTTACTCTGCTCTACAGCTTGCTTCTTTACACGTTCATCTTTTCGATCCTCTTTTAAAACGTCTAGCTTTTCTTTGAAGTTTTTGTCGTCTTCCTTAAATCCTAGGGTAGCTTGAGCTTTAATTATTTCAATTTCTTTCCTGAACTCATGCCTTACCTGCTCTAGCTGCGCTTCTAACTGAGATTTCAGTTGCATCTTTTGAGAATCCAGCTGAGCCTCCATCTGCATCTCTTGAAGCCTCGCCTGCGAAGTAGCCTGAGCAGACGCCTGCTGTATCTGAGCTTGCTGCTGAGAGTTTTGCATAGCCATCTGCTGTTGAGCGGCTATACGCTTTTTACGTCGGATAACTAACAGCCTCTCAGCCTGGTTTACATCCTTCATGTTACGAATAGCAATAGCATCCTCTATGTCAAGCTCTTTCTGCTGAAGAGACATCTGTATGTTTTGCTCTAGATAAGCTCTATCCTGATCCTCCATCTCTTTAACTACCTGCACGCCGAAGTTGTACATAGGTAAATCGTTAAACGAAGACAACACCGACATGTTCTCTTTGCCTACAGCGTTCTCATAAACCTTATATAGAACAGATTCGAAAGGAAGTATCTGCAAGCACTTTACAATATCCTCACACACCTTCTTAAACAAAACCATAGAAGCGTTAGTGATATCGTATATAGCGTTATTACCAGCGGCTATGGCGCTTTGCTGAACACCTACAAGCGTATCGCCTTTAGGCGTAGAAGCGTCCATCATTTCGTTTACTCCCGTAGCATCCCGAATCATACGCAAGTAATGATTGTAAAGGCCAATAAGCTCGTTTACATTACGTATAGAATTTCCAATTTCTCTGACAGGAGGGTTCTGAAAGCCTCCCTCAGGATTTTTGCTTCTGTAATAAAAGACACCCGTCTGTTCGTATATATCGTGAAGCTCTAAAGGCTGTAAGTCACCTCCTTTACCTAGCTGTACGTTTTCAAGCCCTTCGATGTCAATTATAAGACCGTCTGGCTTTGCCTTAGCGATAGCCTGCTGAATCTTAAGGTGCGTAAGCTGCAACATATCAGCGAACCCAGTGCATGAATCAACCATAGACTTAGGCATCATATTGCGAAGATTCGTAGCTATAGCAGAATACGAAAGACTTACTTTAGATATATCGTGGATATTCTTAGGAACATTTTTAGCTCTGCCATAATTAAACAGGATGTCACACCCGCCCATTATATAGGTGCCGCTATAAACGACCTTTAACTCCATCTTACTGGGGGTTCTTTGGAATACACTACCCTGTTTTTCCTCGTAGTCAAACCCCTTCATAAAGAAGTTTACATTGCCAAACCTATTTTCTTTTTCCTCAAAATAAATACAGTCAACCGATATAAACTCAAAGTCCAAAACGTCAACCATATACTGATCGTACCCGTTTTCGTTTCTCTGTAGGTTGTTGTTATAGCTAGTTCTGTTAAGAGCAGAGGGGTCGTTACCAGATTTGTTCTTTACTGCCGATGCAATTTTTTTAAAATCCTCTTCTTCAAGCTCGTGTCCAGCCAACCTTTTAAGGTCCGCTATGGAGACCTGCTTTACATGGCCCGCATAAATGAGATCTTCGAAGTTAGGGTCTTCTGTATAACTATGTATAAAGTTGCAAGGGTCAACATACTCCGTTTTAATGCCTTCGTTAGGGTCGTTGCTTCTCTTCACAACCGCTAAACCTAAAGCTACTAAATCGTTTACACTCCTCCTGAAAACGCCGTCGTTAAAGTTGTTCCAAGAAAGAGTCATGTTAGTCCCTATCTGAGCCGCTATTTCCGCGTCGGTTTTTACGTTAGCTCCGATAAGTATTTCAGCTTCCTCTAAGGTGTCTGGTAACTTGTCAGGATCCCGACCAATAACCATACCCGTCTGCTCCTTAAGAGCTTGCAACTCTTTTTTCGCCTCAACCTGTATCTCTACCTCTCTCTTCTTATTGTTTTTCTCTGAAGAAGATAAAGGATCTATAGCCTCCAGGTTAGGATAAGGGTTTCGAGATAATATCTTGTTTACAACAACGCGGACAAACTTCGGAAGAATAGGAACAGGAGTGTAATCCATGTTCAATAAGCTACCGTCTCCTGAGTTAGGATCTAAGGAATTAAGTAATTTTTTGTATATACTGGTATCCTGAGTTCCGTTAGCATAGTCTCGACTTCTCTCAAAAACTGTATTTCTTCTCCCGTACAAGGAGTTAGACTCCCCCATTTTACCCCACTGAGCTTCTATCGCTTTCGCATACTTCAACCCATAGGCTTTACTCTGTTTTACTTCTGACCCTGCTAACGGATCAGGAAACGAGCCTTTCTTACTGTTGTTGTATTCGTTCATAATAATCTTGAAGGGCTAGGCATATTCTGCAAATATAACAAATCATCCGTTGACCTTATATCTTCTGAAAAACTTGCTCTCAGTAAAGGTTTTTGGTTTTTTTTCTTTTGATTTTTGAGCACCCAATAAAGCTAACCCAGAACTGATAGTAAGGTCAAACTTTGTTCTTTTATCTATCTTAAATCCAATCCAGTCTTCCATAGTGCTATTAAAATACATTTTTCCCATTTCACCCGATTCGTAATTAACCCCTACGTGATGATGGATGTATGTTTCTATTGACTGAGCATGCGACTGGATAACATCTTGAGAGTTAGAGGGTATACCTTTTGTTTTTACATTCACTTTAGAACTAGACGAGCCTAAGTGTCTTGGCCTATCCATTAAATACCCATCATACCCCCTGGCCTCAAAGTATCTTACAATACCATATTTGTTGTTCTCTACCAATAAAGGGTAACCGTAGAAAAAAGCGCACATAAGGACGTCTTCGTAAAATATCTTGGCTAAGTCAGGTCTAGAGGCATACTCCACAACAAACATATTCGATGGCCTATCCATAGAAAATTTATTGTACATATGTAAGGCTCCTTTAGATCCCCTGCCGTCTACCGTAGCGTCTAAGTCATAAGAGTCAACTCCTCCACAACCAAAGTCTTTAAAAGGCGCGACTTTTTTACCTCTCTCTAAAGCTTTTACGTTTCTCTTGTCAGAGTCAGGCATCCAAGCCACTTTAAACCTACCGTTAGGTGTCGGAGAGAACGTAACCTCTTTGTCTTTTTCTTTCCAGATAAAATTACCTCTTACCACAGGGTTAGGGAACAGTTCTTCGTTATGCTCTATCTGCTGATATATCTTGCCTATGTTAAATAAACTTCCTTCTATGCTGTCCCTAAATGCCTCGTCCTCGGTAAAAGGGAACTGCCTTACAACCTCATTAAGTTCCGAAGGGTCATCTTTAAAAGATCTTCTATCGTTTTTTAGGTAAGTTTTACTGCCTTCGGTAATAGGCTCACCGTCTATACCATGTATGTGTACGCTTTCGGGTGGGTCTTCGACAACGGACTGACCGTAAACGTCAAAAAACCCTTCTAAAGCATCATAAGCGGGGATGAATATCCTGTAAAGACCTGATCGGGTTCTGCCGTTAGCATTCCTTTGTTCTGGATCGGAATCCTGCCACAGCCCTTTATACTCTTCTCCCCCTTTGTTCATGGGGTTCACAGTACTGCCTACAAGGGCTTTCCCTACTATTTTTTTACCTACGATTAAACAGGTCCTTTCTACCCTCCAGGCTTCGCGTATATCCGTCGGTTTCTCCCACTTCCCCGCTTCATCAAGGTATAACATATGCAGCTTCTCACCGTCATAAGCGTTGTTAGTAGTATTCTTCCAGTTAATAGTGCTGTTTAGAGCGTCTCCTCTATAAGAGGTTTTGTTGTTCTTGGTAATACGCTTAGACGGCTCTCTAAATGCCAGCTCCATACGGGGGTTTGTAGTACCGTCCTGTATAGGTTTAAAGAAGAAAGGGTAGCCTCTAAATATAGAGACCACTTTTTTCATGAATATATTCTCCTGAGCGTCTTTACCAGTCTTAGACTGTATTCCGAGAAGCTTTTCTTTAACTTGAGTAGCTTCGTCAACAAGAACAGAACTACAGACATTAGTATACCCAGAACGGCGACACTTAGTATAAAGCTGACCGAAACAACGAGGGTCAGACTCACACGCCAGCATGTGGAGAAAGATTTCTCTTTGAAATTGTAAGAACTGAGGATATCCGATATCAATTTTAGACCATTGTAAAAACATATAGTGCCGCCCTGTAATATACGTAGGGATGCCATTATTGTAAAACCAAACACCGTTACGGCGACGCTGAAACTCTTCCTCGATGTAAGCAGAAAACTTCTTGCGGAACTCACCTGGTTTTTCGTGCCACTCATCCATACTTCTAAGCCTTTGCAATTCTTCTGGCATAGGTATGCGCTTCCACATCTGCAACTTCTTTGGTTGGTCATGGAAGAGAATCTTCGATCTAGGTGGTTTTTTTGGGAGAACAAGGAGAAGCCCATGTAACTCGATGACATCTCCTGTCGAACCGTCAGGGTCGATCTTAATCCCTTGATCTTCATATCCTTCTATATCTATTAAGACTGACATCAATAACTCTGTCCGTGAGGATTCATCCTTCCTAGATTCGGAACTCCCGACTTAGGATTTGTAAGTTTCATTTGAGAACCGCATTCGCATTCCCCTTCTACATAATAGGTTTCTCCGTCTTTAACGCGCATAGTCAAGCTCTTTTCGAACCTTTCTTTCCCGCAATCTGGGCAATATAAGTCTGGCATAGTTGTTAATTTAATTTGTACCCCCGACAGGATTCGAACCTGTGACCGACGCCTTAGAAGGGCGTTGCTCTATCCAGCTGAGCTACGAAGGCGTGTAAATCACACAGTAGTTTTCGTTTAAGTAATAGTCGCTGATCGTTTGGTTATTTAGAAAATCTTTCTGCAAAACCTCCTGAATAGTCTTTTTGCTCTTCAATTCCTCCATTAGTTCTTAGTTCTTTAACCATTTGCTCTAGCCTCTGTCGCTCCACCAAAAGCTCTTTACAGTCGATAGCCGTTTGCTTTATGGATTGTAGCTCCGCCTTACGCGCTGACCCTCCCGCTTCTGGATCGACAGGCTTCTTTACCTCCTCAATCATATTATCGATAGCTACCTCCATGCTGTCCATCAGCCGCTTGGCAGCGCTTACTGTAGTAAACTTACTAGCCATGAGTAAAAACGAACATGGGTGTTTTAGGGCCTAGATAAGTGCCAGCTATATTATACTCAAAAAACTCTACAGCGTCTTCGTGCGACATATCTTCAGATAAAATTTCTACGACTTTACCTATATCGTATATAGCCACTTGATCTGGGCCGTAGCTAACACCTATAACAGCATCGTCAAAGCCGTCGGCAAGAAAACACTTCTCTTGCTCTAGGATACCCCAGAGCTCTTCTTTGTCCATTTCGTACATCTTAATTAAATTTCTACGTACATAAGATCCTCTATCCTTGTTCGGTAGTACTCTTTACCGTCGATAGTAATCCTATAGTCGCGGTTTTCTTTAAACCCTACTACATCGCCTATTTTTAAGCCCGCTTCTTTAATCCCAGCAGACGTAAATGCGACCCTACCTCTTGTTGGTAATTTCTCATCAAGTTTGACAACCTCGATAATTTCCGATTCTTGAACGGCTTCTTCTTCGATAGCCTCAAGAAGACTCCAACCCGCAAGAGGGTGGATATCGCCAGTACGCTGATCCTTAAAAGCAATAGCTTGATTATTGATAGCGTGATCTTCATCATACCTGACAAGGTAGTGATTATCATCACCAGTAAGCGGTTGACCTTCATTAATAACCACGAGATGATGGAAGTAAAGTGTGTCGCCAGGATTGACGCCAGTTTCATACTTAAACGGCGCAGAGACGACAGGGCCTTCTGTAATTCTGTTTTCAAATTCATTAAATCGATTGTCTACGTACAACTCTAAACCACTACTCGTTGTAATGGTATCGTCTATTGTCTTTTCTAGCTCGACAATAAACAAATTAAATGTTCTCATTAATTAAAAGCTTAAGTCAAATTCTAATACACAAGGCATTTCATCTATCGCCTTCCAAAGTACGTTGCCGTCTTCGTTTTCTATATACACAAGGTATCGCTTTTTACCGTGTTTCACAAGCGTTCTTTCATCTTCTACTATAGCTGACACGTTTCCGCTGCCTGCTCGCATACCTACATAGTAAGCCATTCCATTTTTGGGATCTCTCCCTACTATTATCTTTCTAATAAGACCTTCCATTGTTTTTAATTTAGTGATATGCCTAGATCGCCTAGTAGGTCATCAAGAGGGTCGTTGTCTTCAGGATTATACATCTCATCCATCAGACCCTTTATCATATCAAGTTCTTCTTTGTTCTGTAAATTAAAGCTATACATAGTTTTTACTTCGGCTGTCTCCTCTTCTTCGTCAATCGCTTCTTTATCAAAGAGACCTATAACCACAGAAGCTAATACCCTATGCTTTACGTCATACTCATCTATAACCTCCTCCATTTTCTTTACTAAATGGTACATCTCAGCTAAAAACTGGGTATCGTTTGCTTTCATGGTTTAACTTTGTTATATCTCAAAGATACAAACTTTATTATGCCAAAGTCTCAAGTAAAGAAGTCAAAACTATTTAGAGAAGTGTCAAAACTTCAAAAAAGGTATGTAAAACACAACTATCTAAAGCATCTGCGCAACGCTAAAGCGGACTTCATAACTACTAACGGGATACCTGGGAACTGGTTAGAGTTTATGCTGTGGGTTTACGACTTAGAATTTTTTACTATACGGTACGCAGCTGAAGAGTATGGTATGTATAAAGACAATCTAGCCGACAGACTTATATACCCTATGGTAAAAGACGGGTATTTGTACAAGCACTTCGATAAGCTAACACCATCGCAGACAGCGGAAGATCATCTTTTCCGTGACGAGACTAAGTTTAACTACCGTGTAAGATATGCGCTATCGCAGAAAGGCAGAATGGCGGTACAGCGTTTCTATAATTCACTTTAAACAACCTTATAGTAAACCCCTTTAGAATTGCGGTAAGCTTTTTTAATTTGTTTTCTATTACCTCCAGATGGTTTATATGATATATGGACCCAGTTAGGTTCTTCATCGTCCCCAAACTCCCATATCATCTGATCCCAGTGCAGATTATTCTTAACGAATTTAAATATATCGGCGTTGGTTATCTTACCGTACATATCAGCGTCTAGGTCAAGGGCTTCCCCTGTCATATGTTGAGAGTATTTACTGCCTCCAATAGCCTTATTTAATTCCTTGCATCGGAATCCAGATGACACCCCAATAGGCACACCGAAGTGATCCCGTATAGGCTGGAAAATATTCTCCGCTATAGCCCTTAAGTTTTCAATATCCCAGTCATCGGGATCATTGTCTATCCCCAGGCGGGTGGCTGTGTTTGACTTTACCGCTTCCTTTAGCGTTAGATTTCTGCTTAGCTTCATTGAATTTATTTTTTTCCGCAACAGATGCAGGGTTAATTCGTTTCAACCGAGGGTTAAAGTAGTTTTTACTACCCATTAATTGTAAGCAGCCTTAGAACCTTTACAGCTAGCGGGAACTTTGCCTTGTTTATCTGGAAGACATTCAAGAGCCGATTTCTTTTTACGGTTTAAGGAAGCTGTTTCCGCTTTTCTTTGTTTTCCCGCTTTTCCATATAGATCCATAAAGTACCTCATAACAGCAGGATCTCGCAACATCTTAGCTACTTGAATTTGACCTTTAGAACTTGTCCTTCCTCTACCTCCAGTAATTCCTGAGATGTCCCCTCTGCTGGGAATAACCCCCTGAGTTCTGTACTCACCCTCCACTTCAGAAGGAGCCTGATATCTTACAGATCCGTCTTTCTCAAAAGCTCTTCCCCTGGGGGAAAATCTAGCGCTAGGATCAAACATCTGGGTTCTTCTCTCAACAGCCGTTGGCGATCTCATAGACTCAAGCATGTAAAGCAAGTCCTGAGGCCCCCGCCCTTGACTTCTTAAAGCACCAGAAAGCCTCTCCTCTGGAGATTGTTCTTTGTCCTTGGCTTTAGCATACCTAGGTTTTAACTGGTCTTTCTTTTTTGTAATCATAGCTTATTCGCTACCTCTGAACATTTCCTTTACAATATCTCGCATTGTAGGGTTTTCATTCACTCCATACCTGCCGCTATCGTTAAGTCTCTTAGTTGCTTTTGAAATAGCTTTACCCAAAGCAGCGGCACCCATGCCTGCTCCAGCCATAATACCAGCGGCAGCTCCAGTCCCCAATCGTTTTTTAGGCTTTTTTCCGTAATCAGATAAAGATTCAAGCACAGCGCTAGTGCCTTTACCTGCTCCAGCTCTATTGTAAGCTTTTTTAATCTTACGCTTAAACTTCCTATCTGCTTTAGATGGTCTACCACCTTTTTCGTACTTCTTTACTTTCATAATTAACTAGCTATAAATACCTCTAACTGCGTCGTGTCGCTGCCTGCGTTGTTGATCGCTTTGATGCTTTCTAAATCATTTAAAGTAGGACCCGCTGTATGATCGCCGTCAATACCTATAGAGTCAACAGTGGAACCCATCATAAAGCTTTTACCAGGTTGCAATAATAAAACAGCTTGATCCGTAGCGTCATTAGCATTTGGGCATATCTGCAAAGAAAGCGTTACAGTGTTATCCGCGTCTAGGTTAGTAATCCTGATATACTTTACGTCTCCGTCATCAAGAGCACCAGCAGAAGTAGTTACCGCAGCTTTAATGACCGCTACGGTAGCAGTACCTCCATTAGGTAGCGTTACGATCCTGCCAAAAGACTGAGTAACCCCAGGAACTGACAGGAAATTCTCATTACCTACGTCTTTACCGTTAAGTACGAGCTCTTCTTTTAAAGTTACTTTCAGTGTAGCCATTAGTTACGTTTTTTTCTTCTGGCTTTCCTTGCTTCTTTTTTAGTAGGAACAGGAATGACAGCCTTATTTTTCTTAAGGTTCTTCGATGGTAAAGGTTTTGTAGCTATAGAACTGGCTTTCTTCTTAGCCACAGGCTTCATTTTTTTAGCTGTTATTTCTTTTGCAAGACGAACTAAAGTAGGAACAACTCTAGGTTTATTTTTTGACCCACCAGTAAGAGCTTTTTGATCCTCATAATTCTTAATAACCTGATCCTTACTTCTTTCTAAGGTGTCATTTTTAGCTACACCCTTTTTGCCCTTCAGCTTACCGCCGTTATTATATGCTCTCTTTGCTTTCATACCTGCAAATATAACTTATTTCTTTTTCTTGAGTCGGGACTTCTCTCGCCGCCCACGATTCCTCCCCTCAGCCTCAAACCCTACGATCTTACCACCCTTATGGGAGGCATCAAGGCTGTCCCCATTCCCATAGGTTCCCTTTTCTCGGTTGTACTGGTTGAGCTCAGCC
>Ga0181411_1000582_pt1 | contig 13289 bp, 24 predicted proteins | sample 34SPOviralmetaG_FD_130114 | JGI IMG/M metagenome (GOLD analysis project Ga0181411, IMG submission 130114) | Marine viral communities from the oligotrophic San Pedro Time Series (SPOT) site, San Pedro Channel, CA, USA - 34 SPOT_SRF_2012-07-09 | ecosystem: Environmental > Aquatic > Marine > Strait...
CCAACTTTAAATTCATTATAATCAATATCGTTGCCTTGTTCTTGATCATGAGCTAATAAGCCAGAATAAATTAAAGCTCTAATGCCTTTTATTGACATACCACCAACAAAAATATCACCAATTTTATCTAGTGATATATTCATTTGCTCAGTAAAGTTGCTCCAGAAATTCATAGAAAAATGCATAGTTCGCATTTTGCCACCTAGTTTTAGGGTGTAATACCCTCGTTTCTTGTTTGCCATTATATATAGATTTATGGGATTAGTTCCTTAAGCTAATCCCAGTTTATAAATTTAGTTGTATTATGATTTTGCAATTGCTCCAGTAATGGTAATTGATCCAGAATATGTTACTGGTGATTCCATTTCAGCACTCATTTCAACACTAGATAAAAAACCAGATCCACTATAAACAGCATCACCACTTTCAGCAGTTCCAAATGTCCAGTTTATTTTAGTTCTAGCAATTAAAAGATCTGCGGCTTCTATCGCATTATTTGCATCATCATAAGCAACCAAACCTTCAAAACTGATTTCACCACTTTTAACACCAGCAATAACCTCTTGAAAACCAGCACTATCCTTTGTTGTTGCTTCTGGCAAATCATTAGAAAGTGAAAGCGAACAAGATGTTGAATGTCCTATTGCAACAGCCGAACTAGATCCAGCGGCAAATTTTAAAAGTAAATTAGTTCCATTAAAAACTCCAGTAGTAGCCATAATAATATATTTTAATAATTAATTTTAAACAAATATACAAAATAAAAAATTATACATCTTCCCAGTTTGTGGCCAAATCTTCCCACTTACTAAATACATTTTCCCAAGTTAAACCAGCACTTGGATCTGTTACAGTTACAACACCAGTTAAATTTATTTTAACATTAAAAGTTGTTGCATTTTCAAACTCGGCTGTTTCATCAACTGATTCAATAAACCCATCACCCCTTACAATTAATTTAGGGTTTACAGCATCTTTGAAAATAAATATTGCTTTTTGCCGAGTTATAATCATGTCGGCCAATTCATTAAATGTTAATGTATTGCTGTAATTTGTTAAACCCTCGCAAGTTAGTTCACCAGATTTAACGCCTGGCATAACTTCACTCCAACCACCAGATGCCTTTGTTGTTGCATCTGGTAAATCTAAATTAATGTTAAAAGTTGTATTTGTTGAATGTCCTAATACTGTATTGTCTTTTAATAATAAAAAGCTAGTAGCATTAAGAATAGCCATGATTTATTCTTGTTCTGGTATTATTTCGTATTCGCCAGATTGTAAATTAATATTTATTTTACCATATTTTTTCTCAAGCTCAATTGTCATGTCATTTTGTTTTTTTTCTAATTCATCTATTTTATTATGTAAATTAGATTCTTGAATTGGCATAACTTTTAATGCTCTCGAAATTTGCCCTAGATTAAGGGTAGCATTAGTTAATTCGTTTCTGTTTTCTTGTAGATCTTTTAATTCTTTTTCCTCTAGTTTGCTCATTATTATTTATTTATTAATTATTTAATGGATTATCCCAATCTGGTTTTAAAAATTCATCAATTGGGTTTTTTTGTAATTCTATTGCTTCGCTCAAACTTTGTTTCATTTTATCAACATCTAATTTATTATGTAACCATGAAACAACATCCTCTTTTTTTAAATCTTTATATTGTATAAATGGTTTTTCTTTGTCATAAAAAACGCTAGTCGTGCCGATTGAACTTATTGATATTTTTGGATCTGAATCATCCTCAGCAATAAAACTCCAATGTATATTATAAATTACATTATCTAAATCATCCTCTTTTATTTTTGCATCTAATTGATTTATAATCCAAGTATAAGTATTTGCCATAATATTAATTTTTTTACAAATTTAAACATTTATTTTAACAATTGCCAACGCCAATAATTGCTCCTTCATTATTAACTTGCATCCATTTACCAGTTGGTGATGGAAAATTATCGTTACTGTAAATTGCATAATAACCAGCCGCAACAGTTGTTGATCCGCTTATTGTAGTATAAGCATAATAAATACCAGTACCACTATCTGGCACCAAATTATTTGTATCAGTATGAAAATAAGTTGTACCGCTAGGTATTCCAGCACTACAAGCATTTGAGCTAGATGATGAACTATAAATAAACTGAAACGCTGTTCTTGTTACGTTTTGGTTATATTCACTAAACTCCGCAAAACTTAATGGATTTTGACCATCTGGGCGGTTGTTTATTGGATTTAAAGTGTTTACTGCTGGATATGAATTACCAGAACCACTAGCATTGCCGCCAGTTACTCTCTGTAAATCACTCATATAAATTGGATTAGTTATACTAAAACTAGAGGTATAACCAGCACCAGTTCGTTCCCTGGCTGTTTTAAGCATTGTAATTTCATCATTTGCAACATTTGGACAAGCCATAATTTATTTTTTAAGTTCTTTAATTTCTTGTTTTAAGTTGTCAACCTCTGCTTTAAGTTCTTTTATAGCTTCTATAAAAACACCAGCCATATTACCATAGGCAACCGAATACATATCATTATTATCTTTTTTAACAACCTCTGGCAATACTTTTAAAACTTCTTGAGCAATTACACCAACCTTAGTTGATTTATCATCAATATCTTTTCTGGTATATGTTACGCCTCTTAATTTTGTAACTGTATTTAATGCATTATCTACTGTTTTAATGTTTTCTTTAACTCTTTTATCTGAAAATGCAATAACATCGCTTGTTGCCCTAATAGTACCAGTTACATCTAATTGATAACTAGGGGTGCAATTAATACCAACTAACCCATTACTTAAAATGTTTAATCTATCAGTGCCACTCGTAAATAAAGAAAATCGGTGTCCACTTTCTGTGCCTATACTACCAAATGCCGCTGAACTGTGGCCATACATTCCAATATTAACATCACTAGATGCACCACCAGTAAACCTAGATATAAAACCATTTGCATTATTATAAACATGAAATTTTCTAGCTGGTGACTCAATACCAATTCCAACATTTTGGTTTCGATCAACTGTCATTGTCCTTACCGATGTGCCTTGAGTAGATGATGAACTTGGCCCAGCATCTGTCCAGAAACTAATTTGACCACCATGTTCGGCACTATTTTTTACCTCAAACTTTATTGCTGATGCGTAACTAGTATCAGTATCAGTATATGAAAACTCAATGTTTCTGGATGAACCACTTGTAAAACCAGTTCCAATACCAGTTAATAATATACCATCTGCATTTGTAGCACTTGAAATTTCTAGTTTCTTTGCTGGGGATGAATTATTTATACCTACGTTGCCATATGCATTTAAAACCAACACATTAGCTACGCCATTAGTTCTAAAATCCATAACACCAGTATCTCGTGTATAACGTATTCTACCTTCGTATTGACCAGCACCAGTGTTAGCACTTGCGAAAGTTAGAGCGGCTTGAGCTGAATTACCTTGCCATAATGTTATATGCGGTGAAACTCCACTTGTTCCCTTACCTATAACTAATGATGCGGTTGTACTACCACCACCACTAAAACTATCAGGTGAACTATTGTTAATTCCAACTGCACCAGCAGAAACTATCCGCATTTTTTCACTAGTACCACCAGAACCAAAAATTAAATTATTACTTGCTGTTAATCCTATATCACTCGTTGTACCTCCAGTTATAGTTTGGTTTGCAACTCCTAAATAACCTTTTAAAGAATTGTTATGTTTTAACGCCACATATGCACCATCACTTTTATTTAAAAATAATCCTCCATTAGATACCTCTACGTTTCCAAATGTATCAATAAACATTCTTGTAGTCGTGGTTTGGGTTGTGCCGCTGGTGGTTGCATTTTTAAAATATATTTTCCCATCTACTAAAATTATAGATGAACCCATTACATCACTTGTAATAGCTTGAAAAACTCCTGATGTATTTAAATAAGTATTTTGACATATTGCTATTTCATCATCTGTACCATAAGCTGCAATTTGACTTGATTGTCCTATTTGCAACACCTTCCATCCACCACCAGAAGCAGTATAAGTATCTGGTGGTATTGCTGTTGTTGCGATGCCTACGTTACCAGATGAATTTATTATCATATTTATATTACCACTACTACCAAGTTCTAAGGTATCTGTTGGATGTTGATATCTAACTTGTCCTCGAATATTTGAACCAGCATCACCAAAACTAATACCAGTTTGACCAGTACCAAAAATAGTTATTCCAGTATTTGTGGTATCTGTTGAGCCAAAAACTGCATCTCTATAAACTGAACTAGCTGATCCAGATGGTGTCGTATCGCTATATGAAAATGTTGATGAGCCACCGACCACCTCTAATGTACTGCCTGGTGAAATTGTATTTATACCAACTCTATTATTAGTAAAATCAACAGTTAATGTATCGGTACTTCTATATGAATTACCTCTAAATGAAAATTTATCATTAGTGCCAACACCTTCGCCAATAGTAAAAAATCTTCCAGTTGTTGAGTTTGTAAATCTTATATTAGCTCCATTAGCTTGAGTTAAACTCAATAGAGCTTGTGGTAATGCTGTACCAATACCAACTCGAGCATTACCCATTACAGTCAAAGCATTTGAATTACTACCGCTGTTAACTCTAAAAGCATAAGCACCAGCATTTGTTGTGGCTGTTTGAACATTAATACCATGTGCATTGGCACCACTATTAGAATTATAAAAATAAGCTGAATAAACATTATTTGCATCTTCTCTAACATCTAGTTTTGATGTTGGATCCGTTGTATTGATCCCAATCATCCCATTATTTTTTATATAAAATCTATCAGAGTTATGGTATTCATCTCTTATTTTAAAATAACCATTAGCACCTTGTGATAATAAACCAAATGCCTCTGCTGTATTTCCTTCCCCTATATAAAATCCACCAGCAACATTACTAGCAACTCTCGATCTTATATTCCCAGCAACATCCAGTTGTGCATCTGGATTTAATGTATTAATACCAATTTGACCAGTATTTGTTATATTTAATCTGTCAACACCATTTGTAAATAAAGAAAATCGGTGATTACTTTCAGTTCCTATACTACCAAAATAACTGGTGCTATGTCCAAAAATTCCAATATTAACATCGCTAGATGCACCAGCGGTAAACCTTGCAACAAATGTATCTGCTGGATTTACAACATGGAGTTTTCTAGCTGGTGAATCTGTATTAATCCCTACATTTTGGCTAGGATCAATTGTCATTGCTCTAGTTAATACTCCTTGAGTAGCTGATGAACTTGGCCCAGCATCAGTAAAAAAACCTATTTGGCCACCATGATTGGTGTTGTCCTTAACTTCAAATTTAATAGTTGATGCATAACTGGTATCGGTATCGTTATAAGAAAATTCAATGTTTCTAGAGGAACCAGTAGCAAAACCACCATCACCAGTTAGCAAAATACCATCACCATCAACAGTACTAGTAATCTCTAATTTTTTTGCTGGAGTTGTATTATTTATACCTATGTTGCCAGTATTACTAATTACAAAATCTTTGTTAAATGCTGAATTATAAGAATTACCAAAGTATAAATAATTACTAGCATCATTCCAACCAATAAATCCAAATGTGCCACCAGATCCACTCTCTCCAATCTCTAAAATTGCATTTGCTTTATTTATCGCTACATTTTTAAAAAACTGTACATATTGAATTATGCCATTGATTCGAGAATATATATCAACATCACCAGAGCCATTATCACATTGAAAATATATACTTTTATCATCTGCTAAGTTTTGTATATAAAGATCGCCAGTATTGTTTCTTATATGACCATCAGTTGTACTAAAAAACAACTCTAAATCGCTATCAGTTCCAACTAAAATCTTTTGGTTATCAGCCATTATAATATTATTAGCTCCAGATGTATTGCCAATTGCTAATACAGCACTTAGTGCTGGTGTGCCTGGAATAGTTGGTATGCTATCATCAACATATTTTTTTGTAGCAAAATTAAGATCACTAGTCGGAGCAATACCAGTAACCAAACCAGTAAAAGTTGCTTCAACTGCTACAAAATTAAAATTACCACTACCAGAGTTTACCAATTTAAGTGTTTTTGTGCTTGATGTATTAACACCTAATTGAATAGTTGAAGAATCTGGGAATGTCCAATCATAATCAGCAACACCAGTATCTGTAAATCTTGCCACTGGGTTAGTAGTAGAAGATTGAGATGAGGTAATTGAACCATCAGCTATTCGTAAATCATTTGTACCAGTTATATCAACAGTACCAGAAAATGATCCAGTTGTTCCACTTATAGGTTTTATAAAAACAATATTTTCAGTACCACCATCTAACCTCATATATTCAGTAAGTGAATCAGATCCATTGTCTAATTGGAATTTAATATCACCATCTGTTACAAATGAATTAAAAATTAAATCCCCAGTACCAATTCTAAATAATGTATTTGTTTCATTATGATATGCTCTAAAATCTGAGCCACTACCTAAAATTAATTCATCATTATCCTGGATAATTAAGTTGTTTGAACCAGATGTATTACCAGCACTTAAAACAGTACTTAATGCTGGTGTTGTAATTGTAGGTATATTATCATCAACGTATTTTTTTGTGGCAAAATTTAGATCAGCTGTTGGTGCAATACCAGAAACTAACCCAGAAAATGATGCTGTACTACCAGTTAAATTACCAGTAAATGCACCAGTACCACCAACAGATAAATTACCATCAGAGGTTATACTACCATCAACACCATTTAACCTAATTTGTAAATCTGTATTTTTATAAAATTCCAATTTACTGGCATTATAACCACTACCAGTTTCACCAAAAAATTTAGTTACTAATGTTGAATTTTTATAATGTAAAATACTTGCATCAAACGTGGCATTACCATCAACATCCAAAGTGCTAGAAAATGTACCAGTCGTTCCGCTAATTGTGCCGCCAGTAACATTACCTTCTAAATTAGCAACTAGAGTACCAACAGAATATCCACTAGCGGATATATCAACAGTTGTTGTTGGCTCAGTACCAGTACCAATAAATAATTTAAATTTATCATCACTAGCATCGTTAAATAAACCTTTGTATTTAGTACTAGTTGCAACGTATTTACCAAAAAAACCAATGTCTAATGTGTTTGCTGTATTGTCTTTTGCTAATTTTATTAATGGATCCTCAACCGCAAGATCCTCAACATTTAAATATGTTAATGTGCCATTTACAGTTAAGTTTCCAGAAACAATTAAATTGCCACCTATTTTGGCATTACTACTCGTATGCAATTGGTAACTAGGTGTTACGCCAATTCCAATGCTAGTAGTTGATAAATATATTGCGGATGAATTACCCAACCCATCACTAAGTATTTTTGCGGTTCCAGTTAAATTTGAATTATCGCCAATTTTAAGGATTGCATTATAAGTATCTTGAACTCTTAATCCAGTAAATGTAGTTGCCATAAATTATATTTTATACAAATTTAAGCAATTATGTTTACCTTTTTTTTCCTTGCCCTCTAGTTATTTTTTTGTAACTGTTTTGCCCTTTTGATGCATTTTTAGAATGTACACCTGGCCGCTTTTTTCTTTTAGATTTTTGGTAATTGTTTACAATATTTTTGGCCATTATTTTTTAATTTTTTCCATTGATCGGCCACCAAAATATGCACCAATAACAGTAATTAAAACTAATTGCAATAAATCAATCCAATTTGCCTTAACCTCAAACTCAATAACACCAGCATCAATAAAAACCATTAATACAGTTGAAACAACTAAAAAAATTAAAACCATGGGCCGCACATTACGACTAAGCCAGGATCCAGAGTTTGTATCAGCTAACCATCTCTCAGTAACATTTTTTTGCATATCTGATTCGGCATCAATCCAAATTTGGTTCATTTCTTTTTCAAACTTTGCCTTTTCATCTTTTGTGTGTACAAATTTATCAACTAAGTTTCCAATTTTACCAGCAACACCAGCTCCAGCATTACCAAATAATTTTGCTAAAATATTTTTCATAAGCTATTTTTAATATTAAAATAATTAAAGTAATTGTAATAATGTTTAAATGACTTTCGCCACAAAAACCTAATAAATGTTTTAAAGTTTCCATAAATTTAATTTAAAGGTAATATTGTTAATGCACCGATAATACATAAAATTAATAACATAAATAACACATCATAAATTTTCTCCATTATTAAAAAATTTAAAATGAATGACAAAAAAAATTAAATACAAATTAAACTCTGTCCAGTTATTTATTTCATCGGCTTCATAAAAGCTAAAACCTAATAATGGGCCAGTTGTAAATTTTTCTAATATGGCACATTCCCACCTAGTCATCATCTTTTATAAATTTTATCCTCAATTTTATCTAATCTTTTTGATTCAACCTCAATGTGATTTTCTAAAAATTGTATTTTTTGTTCTAATAATTCTAGCGATTGTTGAGGTGGTAATTTTTTAGCAACCTCAATTTCTTGTTTATTTATATCAATTTGTTTAGTTAATGTGGAATAAGTCATTGTTAAACTAATTATACCACCAGCAATAATAATTAAAGTTTTTAAATCCAAGTTTAAATCTGGTTTACCATCGCCATCAATATCAACATTTACTTTTTTATTTTCAATACCCATTGTTATAAATTTAACTATTTGTTATATCTATATATTTTGTTTTACCCTTATCCCTAACCGCTTTTAAAATACGATTTCTGTTTGCTGAATCCGAAACATAACTGACATGAACCCAATCTGGGTTTGTACTATCGCCAAACTCCCAAATCATGGTATCAAAATTTAAATTTTCTTTTATATAATTAAACATTTCTGCATTAGATTTATAAGCATATATATCATCAATATCCATTGCATATCCAAAACAGTGCTGAGATGTTTGTTTACCATTTTTTGATGCACCGCCAATGGCTTTATTAAGTGCCTCAGATCTATAAAAAGAATTAATCTTTATTGGGCCACCAACCCATTTTCTAAGCGGCTCAAAAATGTTTTCTGCAACAGATTTCATATTAGTTAAAATGTTACCATCTGGCGTATTTGCTAAACTCAATCTAATAGCTGTTATGCTTTTAGTTGCTTCCTTTTCAGATATATGTTTACTAATCATAATTTAAATTTAATTTGTTGATGCCCTTCTAGTTCTAGTTTTTTCTAACATTAAAAAATTAATTCTGTTTTGAATTTCCTCTTTTGGTACTGTTATTTTAAAGGTTAAATCGGCTGACCATTTACCTCTAGGTTTGCCATCTTTGTCAAGTAAAATAATTACTGGTACCGCTTTAATTTGTGATCTTATAGAAGGTGATTGATCCTCTAATAATGCAATCTGTATTTGGCAATTTTTTATACCTCTTAAATTATAATTATTAGATTGATTCCATTTTGCATTTATATGCAATAAGGTAAAATCTTGAGCATTAGTTTGTACAAATGCAAATAATACAATAAGGGCAATTATTATTTTTTTCATCTTTTGTTTTCATATATTTTTTCTGAATTTATTTTTATAGCTTCTTTATTTTCTTGTATATTTTCTTTTAATGTTTTAGTTACTTTGTCAATTTGAATTACATTAGCTCTAATTAATTCATCTTTTAATTGAAACTCCATTTTTTGTACAAATTCATCGCCACTAAAATTATCAATTTTAGAATTAAGAGCATCAATATCACTTTGTAAAGTAAACCACATACTAGCTAGAGATATTGTACCAGCAATAATAATTCCGATTGTTTTTAAATCTAATTGTACGTTTGTATCCTCACTAATTTTAGTTGCCATCTTTTTTCTTACTTTTTATTTTTTGTATTGTATAAATTATGGTTGCTATAAGTAAAATAATTCTTAATGTAACCTCAATATTTGTCATTGATAAACCTAGAGCTAATGTGTTAAATATATATATTTTCATGTCTTGTATTTCCACTTTGTTATATTTGTTCAATTTTATTTGATAGTTCTAGTATTGCCCTAAAATATGTATGATCACTTAGATCCTCTTGTATATAAGTTACTCCAGAATTTTCAACAGCATAACAGTTAAAATTATCAGATGCTAAATTAAAAGCACTTTGATTTTTAGTAATTAGTAATGCCATTATATCATTCATTATAGTATTGGCATCTAATTCACCACCACTATCACTTTCAAATCTTGTAACCACTTCAACCCTAGTAATACATTCAACATTGTATTTTGTTTGGTTGTCATCTATTGCATTTGTGGATAAACCATAAACTCTTATATATGGATATACAGTACTGGATGGAACCCTATTATAAATTAAAACATTAGATCCGCCAAATGTAACAGCACCAGCCAAAGTTGTTATAATTTTTTTTCTTATAAATTTAATCGGATCCTTCATTATTGTAAATCAGTTTTAATAGTGCTTTTTAACCTTTTTAATAAATCGTTAAACCCTTCACGAACTGAGTTAAAAAAATATGGTTGGGGTTTCATATTAACCTCACGAACTCCTTTGCCAGAAAACATTGATTTTATCATGGCTGGATTGATACCTAATTGTTGGGCATCATTTGTGTTAATAAAACCACCAGTACCAAATTCAATATAAGGTGCATAAACCGCCTTTGCTTCTACATAGGCATTTTTATTCATTGCACCATAACTAATTGACTGTTTTAAGTTACCAGTATCAACTGGAACTTTTGCAACTGCTTTACTAGCAATATCAGCAACAGTAAAACCAATTTCATTGCTAAATTCTTGTTTACTAAATTTTTTTAATTTTTTTAGTTTTTTATCTAGCAATGCAAGATCGGATCCATTAATTTTAATATTTACTGATTGCATTATTATTCAATTTTAGTTGCTTTTATTTTACTATGGTTTTTATAATCTGATTCATAAATTTCATTAATTCTATAATCTTTGGCGTTACCTTCAATTTCAAAAAACCATTCTTGGCCACCAATATTATCTTTTATAAAATTAACTGTATTACTTCGGCATATTAATTCAACCTCTGTCCTGGTTTGTCTTTGGCCATCTGTTGTTTCCCTAATACCACTAATTTCATCAAACTTGGCCCATATAGCAATATAGTTTGATACACTAGATGTCCAGCCACCAAAACCATCACTCGTTTTAGCCATTTGTTTTATCTGTATTCTAGTATTTAGTTTTCCAGGATTCATTATAAAAACATTGCTTTATAGGAATTTAAAATATCCCTGGTATCACTAGGTATTAAATCCGATGCTTTGTTTTCATCACCAGAATTAAAATCAACTCTATTCTCATAATAAGTTGTTGCAAGTTGCAAAATAGCTTGTTGCAATAAAGAATCATTTAAACCACTTGTAATATAAATTACAGTTACTTTTTTTGCATAACCATTGTCAAGCTCAATTGTTTCTTTGTCTAAGCCGACATTTGTATGTGTCAATGCAATACCATCAGCATGGATGCTAGTTATTGATGTAACTGGGCCAAAGGGTATTGAAAATGTGCCAGATGTTTCATCTAAATAATAAGATCTGTTTTTTGCGACAATATCTCTGGATATATAATTTTCACACCATATTCTGGCTTGAGTTATTTGCCTAGCAATTATTGCATCATCAGCTGTTGTATCTATTTTTGCAAATAGTTTTAAATCAGCTGATGAAACAATTTCAGATCCAGTTGTTGAGTTAATTTTAGATTGCCTCATTTTTAGTTTCTTTAGAATCGAGTTTTAACTCTTTGGTTTCTTTTTTAATTTTAGATTCTTTTTTATCAATTGATTTTGCCCACTTTTTAGAGATCCAAATTTCACCTTTGTGATCAGCAATATTTAATTCATCGCCTTCATTAAATCTAGTGCCATCTTTTAAAATTGATATTAATAATTTGATTTTCATGATATTTATTTTATGTAAAGATAAAAAAAAAGTACCACTAGTTTTTAAACCAATGGCACTTAAACTTATTTATGAAATCAATGCAAAGTTATTAAAATTTTCTTTATACTTGCCATTGATGTTTAATTTTAAACTTGTTTGCTCTAAATTTGGTATAATAAAAAACCCTTTGTGCCTTTCATCCCATAACACAAAATAATCAACATATTTTTTTTCATAAAAAGGCAAACCAGTTCGCCTCAATGTTATTTGTACACTATTTTTTCTTTGTGTACGATCTTTGCCTAGATATTTTATTTGTATTTTAAAAAGTTTGCCATTTTTTTCTAGTATGCAATCATAATAACTAGCACCCAATAATGGTATTGAAACATTATAACCATGTGTAATTGCAGTTGCCGCAAAATGATATTCCGCAAAACAACCCTTTTGGTTATGGTTCATAAAAAAGAATATATAAAAAAAACCGACTAAATTAATAATCGGTTTTTAACATAATAAAGAATTTAAACAAACAACTATTATGAAATACTATCTTTATTATGTACAATATCTTTTATTTCACTAGCCAATTTTAATATTTTAATTTTTTTTATAGGCGGTAAATTATCCCAGGTTTTACGTTCAATAGAACTATTAATCATGTCATCTATACTAAACATTATTTGAATCATGTGTTAAAATTGAAAAGCCAAAAATTAAAAGAATAGAGCCAGTTAAAAAGTCATTTGACAACCATACTACCCTAATGGACAAAAAGAACATAATAAACGCTAAAAAGTGCTTTAAATTAAACATCCTCATTATTTTTTAAGTTAGATGTATTAAAAGGATTAAAACAGTTATAAAATTCTTGTTCTAATAATTCCCTTTTATTTTTATGTTTAATTTTTAATTTATTTACAGCAATCATGTTTTTATTATGTCTTATTTTGTCGGCTTGTATATCTTGTTCAATTTCTCTTTGCCTTCTAGCTTTATTTATGTTGTGTAAAAATTTATCTCTATTTGCCATAATTATTTTTTATCTATTAGATTAATTAATTTTGTTTGTACTTTTTTATTATTATAAGCTAATGAAACAACATCATTTTGTAAATCATTTACTAATGACTTTGCATCTTTTAGTTTATTTTTATCAATTGCCTCAATTAAAAAATCTATTGTAACCCATATATTTGAGTAATATGATGAATCGCCTATTATATCTTGCCTAATATTTTCTAGTTGTTTTGCCATAATTAAAACTCTAACATTAGTATTAACATTATTGAATAAACAACCACATGGATTGCTATTAGCCACATCCAGTTTTTAGGATCTTGTTTTAAGAATTTTTTATACATATCAAACATTGCTTTTAAAAATACCATTGTTA
>Ga0181411_1000586_pt1 | contig 13270 bp, 16 predicted proteins | sample 34SPOviralmetaG_FD_130114 | JGI IMG/M metagenome (GOLD analysis project Ga0181411, IMG submission 130114) | Marine viral communities from the oligotrophic San Pedro Time Series (SPOT) site, San Pedro Channel, CA, USA - 34 SPOT_SRF_2012-07-09 | ecosystem: Environmental > Aquatic > Marine > Strait...
CATTGGATAACACATATCGTTTACTTCCTCTCTAATATAAATGACATATACCCGTCGTACTGGCAATCGCTAAACTCAGCACCCAACCACTTCAACCACCTCATACTCAACGTATTAGTCTTCATTACCACGTTTGTTAAATAGTCAAAGCCGTGCATCATCTCGTCGATCCATTGTTGTGAATGCTGTACAAAATACTTCTTAGCGTTAGCTAAACGACGTGTGCCTAATAGCCATACAACTCCTACGTTATCGTTAGGAACTACTCCAAAGCTACAGTATAAACCGTCGTTACCTCTTAATGAGTAACACTTGATGCTGTTCTTGAACGATATGTTAACTGCGTCCTTTGGGTGATGCATAAGACCGATACACTCCATCATGTCCTCTTCCCTCATGTCGTCGTACAACTCAAAGGCATCCATATCAGGCTGTGCTGGCTTCACTCTAAGACCCATATCTTCTACTCCTCGGTATAAACATAGATTCAAACTCTGCAGCTAACAGCTTGACTGGCAAGGCAGAACTGCTCTTTACTTCAATTGTTGTATCTTCTGGTTGTCCTTGTACTGCAAACTTAAAGTGTCCGTCTTGTGGTGTAAAACTGTTAAGTGTTAAGTTAGACCCAAGGATGTCAGGATTGAATGCATACGTGTATGTATCTCTAAACTTAGGTGTTACTTCTACAGTAAAGTGTCCAGTGTCTGCATAGTTAAGACTACCACTACGGATTGTTTGAAATGTGTAATCGGATGCAGATCGTCCTCCTCGTTCCGTTGGTTGTTTCAATGTCTGATCGGAGAACCTGTACAACATATCGTACGGGAACCCTGCGTAGAAGTCTGTACTTGTTAAGTCTCCACTAACCGTACCCTCTGTTGCAGATGTCCTTGTAAACGCTACTCTATGACCGTTCTTTGTGTATATATCTATACCTGTTGGATCGTACGGGAAACCACTGATTGTTGTAGTACCACCACTAAAGCTAGTTGTTAAATCGCTACCGTCTATCCTACTATCCAACAACAACGTATATCCGTTATCGTCTTGTAAGTCATTCTCCATCGGTAATACTTCTAAGTAGGTGGAGGTCGTATCGTTTGTCAGGATGTATAAATCTGATTCGATAAAGTCCAACCCAACAACGTCACGATTAAGTGTGAACTTCTGCCAAGCACTTTGTATCTTCTCTTTGTTCTGCCAGAAGTACTTATATATAAATATCTCTTTACGGTTCTGATTGTTTACTACTGCTAATACATTCTCCACAGCAGTACCTGCCATAGCGATAACATCAGACTTAACGTACGTTGGTACTTGTGATGTTATTTCAGCAGCGTCAAAGATAGCAGTGTCGTTGTCTATGTAGTATTCAGTCAGCCCGGTGTATGTGTTACGCTTGAATGGGAAGTATACGTAGTTGTTAAGAACAATAGGCTTGATACGTCCTGACGCATCGTACTCGGTAGCTGGAGTAATACTTACTGTCTTAGATGTTAACAACTCCTGACCACGAAGAACGAACTGGGTGCCTTCTGAAAAGATTAACAACTTCTCTTGGAACGGTACTGCGTGTTTTAGTATCGCTACTTTTGTGTGACTGATGCCTACATCTATGGGTGCACTGTCTAACAACGATAAGACGGTAGTCCTCCAAAAGTTAAAGTATTCATCTGCTTCACTAAATACGATACTGTTATCTGTTAATAGTCCCAGTCTGTTCTTGAAGAAGAAGATGTCGTTTATCTTTTTAGGAATCAAAGGATCGGTAGTGACAAACGTAGGAGCTGGATTCGTGTCGTCATCACCTGCTGTTCTGTTACCCCAAGTTGTTGTATCTAACGTCCACGTGTTAAATGTAGCGTCATCAGGCTTAAGTTGTAACGGCATGGTTGTAGCGTTGATGCTTACCTTTACACCGTATCCTACATCTTCTATCCAAGTGCCTTCACCAAACGCAATACCGTCTTTAGTCTGAAACTTTACATAGTAATCGTCTTGTACTAACTCCGTATCACCTTTTACTTTAACTCTAAAATCGTTGTAAGCTTTAGCAGGTAATTCTGTGATGTTAGATACTTCTTTGTAAACTAAACCTAGTCCTTGATCGGCTAAACCATCCTTAACTGATATATGAAAGTCAGAAGTGCCTGTGATTCTTATACAAGCGTTTTGTACTTCCACAGTTTGAGACACACCAGTAGCTGCTATTGTAGATGTAGCTGTTGCTGATCCTGTGCCGAAAGTAACACTAGGTGCTGATGTATAACCTCTACCTCCGTGGGTGACAACAATCTCGGTAACTACACCATTTGATAGTAAGGCATAACCCAAAGCTTTATCACTGCCTGTAGCGGGGTTTCCAAATGTTACAATTGGTGGTGACGTATATCCGCTTCCTCCGCTTGTTATTGTAACAGAAGTTACTTGACCGCCTGTTCCTAAAGTCTGTGCTATTTGTCCAGCTATGTATTCAGTGTCAGCGTCTCTACCATCTCCTGCTGAGTTGTCTGTTGAATCCTTATCGCCTGATGATGTGCCTCCTCCACTCTCATAGATAAACTTCTGACCATCTATCTCTACACTGTATTCCTTATCGTAATCACCAAGCTTAACGAACACGATAGCATCGTAGTCAAGAGCTGTACTTGTTGTACTACCCAACGCTACCGTCTGTTCTTTGTTAGCTATAAATGTATAATCAGCAACGGTTAACGCTTTGACGTCTTCTCGTGGGTTACTGATGTTATCAAGGTAAGTCTGTGCGTCTGCTGTAATAGTTACCGTCTTCTCACTGCCGTCACTAAGATCAAACACAGACAGATCGTTGTTATCTATAACAGATGCAAACTGCTTGTCTTCGTCTCTATCTATCAGTTGTACAAAAGCATTGTTACTTACTTTACTTGTAAACAGCTTACCAATGTGACGGGTGTTCGGTCGTTTAACAAGTCCTTCAACAACAGTAGCCCAAGCATTTACCTGCTCGTCACACTGACCGGGATACCGTAAGTTATCTGGTTGTTGTGATACGCCCTGAGCTAGGTTAGGTACGCTGTTAACTAATAACGGCATTATCTATCTAGCACTCGTAACACGCTGTAGTCGTCAAATATCGTCCTGTCTGCGTTCTCGGAGTCGCTGTCTATTGCTCTAGCTTTTGCTTCTATCTCGTCCCGTAATGCAAAGCCTTCTATCTCACGGCTACCAAGGAAACGATTAGCAAACACACGTGCAGCTTTAACGGTGATGTAGTGTCGGAACTGCTCAGGTATTTCCGTGAAGTCCAACTCAAAAGTAATGGAGGCTTTAACCTCCTTAGTCCATACATCCGTGTGATTCTTCCTATCGTATAAGGTTAGTCCACGCTGTACTGGATCACTATCTGTATAAATTTGTGGGTCTAAGTCTACACGTAACGTATTGTTAGGTAGTGTTATCTTAGATGTTGATGCGTCAGGGGTAAGGGTGTATTCGTGCTCGGTGTTAAAATGCCAACCCTCTGACTGAATGGCTCTGCTCATCTCGTCCAATGTGGACTCAGCTTGAACAACAGTAACTGGTACAGCTGTCCCTCCTAGTGTGTTGACGGGTGCTTCTCCGATGACGCTAATCATCGTGTTTACTGCGTTAAGTTTTGTTGTCAGAGCCATAATATAAAAATACTCGGTAGAAGGGAGCGGAACGAATCACAGACCTCCCAACACCGAGAGAGTGGTTACTTCTGAAGTTCGATAGCACACTCAGGACGGAGAACTCCGTGACCCATAGCGTACTTCGCAACGAAAAGCGTACCTTGACGTTCGATTTGGTACTCAGATTCAGTAGCCAAGTCGAGCAGTTTAACAGTTCCAACAGCAGCAGAATGAGAAACAACACCAAGCGTGTTAGTAAAGTTTCCGTTATATCCTACTCCGCTTCCACCGAACACGTCGTTAGCAGCTTCTCCGTCGCCAGTAGAAACAGCAGACAAGTCAGTCGATGGGATGTGGTTGGATTTGTAGATTGTGATACCTGCGATTTGAGGGATCGACCCAGCAGCGATGCTTCCTACACCTCCGACGTCTTTATTGACAGCAGAAGTAGAGATAGCAAGCTGTCCAGCACCACCAGTGATTAACTTGTAGTACTCTTGTGGACGAAGAACGCAGAAACGACCGTCGCTAGGAACGTCATTTTCGTCGAGCTTCTGAGCAGCAGTGAAAAGAGCAGCTGTTAATTCTGCACCAGTTGGGGCAGTGTTATCAGTGTCGTCTTCTGAGTCACTTACGTCACCCATTGCATTAGCAGAAACGTCGAGGATACCACCAGTATTACCACCAGTTACGGCAGCAGCAGAACGAGCAGCAGCGATGAATACTTTAGCAAGAGCAGTATCGAAACGAACAGCAAGAGCTTTACCCAACTCGTTAGCGTAGACGCTGCGGATGTCGTAGTGGTTCTTTACGTCGTCGATGTTGCTCAAGAAAGTAGAAGCCAAAAGCATCTTGTCGATAGTGATGACTTTCTCAGCTTTCTTGATGTCGCTAAGGTAGCTGTTTCCAGCGTCAGCGATGTTTTCACCGGGTGTATGGTAAGCAGCAGAAGCGATTCCTGTTACAGGGAACTGAGCTGATTTACCGTTTTCGATTGTGCGAACAGTATGTAATGCTTTAAAGATGTTTGACTCTTCGAAGGTTTGCAGAATTTCTCCGCTAAACTTTTTAAGAAACAACGCATCTGTATCACCAGCACTATTAACTTGTCCAACACGTGAGGGGGATGTATCTCCATTAGCCATGATATATTTTCCTTTATGTTGTAGTTATTATAGTTGTAGTTATTGGTTGGTTGACTCTCACTTCGTTCGTTCACAGGATTGTCTACCGCAGTAGGTCGAGGACTAATTGTCGTAATTGTCTATAAAATAAATATATTACCGATTACAATAACAGCAATAAATACACCAATTGTCAACACTAGTGCTTTCTCACGTTTATCTAAGCCACGGTAAATCCTAAGAAGTCTTTTCATTTGGAACTCCATTCTTTGCTTTCTTGTGAACGTACCTCGTATATATGATCGGTATGACATTCCACAATACTACTCCAATTAAACAGACTTTTAGCAAGCCATAAATTTCAGTCAACATACTGTCGAAAAAGCCGTTATCCATTGACTCATCTAGTTGATTATTAACGAGTTGCTTAATATCCCCCTCGCTCAACGCTTTGACTTGCTGTGTTAAATGTGCGTTTTCTTCCGTGTATTTGGCTACTTCTCCCACACCCCATCCAAGGGCAGCACCACCCGCAGCAGGACCGGGACCGCCTAGACTACCAACAGCAGCACCACCTGTAGCTCCGAGTGCTGGATAGAAAGATGCCTTGGAACAACCCGTAAAACTCCCTGAAACCGATACAAGGGAGAAAACCCAAAGGAATGTCCAAGGCATCTTCACACACACATTAATTATGAAAGTTAAATATTACTCACAGCGAGTCGTCTGTCAATCTCTTGATGATAAGCTTTGTCACCACTACGATAACGTGGGTCAGACTGTGCTCGTGCTAGTTCTTGCATACTCTTAAAAGGCATAGTGGATGTACCGCTTACTGCTCCCTGTACCAGCTTAGGTTGTGTTGCACCTGTAGCATTTTGATACCTAGCGTACAATCCTTGCACTGCTAACTTCGCTTGGCTGACCGTGCCTCCTGTAACAGCTTCGTCAAATGCGTCGATCTCCTCCTGCGGTAGATGTTCGTTTGCCCATTCAGCCATTTGATCGTATTGACCACCTGCAACTCCTTTGATCTCTGCTTCTTCTCCTTGCATGAGAGCTTGTTGACCAGCTGCGTAACTATCGACGAGATCACGTGGCAATCCTACTTCTTCAAGTTTCTTATAAGTTTCTTCAGACAGTTGACCGTCGTTAGAAAAGAACTCCTGACTAGCTTCCACAACAGCTTCGTTATAATTACCAGCTTCTTCTTTGTTGTCATTGTTGTCGTCATTTGTTTGCTCTTCTTGTTGTGGCTGTTCTTCTTCAACTTCTTCTGACCCCTTGCCCATTCTTTTCTCAAGTTCCGCATATGACTTAGCCATGTCCTCCGCTGATTCAAACTTTTCAGGAAGCCATTCAGGACGTTGCGTTGAAGGTTCAGTTTGTTGCTCTTCAGTAGTTTCAACCGCTTCGTCAACGGGTTCGATCTCACTCGGTGCTTTTTCATTTATCTCTACTCGGTGTAATTCAGCCATGATAGTTTACTCTTCTGGTGGTGGTTCTTGTTGTGCCATGTACTGCTCCTGTGCAGCATTGATAGCGGGTGCTACGGCAGGACTACCCAACTTCATCATCATCTCTTGTTGTTGTGCCTGCTGCATAGCTTGTTGAATCTCTTCTTCCGTCTTGATCAGTCCCTCAGTTTCTATACCAAGAGCAGTAGCACGACGCTTGAAGTAATCACTAACATTAAGATACTGCGTCACTGCTTGTGGTCCTACTACCTGATTAGCTCCTGCCAAGAATAAGTCTAGACGTTGTAAATCATTACCACGACCAAGTGCTTCAACACCAGTAACGATAGTAGGTTTAACAATATCTTTAGGTAGCTTAGGCAGACGCTTGTCCTTGGACATACGATCCATCAGACGACTGACGATTGGTAGTTGTAGTTCCTGTGATAAGAGAGAGTAGAGACCGCCAAGGGCAGCTTCCAGTTCTTGACTGAGCATTCTTATCTCCTCAGCGGTCACTCTCTCGGCATCTCTAACAACCCCTGATGTCAGAAGGAAAGCTTGTGATAGACGATCCGTAATCCCTTGCATTGTTGCTTGAGCAGTACGGAAGTCATTAAATTTATTTAGTTGTAAAACGGATACATCTCCTTCAGACCCTTGTACGATAGCACCGTTAGGAGCTTCAGCCAGTGTGCGTGAACGTGTTGTACCGTTAGGATTAACCATGAACAATACTTTAGCTGCTGCTGCACTACCCTCTACGATAGCTTTAGTCAGTGCTTCCAACGACTTGATGTCACCGATGTATTCCTCAACGAACCCACGTCCGTAGTCTTCTCCGTCTATCTGTGTGTAACGCAACGGCAACCAAGGAGACTTCTCTACCGGATACGACCCAATCGACTCTTCAATGACTATACCTTTGACGTCTTGTTGTACATTAAATTTGTCTCCCTCTCTAACGATAGAAGTATACATATCGCAGGTGTTCTCTTTCGATTCACGATACACTTCTTCACGAACACTCTCAGGTAACATCATAGGTGCTACCGTTTCTTTGACTGCTATGTGCGTAACATTACCCATTGGATCACGCTTAACAACGTAACGATCCAGACGAAACACTCTCATGCCTCCTTCATCAGGTAAGTACAACAGACTGTTACCACTGATAAGAAGATTCTTGAGTGCTTGGAAGATGCCGTTCCTAAAGTTCTGTACTTCTACTTCCTGTGATACACTACGCTCAACATCAGCTAATGCTTTCTCTAAGTCTGTTCGTAACTGCTCCGCTCCCTCTGGTCCTAGTTCAGCTTTTGCTTTATCTAATTCGTAGCGATCTATGACCAACCGAAAGAACGGAGCGTTAGGTGGTAGTAGGGCAAGTAAAAGTTTAGACGATAGATTAAGAACACCACGTGCTCCGATGCCTTGATAGGGTGTGTAGTACTTAGTGGCGTAGTTGTGACCGTCAGGTGGTAGGACATACGGTAGTGTTAGCTCAGATGATGTACGACCACGATCTAAGAACGACCAACGTTGATTCTCTAAGCTGTGATATAAACCCTGTGCTGTCTCTTGCATCTATTAAGTTCCTGTGTAGTATTGCCAATCAGTTCCGTCGTATACATACAATCGTACAACATCAGATGCCATATAAATTGTACCGACTGGATCGCCTGACCTAGCTTCTATGTTTGCTTGTGTGTCGTAGTAAGCTTGGAATGTAGCGTCAAACAAATCCAACGGAAAGCTTGTACCAAACTGCGGAGCCAAGAACTCAGTAGCAGCTTGTACCTCAGAAGGAGGTGGTATGTTTACCGCAACAAGAGACATTAAAGAGAAGAGGTAGTGCCTGTAGCGTAGACGCTGTAAGTTCCGTCAGTACGACTTGACACTGAAGCTCTGATCTTTTCGTAGTGTCCGTACTCATCTCTTATCATAATATTACCAGAAGATGTTACGGAACGACTATCAATTGTTCTCCAAGCTCCACCGATATATGCTTCAACAGCAACGGTAGCACCTGTGCTTACTGAGTCAGACTCAATAACAAATGTCCATCCTTTAGAACGCTCTGCTCCAACAGCACTACCAGCACCGTCAGCAACAACACCGTCTAATAACGTAAGTTTATCTAATCCTATAATCATGATGTTAATTGTACTCCTGTTTGTCCGGGTTGCATACCAAGGGAAGGACGACGACTTACTGTTAACGTTCTTGTTCCACGCTTACGCTGTTGTCCACGTGCCGACCTTGCCTTCGTAGGTTCCGCTCTAACTGCCATAGCTGTTGGGGGAGGAGGAGGTGGTGGAGGTGGGGGTGGTGGTGATGGTTGTGATCCGCCAAAACACATAATTAGTCCTTGGTTATAATATTATCTTGAAGTTGTTCGTCGTATATTTGTTGTAAGTAATTAATTACACTACGTTGTCCTACTTTAAACCATACCATTCTATCGTCGTCTGTCAACAGCGGACATTTATCTGGGTATAGCTTGTCAAGCTTATCTATCAAATCTTTTGACAGAACGGGTAGTACTATTTCTTCATTCATAAGTCTACTTTATCTTCAGTCCATACATACAACGGAGTCATGTCGCCAACAAATGCACAGCCTATATTGTGATCAAAGTATTCTATAGCTTCATCCATATCCATACCATCTCTTGTTATAAGTATCTGTATAATACGCTCAATAGAATAAACTAATCTAAGGGCTCTGTAGTCTGTACCTATAACAGCGTCGTCAAACCCGTCTACCTTTAGTTGTTCATTATTCATCGTTCTCTATATCATCCAGTTCTATTGGTAAATTACCACGTTTTATTTGATCCTTTGTCCACAACCACGCTGACGCATTCCACAAGATTGCACCCGCATGATCCTCCGATGTATCCCCGTCAGCTAACGCTAACAGATGCCTGAACATACTGTCGTACAGTCTTGTTAACGGGAATCCTTTTCGCCAGTTGTTGTCTCCGTAAAGCTTTCCGCCATCTTCAAATCTTTTGGCGAGCGAGCGTAAGGCGATTGGAGGAATAAGCGAGGGTCGTCCCCGTCCAATGTCCCCGTCACGTTTAGCGCCTGTGGTGAAATCTCTAGTATATCCTTGGTTTGGTAGTTTCTCGGTGTCCATAGTTTCTTTATTGTTTTTGTTCTGAATGAATAGTTCTCCGCTCGTAACAGTCGTGCCATCCATGCGTTCATTAATGCGTCTTGTTCGGTGAGTCCAGCTTTCTCGTAGCACTTTGCTACAGTCTCCCATGTGTATCCATCTTTCTCTAGCAGACGTTCAGCACGAGTGACACCTATACCGGGTACTCCGCTGTATCCATCTGTGTGGTCTCCTGCTATTGCTTGTACCAGATGGTAGTTGTCTGCTTCTTCTTCTGTTGGATGATGATACTCACCACGGTTGTAGTCGTAGAAGATACCCGGTACAGTCTTGAAGTCTTTATCAATACTAACGATGATTGTTTCTTCATCCATCTCTTTGTCAGTAGCTAGTATAGATATAACATCATCTGCTTCTAGGTTAGCCCACATCTGTCCGTCGTACTCGTCAATGATCCACTGTTTTATCTGTCGTAAGATAATAGGTAGACGTGACTTTGATCTGTTAGCTTTGTAGTCAGGATTAAGAATACGACGGAAGTTAGCACGATCAGTCAAGCACATCGTTACGCTGTCCGTCTTCATCATATCCTTGAACTCTTCGACACGGTTAACAACACGAGCTTTAGCTAGTGCCATGTCTGCGTGTACTGTCCACATCTCATCCTTCCACTCAATTGATTCCTCGGCTACCACTGCTGCTTCAAACGCCAACACGTCAGCGTCTATCAGTAGGGTTGTTTTCTTATTACTCATAGAATATACTCCAGTTCTCTTGGTATTTTTTGTATCTGCTTTTACTTGTTGGCTCAGGGTTCAGCTTGATTGTCTTACCTGTCAACTCACTACGTGGTATCATCCACCACATCTTCTCAGGTGCTATATAACAAGCTATCACATCTACATCGTGTGACATCTTTGATTTACCTGTGCACCCACTTGACGTCATGACGTTATAACTCTGTCCGTTCTTAACACTAGACGACTTGACTTGCACCTTTAACATACCTGCCGGACACGTGACGATAAAGTCCCACGGCATAGGTGTTGCTGGCATATGCGGTTCAAAGTCTCTCTCTAAACACTCCGTTTGAAACTTTGTCTCGGCTATTGCTCCGATACGTTGAGCGTTGGATGATGGCATATAGTTTTGTACGTGTTGTTTTCTCCAGTCCCAAGGTACTTCTAAGTCGATGGTATCGTACAACTTCGCAAGACTCAAGTGCCAATCATATTCAATCTCTAGTGTGTCTGTGCCCATGTCTCACCTACCTTTGCTTCACCGTCTAACATGACGTTTAGTTTTAACTCTCTTCCTGCCATGCGTATTGATTCAACTGCCAGATCACTAAACGCTCCCACTTTATCAGGTTGTACTTCTGCTTGGAACTCGTCGTGTACGTTAGCAACAAAGCTGTACTCTCTACCGTGTTGCCACTTCAGTTTATTCATACGATGGAACAGTTGGATCAACGCTACCTTCATACACACAGCACCTGCACTCTGTAACAACATATTCAATGCAGCGTGTGGTGAACGAACAGGAAGTATACGACCGTCCAGTCCAGTCAGCTTGTTACTACGTTGTACCTTTTGTTGTACATCTGCCTGTAATCTTTTCAGTGCTGGCAGGTTACTTAGGAACTTACGCTTTAACATCTGTCCTTCTTTAGCACTACCACCCACGATCTCTCCAATCTTAGCGTCACCTGCTCCGTAAAGGAATGCATAGATAAACGTCTTGGCTTGGTCTCGTGTCTCCAGTCCTGCTGCTTTCTGATTCAGTGTGTGTATGTCTCCTTCGATAACAGTCTTAGCGTATTCACCTCCATCATAGAAAGCTAGATAATGTGCAAGCATTCGTAGTTCTAGTCCTGCTGCATCACACCCTACTAACTTATATCCGTCTCCTGCTTTAAACAGATCACGACATTCCTCACCGTATTCAGCACGACACGCAGGTACTTGTGCTACATTAGGATTCTGATGAGTACAACGACCAGTGACTGCACCGTTTGTGTTGACCCTTCCGTGTATCCGTCCGTTCTTTTGTAGCTTTAACCACGCCTGATTGCCCTCTGCTAGTTGTCCTAACCTCTTAGTAACCAACAAGTAATCACACAACACCTCAGCAAAAGGATGGTCTATACTACGCAGTACTCCTTCGTCTACCTTGGGTGTGGTTGCATCTGATTCTTTCGGCAGGTCAAAACCTAAGTCAAGGAATCGTTCTGCTATCTGCTTACGACTACCGGGATTAAACATTATCGTCTTAGTCTTTGGTGCTAACTGAACTGCATCCTTGACCAACGTCTGTTTCAATCCAGCATCTTTAAGTATCAACTTTAATTTTGCCTTTGTGGGTGCTGTGTATCCTTCGACTTCCCAACCACTCGGTGTCTTCATCTCTTCCGTTTTAGACGGGAACTCTTTCTGTAGTCTGTCTAATAACTCAGCACGTTTGCTGGCAAGCTTCAGCTCTAACTTCTCTGCTTTCTCTATATCAAACGCAAAGCCTTTCTTCTCTTGCAGTCTCATCAGGAACGCAAACCAATGTTCAATCGCTAACATCTCACCGCTTGGATTACCCATCATTAGATAGTCAAACAGGATTTGTGTTACGATTGTATCACGTTCGCAGTACTTCCTCATCTCCTCGTTGTAACTATCGAACGCTCCATCTTCCTCACCGTACGTCAGCTTGGTTAGTTTGTTCAGCCTCAGTCCCCACGCTTTCAACGAGTGACTACCCACTAAACTTTTATCAAAGTTATTTCGTAAGAAGTCGTCGTTACGGACATCAGGTACTATACATCTAGCCATGACCATCGTGTCCAATACTTTAACAAGAGGTGGATGGAAGTTGTACATTTTAGAGAGAGCAGGTAGATCAAAGCCGATGACGTTGTGTCCGACGATTCGTTCTGCTTTAGCTAACTCCATTAGTCCGTTCTTAATACCAGCACCGTGATACGTAATCATCTTGGGTGTGGTAGGATCGTAGATAGATAGACAGTGAATCGTCTTTAAGTCAGACAAGTTCGACCAGTCCTCTATCGCATTTGTTTCTATATCAAAGAATAGTGTTTTCATTAGAATGGGTTGTTAGTTGTTGTATCTTCGAAGACGTTCTTATCTTCTGTGTATCGTCCGGTTTCTGTGTCGTAGTTAAGTGTGGTACAATGTCCTGTCTGTCCGCTGAATCTATTCTTTAACACACGAACACGTGTCTCATTAGATGTAGTCTCAGCTTGTTGGTTTCGTTCCAGTCCGATGACCATGTCCGATAGTTGTGCTATAGCTTGACTGCCCCTCAGATGGTGTAGACTTACTCGTCCTCCTTCTTCATGACCACTATCCACTCGCTTCAAGTGACTGACCAACACCATGCCACACCCTGTCTCTTCAACAAGACTACGTAGCTTGGTCATCGTGTTATCAATCAATCGTCGTTCGTCGTCTCCTGCTATACCACTGACAACAATACTTAGGTGATCTAGGAATATCCATTTACAATCGAATCCTTTTATCAGGTATCGTATCTTACCTAGCAAGTTGTCACTGTCCATACTTCCGAAGTGATCGTAGGTGTAGAACTTTCCATTACCTACCGTCTCTTCAAACGCAGGACGCAATGCTTCCGTGTCTAGCTGTTCGTCTTCAAGGTGTAATGGTTTGTTCAGATGAATACCCATGATACCAAGAGCTGTACGCCTGACGGATTCCTCCAGTGCTATATAACCTACCGTCTCGCCAAGACTTAGCAGGTGATGAGCAACCTCACGACAGAACAGAGACTTTCCTATTCCACTACCCGCGCATACCGTAACTAATTCTCCTAGTCTCATGCCGTGGGTTAACTCATTTAAACTAAAGTACGGATACGGCACTGCTTTATGTTCGTCAGTATTACTTACCAACTCCCACAAGTC
>Ga0181411_1000598_pt1 | contig 13166 bp, 16 predicted proteins | sample 34SPOviralmetaG_FD_130114 | JGI IMG/M metagenome (GOLD analysis project Ga0181411, IMG submission 130114) | Marine viral communities from the oligotrophic San Pedro Time Series (SPOT) site, San Pedro Channel, CA, USA - 34 SPOT_SRF_2012-07-09 | ecosystem: Environmental > Aquatic > Marine > Strait...
CGTCTAAACACCAACGAGATTTTTTAGCAAAATAGTCGTGGAAAAATCTAAAATTTTCATCAGGTTCTAAAGGGTGACTATGATAAGTCATACCAATATCATTTTTATAACCAAGTGTTAATCTTTTCTTATTATTTTCTTCCTGGTCTTCTCTTGCCTTCTTAATATAAGAATTTGAAAGTGTGTCTAATTTTTCAATCCATTCAGTCTTTTCTTCTGTGTAAACCGGCGATGAAAAGTATTCTGATTTAATCATTATTCACTAATCCTTTTGATTACTGTATCAAAGTCTTCTAATACTTTCCATGTACTTTGATTATTTATGGCGTGTATAGATGTTCCAATATCATCTTCTGATGGATATATAGAAAGTATTTCATCTAAATTTACTACTAGAGGTTTTCCAAGATAAGGTTGAAACTCTGTTCCTTGTATCACACTTCCATTTGTAAATGTTTTAAATTTACCTTTTGATTTTTTTATATCTAAGGGTTTTAAATTACTGTAATCAACTTCAAATTTCTTTTCTTCTTTTTTATCTTCACTCATTATTTTATCTCCAATTCGTATTCTTCTTTTCCAAATTTACCTCTAACATAAAAGTTAAACGCAAGTGAATATCGGTTTTCGTTACTATTGTTTTTTTCCACGCTATGTTCTAAATGAGATGGAAAAATTACTATTGTTCCTTCTTTTGGACCTAAAACATATTTTTCAGCAGTTACATTATTATGCTCTTCATATTCAAGTCGTATTGATTGATGAAATATATTATTATATATACTTCCCTTATGAAACGCTATATTACCAGAATTTTTTGGAAATATAGGATAATAAACACCACTTAATAAAGAATTACCGTGATAATGTATTTGTGATTCTTCTTCAGGTCCGTGTATGTTACACCAAGAGTTTTGTAAATAAAATTTTGCGTTATCCTTAACAGATAAATATTTTCTTACAAATAATTCACAATGTTTTTCTATATCACTTTTTAAATCTGGTATATTATTTAATATGTAACGATCTTTAGAAATGTCACTATTATTAATATGTGTTCTATCATATTCTGAATTAACAATAACGTCTTTCCATTCTTGTTTTACAGGTATCTCCGCCTCATAAATTGGTATTGGCCATAAATTATATGTTTTAAATTCAGGCATTCTCTTGTTTTTTTATTGGCTTTCCAAAATAAAAATGTGTTAATGTATATCTTCCATATCCTATTTCTTTAGGTTGTGTATGAAATTTGACAGGTGATACACTATGCATATAACAACAAGGAAACATTACCATTCTATTATTTTTTAATTTAACTTCTATATCAGGTTCGTTTAATTTAAAATCACCACCATCAAATAATCGTGGTTCTCGTACCATCCATATTAAACAAGTCCACGCAAAAGTATCGTGGTGAGGTTCATAGTGATCGTTTTCTTCGTAATAAGAAAGTAAGCTTGAATCATCATTTGAAGTTAAAAAAGAACGAGCATATGGCATACACTCACTAATAATATTATGAAACTCTGGTGTTTTTTGTTTATACATACAGTTTAATATAGGCGATACTTCACGTTTGTTATAAAAGTCTTCCATGTAAAATCTATATGCTTTACTTTTTGATCTACCGTCTGCATGTCGAGCCACAGTAGTAGTTTCAGCACGATCAATTTGTTCTTTTGGAGTTGTACTAAGGAAATCTAATTCTTTCCAAACAGCCTTTTCTTCATTGGGAGTATACCAATTGTCTATTACTAAAAAAGGAAATGTAGGATTATCATTAACAACATTTACTTTCCAATGTTGTTCAATTTTTTCACTTGACATAATTTAATATATAATTTTTTTAGATGTATTTATTACCTTGTTTTCAGTCATAATTTTCTCTTGTTTTTCAACTGTATTCTTTTCTCTAAATGTTCCTGGCATTCCAAGTATGGGTCTGCCATCATAAGGTATATCATATTGTCCACCTTTTTCATTATAGTGTAAAAATACTTGTGCATGATTATTACCCCAAAATGGTTCTCTCCAATGTTTTAATTCACAACCACGATAGATTATCATATCACCTGGTTTCATATGAACTGGTATTTCCTCACCATTTGGTTCTTCAATAAACATTGGCCAATCCCAATCTGGATATTTACTAGCATCTACATTTGATACATCATATCCTAAGCAAAGAGTAGTTGAAATTTCACAACTTGGTCTATCACTATGTTTTTTAAGTTCTGTACCAGTTGTATATAGTCTATGATAAGAGTAAGTAGGGACTAATTCTTTACCTGTAAGGGTTTGCATTTGTTCTAAAGATAAACTTAATAATGTATCCATAATAGGGTCGCCATACTTACTAAAATCACCAGGAGCTTGTGTATCAGTAAATTCACCATCTATTTCTTTTGAATAAGGAATATCATTTTCATCATAGTAATTTAAACGAGCAGTTTCTAATTGTGTATGATGATATAATAAATTGCACATATTACTATCAATAAATTTATCTATTTTAACCCATCTATGTTCTTCAAAGAATTTAGCGGCTGGGTGTACAACTGCTGGATTAAGTCCAGGGTCACCTTTGTACTTTTCTTCTGCGTCTTTTTTTTGTTGATCCGTTAGCTCGTCCCAATTTGATATAATTTTTTTCATGTCCATAATTTTACTCCTTGTTTTTATATTTAGTTCTTATTTAAAAGGCTGTCCTAGAGACCATAAGACTAAAGAATATCTTGTTCCTCTTGTTACTGGTGTTACTTGATGATACACATAAGATGGAAATACAATGATAGAACCTTGTGGTCGTATTTCTTCTACTTCATGGAATCGTTTACCTGCGGCATGCGGACCAAAATCAAATTTTAAATTACCACCATCATATTCACCTGGTTCATTTAAATTAATCGTTATTGATAACTTACGCACTTTACCTACCATATTTGGATTATCAGTATAACCTTTAGGTATTTCTCCTTTAGGTGTAGTTGGACTTACTCCAGGTATATATCTTTTATATTTTCCAAAATTACAACTATTACCATCTGCGTGCCAACCGTAGAAGCCACCTTTATTGTATTTTGTAAATTGAAATGATTCACTAAAATCCCACTCATATTTCCAACCAGCATTCTCATTGGCAGTTTTTAAAAATGGGTGTATTAAATCATATAACCAAGAATCGCTAAACCAAGCGACTTCACTATCTCTAACATATCTTTCTTGTTCAATATCATTATCTACACCAACTTGTGATTTTATTTCTTCAACGGTTTTGTCATGCTGTGGTATTACTTCTTTACCTGTTTTTTCAAAAGCCTGTTTATGATTATCTCCAAAAGTAGTTGCTTCTGTTGTTCCACCAGCTTTCTTAATACGGTCTATTTCATTAACTCCAAGATCAATAATTTTTTGACATTGTTCTGGTGTCAACGCTGATTTAAACCAAAAATATGTATTTTGTACTTGCATTCTATAACTCCTTAATTCTATTTAGACCACCAAAAAATTGCCTGATACACTAATACGTTCAGCGTCATATGAATAACCTGGAACATAGTGTCTTAACTCATTAGGAAAAATATACATAGAATTTTCATAAGGTCTAACAGGATAAGTGTTTTTCATTAATTTTGTTATTGTATCTCCATATGAAAAATGTAATTCACCTTCTCTCATTGCATTCAATTCGTTATGATCTTTAAATATACCATCAGGTATTTTACAAAATATCACAAATGACAATACACCTGTGTGTGTATGTGGAGGGTTAAAATCATCTTTTTTATTAAAATTTATAAACAAGTTATCTAGCTTTATATTACCTTTTCTAAATTTCATTCTATCTTCTTGTATGCTTAAAAAACTATTAACCATATCTGGTGTATTCATTGCGTTAGTAATACTATTAAAAAATCTTTCTACATATGTTTTTAAATAAGGTTCTACTTTATTTAAGTAATCATTTTTGTAATGCCAAGTTCTACTTAAATCATGTCTAGTAGCAAGTCTATGATTTTGGTCATAACCTATATCGTTAGTTAATTTACGACCTTCGGTAACCAATTCTTTTGTAAAACTTGGATCAACTTCAGTTTTAAATATTGGTGGACTAAAAGGAAATAATATTTGATCGCCTTCTTCTGATGTAAAATTAGGTGTGTTCTTTATATTATTCATTATACTACTATAAAATTACCTGATACACTTATACGTTCTGCGTCAACCCAATATGCTGGTACAAAATGTCTTAATGATGCTGGAAATATAAACATTAAATTTTCATAAGGTTGTACAGGATATTCACTACCCATTAAGACATTACCTTCTCCATATGCAAAATGTAACTCTCCTGCTCTTTGAGTATTACTATCAGCTTGTACTTTAAATATTTCTTTAGGTACTTGACAAAATATAACAAATGATAATTTACCAGTATGATTGTGAGGAGGATTAAAATCGTGTTTTTGAGAAAAGTTTATCCACAATGAATCTAATGCTACAGTACCTTGTCTTGTATTTCCTCTACCGCTTTGTACTCTTAATATATTATTAACCATTTTATTATTTGACCCATACTGAGAATATATACCATTAAAAAATCTTTCAACATATGACTTTAAATAAGGTTCTACTTTAAGTAGATAATCTTCTTTGTAGTGATATGAACGACCATACTTTAGATTACCAGCAAGTCTATGGTTATAGTCATCTTCTTTTTTTGTAAGTTTACGACCTTCTTCTATTAATTGTTTTGTGAAATATGAATCTACTTCTGTTTGAAAAATAGGTGGACTAAATGGATAAAGTATATTGTCTCCGTCCTCTGTTATAAATTTTGGTATATTAGTTTTGAATGTCATCTAATTTTTTCCTTACCACTATATTTAACACTTTTCTAAAACTGGTATTTTTGGGATTTGAACTAGCATGATACATACCATCAGATATAACTATTCTATTTTCTTTAGGTTTTACTCTTTGTAATTCTGTCATATCATCTTTAAAAAATATTGTATCACCATCACTATTATTTAAATAGTAGGTTATAGAATAATGTGGCTCTCCTAAATCAACATGAGCTATATTGTGATCTATATTTTTATGATGTGGAAAAAGTAAATTAAATTTTGATTTAACAATATCACCATATACTTTATTTTTTTCTAATATAGGCATTATTAATTTGTGTATAAAATCTGTATGAGGTGAGGCAATGTTTATTTCTTTATCATACCCCCAATTTTTTATATTAGAAAATAGTAAATGAATTAATTGTTTAGTCTGTGTGCCTTTACTAAATTTTTTAGTATCATCAATATCATTTCCTATATACCAAGGAAAATCTTTTTGATCTACAATATTTTTTATTGATTTGAATAAAGGGTCTACTAGCGCATTATCAATCACTGTTATCATAATATTATATATAAGTGTTTAAAGAATTAGTATCTAACTATCACAATACCTTTACCACCTGAACCACCTGGTCTAGGACACGAATTAGCTCCACCTCCACCACCGCCACCTTTATTGGCTTGACCTGGGGCACCTGCTGTACAACCTGAACCTGATACTCCCGATGGATTACCACCTCCACCTCCACCACCTGGGCCACCTGAGCCAGATGTATTAGGTTGGTTAGTTCCACCACCACCTCCACCAGCGTATGCTACTGGAGTTGTTCCATCACCGATAGTATAAGCTTTTCCATTACCACCTTGAGCAGCATAGTTTCCAGCTTGACCACCTGCAGACTGTGCACCACCTCCACCACCAGCATTTCTTGGTGATGTGCCTGGGTTAGATGCACCACCAGGGTTACCAAAACCATAAGCTCCTGAATCACCAGGTTGAGTTGGTTGGTTTGCTGCTGCACCACAAGCAAAATCTCCGTGACCACCTGCTCCACCACCTGAACCACCACTAGTAAAATTAGTAGCTGGACCTGCTGCTCCACCACCACCACCTTTGGCAGTTAATGGATTAGTTGTTCCTGGACTAGGTGAAGCGCCAAATATTGAATCATCACCAACTCTACCCTCATTACTGTTACCAGCTGGTGGATTACCACAACCAACTGTGATTGCTATTGTTCCACCTGGACTTACAGGTACAGCCGGCATAAATATTAGGCCGCCTCCACCTCCTCCACCACCATTATCACCACCACCTGAACCACCACCAGCGACTACTAATACTCCGTTAAGTGATGTCACACCAGACGGTACCGCAAAAGTACCAGATGATGTAAATGATGTTGATGTGAATACTCTATTTACTGTAATAGAAAATGCTCTACTTGTAACGTTAGATGCAGGGTCAACTGCTCTTAATACGAAATTTGATGTTGTATTTGCTACTGGATTAGTTGCAGTACCTGATATGATTGCAGTACCACCTTCAGCCGCAGTGTTTACTAAAGATAAACCTGCTGGTAAAGCACCTGATTGTAATTCAAATGTTACATTACCTGCTGACTCTGGGTCAGTAGCGTTTACTGAAAGGCTGACACTAGCGCCACCATTGACTGTACCTAGCGTACCTGCTGAAGTCGTAAATACTGGACTTGCGTTTATATTTAAAGGATTACTTGTAGTTTCTACTCCTAAACCATTTGCATTTGTGATACTAACATCATATGGCTCATTAGAATCTGGTAAACTTGATTTAGCAATAACCACTGTTAATTGTATTGCCGAGTTTCTTGTAGTAGAAGATGCTGAGATTAATGAAGCATCATTACCTCTAAATTTAACAACAGGCGCACTATCAAATTTTGTACCTGCAATTACTAAACTATGATTACCTGTACCATCACCTGTGTTAGCATTTGATGGTGTAATACTTGTAAAAGTAGGCGCTTGTAAAGTTAAATTACTTCTTTGAATTTTTTTAATAGCATTAGCACTTGTATCAAAAACTAATAATACATCATCATCTGCTGCTGTAGCCGATAATTCGGCATTACCTGTAACTGCTGTAATATCTAAATGCTCTTCACTAATTGCATCATCTGCTATTTTAGTGGCGTCAACTGCATCTGCTCCTTATTTAGCTGTCTCTACAGAAGCATCAGTAATACCAGTTTTAGTTATTTTTGTTAGTGCCATTTTTTACTTTCTTTAATTACTTTTTATACTCTCTACTTTTTTAACTAGTCTATTAATGAACTCATCAAGGTAATCTAAATCAGCAGAAAAACCAACGTGTGGTATTTTAATCTTTTTACCATTTTCATCAACTGCATGTCTAAAACCTTGAATACTTTGTCCAATTCTTTCATCTTTAGTCATCTGACCCCATACAGAGTCTTCAATTTTTTTCATTGGTATTTCTACCAACTGAAATCTTGTTTTTAATTCTTCTGCGAACATACCACAAGGAACATTACTTCTATCTCGCATTAACTCTAAAATTTCTTCAACTACTTTTTTATCACGTTCTGTAATATCACCATAATTAAATGTACTTGTAATTGCTTCGCCTGTCATATTTGAAGCTAAATTACCATCTTCACCCTTATTAGGTTCTTTTACACCGTATTTCTTTTCTTCTTCAGCCATTTCAATTTTCTCCTTTAAAATTTTTTATCTATATAACTATTTAGTATCTTACAATAACTACACCTTTACCACCACTAGCATTAAATGAACCTCCACCCCCTCTATTTGCTGTTCCATTAATTGTACCTTGTGATATAGCTTGTCCAGCCGGACCATAATCAGCATTAGTTGCAGGAGTTCCACCACCAAATTGTGGGTCTCTTCCTTGTACTTGTCCACCTCTATTACCTGAACCTCCACCAGCATAACCTACTGGAGTTGTTCCATCAGCGATAGTATAAGCTTTACCTACACCACCTACTCCTCCACCATGTGGTTGAGAACCAAAACTATTACCACCAGTACCACCAGCGCCTCCACCACCACCTGCACCAATACCTGTTTGACCAAGACTAGCACCACCATTATTACCAAAACCATATGCGCCTGAGTTACCTGGTTGAGTTGGTTGAGTTGCTGTACCACCTGAACTTCCGTAGTCACCTCTTCCTCCACCTCCACCAGAGCCACCTGGTCTACCACTTGAGTCTGGTTGTGGTTGTCCACCACCACTTCCACCACCTTTAGCAGTTAAAGTTCCAAATGCTGAATCTTGTCCGCTTGAACCGGATCCACCACCAGAACCTACAGTCACAGATACTGTACCACCTGGTGTTACAGGTGAATTTGGCATAAATATTAATCCTCCAGCTCCACCACCACCAACAGTATCTCCAGAAGTAGGTTTTCCACCACCACCACCAGCTATGACTAATACATCTACATTAGCAACACCTGAAGGCACACTAAATGTACCAGATGAATTAAATGTTTGTGATACAGGAGCGTTTACTGTTATAGAATATGCTCTGCTTGTAGTGTTAGAAGCAGCATCTACTGCTCTTATAACAAAGTTTGAAGTTGTATTTGAAGCTACAGCACTAAAACCTGATATTTTAAATTTAGATACACCATTTTCATTTACTACTGCAGTTGAAGCACCTGCTGGTAAAGAACCTGATTGTAATTCAAAAGAAACATTACCTGCTGACTCTGGGTCACTAGCAACAACAAATAAATTTGTACTTCCTACAAGACCATTTAATACTGTTCCTAAAGAACCTGCATCAGTTGCGAAAACAGGACTTTGGTCAATATTAATTTGATCTGTTAATGTTACAGTTAATTGATTAGCTGTTACAGAAACATCATAAGGCTCACCTGCACCAGGCACACTTGATTTTGCGATAACACCTGTTAATTTTATATCTGAGTTTCTTGTTAGTGTATCAAACGCAACAGATGTTCCATCTGATTTTATTAATTTTGCTGTTGCACCTGAAGCAAAGTTTGTACCATTTATAATAAATGTATGATTACCTGTGCCATCACCTGTTAATGCATTTGTTGGTGTTACACTAGAAATTTTTGGTCCAACTAAACCTAAGTTAGAACCTTGAATTTTTTTAAGAGCACCTGCTGATGCATCATATACAAGAACGAAATCACCATCAGCTCTAGCCTCTGCTAATTCTGTTAAGCCTGTGACTACTGAAGTATCTAAATTCGATTGTCTAATTTTTGTTGCCATATCTCTATTTATTAACCTTGTCTTGGTAATTCCCTAATTACTATTTTATCTGAGGCTGCTGGAGCAACCACGTGTGTTAAAGTTGTACCTGATATTGTGTAGTCTGTTGTAGGTTGTTGTACTAGACCATTAATATATACTAATACATTATCCACAGCGCAACCACTTGTCACAGTATCAGTTGCTAGTGTCCCATTACCTGTTCTTGTTCTTGTCACATATGTTAAAGTAATAGTTGGTGAAAAATTTGCTTTAGTCATTTTTCTTAAAGCACTTGCTGAATTATCAAAAATTAATATTGTATCATCATCTGCCACAGATGTTTCTGCTGTTTGAGCTGTGATAATACCTGAATTTAAGAATTGTCCTACATCTCTAGCGATACCTAAAAATATAATGAATACTGTATCACCTGAAGTAGGCGCAGCTGAAAATACTATTGAAGTTCCTCCACTAATTAAATTGTAACCTGTTTCTGGCTCTTGTACTACACCAGCAACAGATACTAATATTGAAGATGAACTACCTATTGTATAATTCAATGTAAATGTAGTAGTTGATGAGTCAGCAGTCAAAGACTGTTTCTCAAATGCTCCGTAACTTGGTTGTCTTCCTATATATGCCATTTATTAATACCTTACAATTACAATACCTTTACCACCACTTTTAGAGAAACCAGCTGATGTACTACAAGAACCTTGTCCACCAGCACCACCACCGCCACCTTTATTGGCTTGACCAGCTTGAGCACCTTGACCAGGGTATGGATATATATAAGTTGCTCCTGTACCTCCACCACCTTGACCACCTCCACCACCAGCACCTTGACCTGAAGGACCAGCTGCGCCTCCAGCGGCACCACCACCACCAGCGTAATAAACAGAAGTTGTTCCATCAGCGATTGTATAAGCTTTACCTGCACCACCAGCACCACCAACAAACATACTAGCAATACCTGCAGCACCTGCGCCACCGCCGCCACCGCCGCCACCGTTTGTGTTAGTATTTCCTGCGGCACCATTGTTACCAAATCCATATGCGCCAGAGTTACCTGGTTGAGTTGGTTGAGATGCTACACCACCAGCATAACCTGCTGAAGTTGGTTGACCACCTCCTCCACCACCAGCAGAACCACCAACGGCTCCACTTGAAGAAGCAGATGCAGCACCACCACCACCACCCCTTTTAGCAGTTAAAACTCCACCTTGTCCTAATCCAGGATCTCCTGGAGAACCAAATACTGAATCTTGCCCATCTGCACCACCATTACGAGCTGTTTCTGGCGAAGCAGCAGCACTACCAGCACCAACTGTAACTGTAATTGTTCCACCTGGTGTAGTAGGATAATTTGGCATAAATACTAGACCACCAGCGCCACCGCCGCCGCCGCCTCCACCGCCTGGACCATCACCATCAGGTGCATTTCCTCCACCACCTCCACCAGCAACTACAAGTACGTCTGCTTGTGTAATGCCTGAAGGCACACTAAATGTACCAGATGATGTAAATGATTGTGAAACTGGAACTCTACTTCTTATAGAATAAGCACGTGAACTTGTATTTGACGCAGCGTCAACTGCTCTTAATACAAAGTTAAATGTTGTTGTTGAACTTGTTGAGTTATCTGTACCACCGATAATAGCTGTTCCACCCTCTGCCGCAGTATTTGTGATTGTATAATTAGGTGGTAATGAACCTGATTGTAATTCAAATGTTACATTACCTGCTGACTCTGGGTCAGTTGCGTTTACTGAAAAACTACCAGCTGTACCTACTATTGCATCTCCTAAAGAACCTGATGCTGTAACATATACAGGTTGTGCGTTTATATTAACTTGATTTAATTTTTCAGCAATTGTACCTTGTGATCCTCTAACTCTTATATCATAAGGCTCACCTGAATTAGGTAAACTAGATTTAGCAATAACACCTGTGATTTGAGTTGCACTATTAACTGTGACACTATCAAATGGTACAATCGTACCACTACTATTTACAAATTCAGCAGATCCACCTGTGAAGTTTTTACCTGTAATTGTAAATGTGTGATTACCTGTACCGTCACCAGTATTAACATTAGTAGGTGATATTGAAGTTACTGTTACAGATAGTACACCTACATTACTTGCTAATATTTTTTTTAAAGTACCTGCACTTGCGTCATATACTAGAAAAATATCACTAGCATTCGCAGCTTCTGCTAACTCGGTATTATCAATAATTACCGAGTTATCTAAATGTTCTTCACTTATCGCATCATCAGCTATTTTTGTTGCATTTACTGAATCATTTGGTATGGCAGATATTTTAGCCGCAGTGATTGCACTATCTTGTATTTTTGCTGTAGTAACTGTGTTATCGCCAACTACTGAAAGTTGTTGTACATTTTTTGTACCAGGATTTAAAACAAATATTGATTGAGATGCTGCTGGCGCAGTTGTAAATGTAATTCTTTTTAGATCACCTGATCCATCTTGTCCTAAAGTATAAGCGTTTGATGAACCTTCTTGTTGTCTAACGTTATCTACAAATACCTGTAATTCATTTCCACCACCATCAGGTGCTGCGTTTGTTAAATCAAATGTAGTTGTACTACCATCGCCAGTAAATGTATCTTGCGAAAATAGACCAGTACCTTTATCAGCAGGTGATTGTCCAATATATGCCATTTTTATCCCTTATTATACGTCTTCTAAAACAGTAATCGTTGCGTCAAGTGAAGCGGCTCTACTAGCCTCTACTCTTAATACATCAGCATTACTACCATCATTTTGTACTACTAATTTATTTCCCGCCATAACCTCTAGTGAGGAGCCAGCTGGTATTGTTGCGTTCTTAACAATATACACATCATTAGTACCATCTTCGTTATCTAAAAAAACAGAAGCAGTAATACCAGCGGTATGTTTGTTTGCTAAAGTAATTCCGATAACAATAGCTTCTAATGCTGAACTACCTGCGCCTGCTGGAACTGTATAAACAGCGTCAGCTGAAGCACCAGTGCCTGTACCTACACTCGGTTTTGCGAATCTTTTAAAATCGTTTGCCATTTTGTTATCCTTTTATTTTACTATTTATAATCTATCCTAGTGCTACTGCTTGCGCAATCGCAAAGTTTGTTGATGCGAAATTCACTGCCGTACCAGTAGTAGTCACAAAAGATGCCCCAACATATGTTGAAGAATCTACGTCAATTCTACTTCCCATAAGAGCGTGATTAACACATTGATAATATAATATATTAGGTGTCGTTTCCGATACCACAATTTGAGTATATGCGCCAGAACTACCCGCTGTACCATTATATGTTACACCTGTTGAATATAATGTAGTTTTACCTGAGTCATAATATAATCTTATTTGATGACCAGAGTTAGTGGCATCTGATTGAGTAAATCTGTAAGTATTACCCACTTTTAAATCTATGAAAGGCGATACTGATTCATTTAGTGTATAACCGTTTGATGAACCTGAACCATGGTAGATATGAGTTGATGTTTTAGCCGCAACCTTAACAGCAAATTCTGTGTAAGTATTAGAACCATCAGCGTTATATCTATGACCAAATGTTTGAATAACAAGGTCACCAGCAACTGATGAGTTTAACTCATTGACAGCGCCTACAATACTTGACGCTGACGTTGTAAGAGTTGCGACATCACCTAAATCGGTTGACGCTAAACTATTAAACGTGGTACGAAACGTATCTAGTGTATCTGTTGTTGCTACTGATCTTACAGCCATTTTATTTCTCTATTACCTTTTTTATTAAACTTTTAATTTCTCTTAATTCAGCCTTTAAAGTATTTATTTCTTTACATGCTGTTCTTAACTCATCACTTTGTTGTTCTCTTGCTCTATGACGAGACATATAAATATTATATTCACTTGTAGAAGAATTAATCACTGCGTTAGACACTGTATCTCTAATTAAACTATCGTGTCCTTCTACTCTTAATTTTGCCATATTATACCGCCAATGCTATTCCTCTAAAGTCTTTTAGTCTCGGTGCGTAAGGTGATACCGC
>Ga0181411_1000600_pt1 | contig 13148 bp, 12 predicted proteins | sample 34SPOviralmetaG_FD_130114 | JGI IMG/M metagenome (GOLD analysis project Ga0181411, IMG submission 130114) | Marine viral communities from the oligotrophic San Pedro Time Series (SPOT) site, San Pedro Channel, CA, USA - 34 SPOT_SRF_2012-07-09 | ecosystem: Environmental > Aquatic > Marine > Strait...
CAAGTCCACCCATGTTCATTTTCTTTTTCTTAGTCATGCCACCGTACATCATAGGCTTTCTTGGGGTAGCACCACCACCGTACATCATGCCTTTACGTTGACCGTTATTATACATTTTCATTATTGTATCCTTTTTACTTTGTTTCTTTGGTTAAGTGATTCTTCAATTGTCATCATGGTGGGCATCATTGCTCTTGCTTTTTCATCATCAGACAATTGATTTTGTTGAGCCTGCACTTGTACTGCAGTAGTCATCAGTAAAGCGTCAATAGCTCTTATTCTTGTTTCGGATAAATCGTTTGGTGTACTCATAAGTTCTGCCATAGCTTCTGCAACTTTAGGATTAGTAATCATCTCCTGTAACAATCTGTGTTTATTTTTACGAAATACTTGTACTATAGCTTCTGTTCCTACGTATCTCGCAGATACAACACCCCTGTTTATTGAGTAGAATCTACTTATATAACTTTCAACAGACATACCTGTCGGTCTACCTCTAAAGGATACATCTGCCTGATCTTTAGATTTTTGTTTAACTAGCAATCTGTTTATTGTTTTTAAATGCGTAAGTTGTTTATCATCAATTACGTTTGCGGCCTTGAGGTTTGCGACTGTTATATCATTATTCAATAGATCGTTCAGAGCGTCTGTATCTGTGTCTACCCTATCTATTTTTTGTGTGGCTATACTTCCGTCAGCATTTTTGTAAGTCTTCATAATAAAATCACCTTGAGGTTTTATAATTAAAGACTGTGTGTATACTCCTACAATTTCTTTCATTGCATCATCAAACTCTTCTCCTGACATGGCAGCTTTTTTACCTCCTCTTGTAGGAGTTGTCATAGCTCTTTTTAATCCAGCTATGGACTGTTGACCGTTAGCCGAAGCAAACAAAGTATTAAATGTAGACTCGTTTGTTTTTAATCCTCCAACTAAATTATTTATAGTTGCCATATTACCTTTTCGTTTTTTAAGGTAGACAGTTATTGCTGCCTGCTGTTTATTTGCCCTAGTGTCAATTTCTTTAAATATCCTAGCTGTTTTTTCAGCAACATCTTTGTTTTCTAAAGCTCTAGAATCAAGAGACAAAGAACTGTAGGCATCTGCACGATTAAATGCAGAAGCAGATTTAGGATCATTTCTGTTGTATTTAAATGCGTTAGTCAAGTTTGTTTCTAGTATTTCTCGTTGGGTATTAAATTTTTCTAAAGATAAATTTTTTCTTGCTAGCTGTTCTATTCCTCTGTGGTACTTAACTAAAGCTATTTTCTCTAAGGAAGCTGCATAAGGTCCATTACCATCTATAATCCTAGTGGTAGAACCCTCTATAATTTTACCGTTAGCATCAAACTTTGCAGTGTATTTTCCTATTGCTCCTACTAGAGCTTCGTTAAAGTTATCTATCTTGTTCACACCACTGCTTGATTCTTGAAATAAACTATCTATTGTTAACCACGTGTTAGGTTTATTGCCTGTACTCCATACTTTTCCTCCGGGAGTATCTTTTGTATCATCGTCAGCGTTCTTAGGGTTTGCCCATTTGCCAAGCGTAGTCTCTTTATTTCTGAATACTAAGTATTGACCTAGATAATTTTGTTTCATAGTTCTTAGTGATGTCAGTATCTGAGAACCGTCTTGTAGAGCTTGACCGTTAGGATCAATAACGTTATCAAATAAAGTTTCTACTTGATCTCTGAATCTTGCATAATCTATAGACCCTCTTTCTCCTTGATATTTTGCTGCACCTTTAGCCACACCATCTAGCAGGTCTACTGTTTGATTCATGCTTAAGCCTATAGCAATTTGATCTTTAAATTCACCATCACTTCGTAGCCACATTAGTATGTCTATGGCTTCTATATTATCTGCGTTAAATCCCTCTTCTATCATTTCATCTTTAAAAGAATTTATATCTTCATTATCAAACTCCATTTTCTTAAGCCAGTTTTTAGCAGAATCATTGAAGGTTGTGTAGATTATATTTTTATCTCCACCAGCCATAGTCTCTTTAACTAATTTTCTAGTGCCACCCAATTCTCCTGCTCTTAATTTCTCTATAAAGTCAAATGCTAAGTCAGTTGCGTCTGTTTGGTAGCCTACGTACTGTTTATCAAATTCAATAAATGGGGCCCTTGCTTGAGCTTTCTTTGTATCCCTGCTAAAAAGTATTATCTTGGCGAAAGCAGAGTCTTCTGCTCCGTACTTGTTTAAATTTGCTAAGACAGTATTTGGACTTCCTGTTAATATTGCAGTAGAAGTTGATGTACTTCCTGCTCGTATTCCCGGAAGATTAGCTAATGTTGTTGTTGTTTGTTTTTCTAAAGTAGTTAAATTATTGTTAACTACATCTAGTGCTATTGATTCTACTTTATTAAGTTGATCTCTGTATACTTTTGCTGCATTTATATCTTTAGCTAAACGCAAATCTTGAGTTAGATCATTTGTAATACTTCTGTAGAAAGAGTTAACACTACCGTATCCAGCGTTGATAGCTTTCATATCATCAGGATCAACCACTCCTGTTACAATATCTTGCAACAAGCTTATTTTTTTCTGTTTAACCTGTGCGGCCAATGCTTCAATGAGATCAAAATTCTTTTGATTTTGAGCAGCAACACTTTGCAAGCCTGACACCATTTTTATAAGTGCAGGATTATTCTTGTCTATACTTTCTATGTTTAACAGTTTCTGTAGTGCTATAGATGTGTTTTGTTGCAGTGCTGTACGTTGATCCTGTATAGATTTAAATATTTTTAATGTATCAGCGTTAAATACATCGCTGTAATCTATGTTAGCTAAAAATGAATCTTCAAGTGTATTAAAGAATGAAACATTGGTGATGCTACCTAGTCCGTCTGTGATCAAGTTAGGATCAATGCCTAGTGCTTCTAAATCTTTTTTGTACCTGTAGTATTCATTTGCATTTGCCGCAACATCATTAGCAAAATTATCATCAACTCTAAGCATCTTAGATGATAGTTCTATAGCTAAAGCTTGTAGATTCTTAGGTATGTTCTCTAGAGCTGGATTTCTAAGTGCTTCTCTTATCTCATCTTTATTTTTAAAACCACCTTGATTTACATCTAGTCTATTCAAGTACAAAATAAAATCATTACGTTTATTAGGATCAATTATGTTTATAAAATTATCTTTGGTGAAGAATGTATTTTTAACACCGTGAGATACTTGGTATGTCATAACTGAACCCATACCGAGCAGATAGCCTATATTAGGGTCTTGACCGTGATATTGCATAGTTTGACCAGCCACTCCTGCTGCGGCTGTAAACAAAGCAGTATCTTTATATGTCTGACTTAACCATGCAGGAGTACCTGAAGTTGTTTCAATTAATGATTTCTCAACTTTTGCTCTAAGAACTCTTGCCGATAATTCTTTGTACTTTTGATCTCCACCTGTTGCTACCCTGTAAGCCGCAAGAGAATCTTTTTCTATATAGTTGTTTAAATCTTTTGTTGCTTTTTCTAATCTAGTGTTTGCTTGTACGACAGGAACACGTTGCGATAAAGGTTTCGTAGCATCTATAATGTCCACACCTTTTTTTAGTCTTTCGCTTATTATGTGTTCTCTTAATTTTCTAGGACCAATAGAACCTTGTCTAAATACATTAAAAGAACTTTTGTTAAGTTCAGACTCTATAAAAGCTTTTGTAAATTCTTCTGGATTATTAGCTAGTCCGGGATTATCTGCTTTAAATTTACCCATCTTTTCTTGTAAAATGCCTGCTTTTCTTGTTGTTCCTGCTAAGAATAATTTAACATCAGCAAGTATAGCAGGAGCAATCGTAGCTATTCTTTCTATCGAATCAAAGTTATAGTCAAATATTTTACCTGTTAATTCTTTACTTACAAGAATACCGTTTTGAGCCAAGTCTTTTTGGTACTTTCTTATAGCATCATCACCTAAGAATGTTCTTGCTGCATCTCTAGTTTGAGGAGTATATATAGAGTCGGGTCTGTTTTTATCAATGGGGTCAACAGGAAAACCTATTCCATCTGCTACAAACTTAAAAGCTTTGTAACCATATTCTCCAGCTATTCCAAAACCAGTTACTGTAAATAAATCAGCAATGCTTCTTGGAACATCTTCAAGAAGAGTCATGGCTTTACCACCTACGTTTCTTATCGTAGCAAACTCTCTACCGTACCCTGCAAGATCATAAACCTTTTGCATTGATCCGACTACACTTGTGTCAGCTTTACCTCTGCCAAGTATCTCTCTGTTAAGTAAGCCTACAATATCTTTGTTACTTAACTTGTTACCTTGAGCATCAGTTAATGATCTAAAGTATTTTTCTGCAACTTTTGCTTTAGTAGCACGGCTAGGACCTCCTTCACCCCCACGTATCTTATCAAGTAAATCTCCAAATGGTACGCTTGATCCCGTTAAATCGCCTATAGAATATTCAGCTTTATCGACTTGAACTACATCATCGGGAGTAAGTAGTCCTAAAGCTTCTGTCACTCCCGTTTGAGTTTGTTCTGCTTTCATCTCTTTTATACGTAGCTGATCTATTCTACTTGAGTTCCAAACACCCAACATTTCATCTACAGGTATAGCACTCTTACCTTTATCTTTAAAATAAAGAGCTTGAGGATTTATTTGATTTAATATTTTTATCTTGTCTTGGTAGCTACCTTCAAGAGGATTTACTATAGCTTCCCCAGCATCATTAACTTGTCCTGTCCAAGCACCTTCAATTTTATCTAACTCTTCTTCTGATATAACATCAGCATAGCTAAATGCAGGTGTAGTTTTTAAAGGGTCAACTTTTAAGTTACCCACACCAGTTTCAGTAACTGCCGCATTAAAATTTTCAGGAAAAGTTTTTTCTAAACCTAGACTATCTGTAACAAACTCTAAAGCGTCTGACGGATTGATAGCTCTAGTTGTGCCTTCAGGTTTAAAAGTCCTTATGTCACTAAATGGAAAATCAGACTTTTCTTCAAATACATTTGGTTTACTTAAATCGGTTATGATAGATTGATCAGTAGCCATGTAGTTTTGTATCCTTTAATTAAATATTATTTTACCGTCTGGTGCTACTTTGAAAGTTTTATTACCTGTAGTGCCACCTGCAGGAGGAGTATATTTACCACCTACTTTATTAGTAGTAAGATCGGCTACTCTTGCATAAGTGTACTGCTCTAGACTTCCATACTGTGCTATACTTCTTTCTAATAATTTTGCAGAATATGCACCTTTAGGACCACTTGCATAGTAATCTTTTATTGCTGCAGTTTCTAACATTAATTGATTTATGTTTTCTAACGATGCTATGATATGTTTGGTATCATCACCTGCAGTAAATCTCATAGCTCTTAACATATTTTCAACGTCTTGGTCAGATATTGTTCTACCACCTGTTCCACCTTGTAAAGCAGAAGCCATCTGATAAGCAAGTTGAAATTTCATGTATTGTAGTTGTCCTGCTCTTCGTGCTTTGGCATCAGTGTTATTTAAATTCTCTGCCATTTTAGCTCTAAAATCTTTTATGTATGCTGTTGAACTAGCATTTCTAAGCTTACCATCAGAATCATAACTTCTAGCTGTGCTTTTTAACCAGTTACCTGCTACTGCTACTACAGACTGTAAAGCACCTGTTGGACTAAAGACTTGTCTAAACATTCTGTCTACTGCAAAACCTGCAGGCTGACCCAAAGCTCCTACTTCTTTCAGATTGTTAACCATAGTCATTGCTGTTCCTGCCGCAGCACTTGCACCTTGACTAGCTTGTTTTTCTTTTATTACATCTATATTATGTTTTGATTTCATATAGCTATTTGTATAGTTTGTTAATTCTTTATCATCACTATATATAACATTCTCGTTTTTAAATGATACTAAGTCAGGAGTTATAGCACCTAGCATATTCATCCATCCTCTATTACCTATGCCCAACTGTCTTGCTCTATCTCTATACTTTTCTAATTGTACTACATTATCAAACGTATCTATATTATCTATTACACCAAATTCTGCTCTCATCTCATCCATAATATCATAAACTTTTACATGTCTGTCGCTAGTCAGATCAGATTCATTATTAAGTTTAAACATTCTTAAAGTTTCTTTGTAATCTTTATGACCAAGTAGGTTTTGATATTCTTTAACCCTTGCAAAGTTTGCTCCGTTGTCCATTAATTTAGTAGGAGCAAAATCATAATTAATTGTCTTGTCATCTGCTGTTTTATTTATAACTTCCCATACAGTATTTTTAGGATAATAATGTTTCCATCTGTTTACTGCTCTTCCATAAGAGGGAGCTATTGTTTTTGTAGCATAATTAGGGCCATAGTCTAGTATGTCTTTATGATAAGATACTACATTTTTCCACCCAGCAGATATAGGAACTGATCCTCTTGCAACTTTCTCTTGATTGTTTGCGTTCCAAAATGTATGAGATTGTAATAAAAATTGATTTAATTTACTTTTTTCTTCATCAGTACCTGTCTTCATGGCGTTTAAATATTGATCTTTTGTCATGTTTGATGTTATATTTGTTATAGCTCCAGCGGCTCTCTGTTTGTCTGTAGACCCCAATGATGCTATTGTGTCAAAAGTAAGACTATTGTCTCCAGCTTTAAAAGTAACTTGATTTTCTTTAGCTTTTATCTCAGCAGCACTTCGCAACTTAGCATTTGCTATATTCATTGCAGAATCACCTTTTATCTTTTCTAAAGCTGCGGCTTGTAAAAACTTACCTGCTCCACCTGCTAATCTAAGCAACGACATTAGGCATCTCCTGTATTGGTTGTTGATCTAACTCAGGTGCTAAAAAAGAATTGTTTGCTACATCTTGTTGTTGCATAGCTACCATCTCTTCTTCCTCTAAACCCTTTTGCAAGGCTTCTACCCTTTCAGGATTTCTACCTTTCATTATATTAATAGCTTGTTCATCTGTTACGTTTTCTGCTTCTCTTGGCATACCTGTAGCAGAATTAAATAACTTAGGAGGTATATCGTTTTCAACTGCAAGACCTGCAAGATACATACCTATGGGAGCTTTTATAAGTTCTGCTACGTCAGGGGTATAATGCCCTGTTGAAAAACCACCTATAGCAATAGTATCAACCATTTCTTCTATTGATATACCTGCTACCATAAGTTTTAACATATCTTTTTCAACTGCAGGTTCTTCTAACTTATCTATTACAAAATCTATTGCTTCTTCAGGGTCTACAAATCTTGGTGGTTGATCCCATGCCCATTTACCTTTAGGTTGTGTAAGACTATGTCCGGGTGGCATTCTGTCTAAAGGATCAATGGCTTCAATGCTACCTGCTTGTGGTGTCATCTCTTGCTCTGCTTCACCCATCATCAGTTGATCTTCAGTAAACATAGGGTCTTGATTTGTCATTCTCATGTCAGTCGTATCCTTAAGCTTTTAGTGTCTGTGGGTTTACCCTAGACTTTACATTTATAGCTTTATTCGGGTCTAAACTTATAGTTTTACCTAATCTAGGGGATGTAGCTAAAGACGCAGTAAGTATTTGTTGAAACACAGGACTTGTCATAGCAGAATCCATTTTACCTAAAACTCTAGAATTATTAATTCCCGGAAGTTTTAAGTCTGAAGATGATACTTTAAATTGTCCAGAAGAGCCTGTTTTAGGTGAAGTTATTCTGCGTAAATCATTAGCAGTAATACTTGATTGTGCCATGCTTTTAAAATTAGACATAGCAGCTTCTTTAGTATAGTTTGCAATTCCTTTTACACCTTTATACAGACTGCTATTTTTATCAACCCCAAATGTATCAGCTAAAAACCCTGAAGATTTAGCAGAACTATTAGCTGAACTGTAAGGTCCTTTAGCTGTAGGACCAGTTCCACTTAACGCCGAAGCTGCGGCCAATGAACCTATGAATGGTATTGCAACTTTTAAAAAACTCATATTAACCTCTTATAATGTGGAGAAGATGCCTGCCATAATACCACCACCTAAAGCGGCATAATTGTCATCTTCATTTTTTTGTGCATATAAATCAGCTTGTGCAGATACTTCCATAGCTGTAACTGCTATTTGATGATCTCTTTGTTTTGCACTTTCTGCTGAAGTAAATGCCCAAGATGATTCATCTCTATATCTTTGCCACAAAGCATTTAATCCTGCTTGACTTACGTTAAGAACATTTAAAGCATTTTGTCTATTTACTTCATTCTGTCCTGCAGTATTAGATGTGTTTATTTGTCTACGCCAAACTGCATTAGCTTGATTTATTTGCATACTCATATTTTTGTTAAACTGGTCTCTTTGATCATTTAAGCCTGCTACATATCTAGACATTGCATTTGCTTGATCTACGTTAAATTGTCTGCTAGCCGCTTCACGATTAGAGTTTGACTGTGCAATTTGCGAATCCAATTCTGAATAAAACTCATCAAGTTGATTTTTAGATTTAGCATTAAATTGATCTGCGGCATTTTGAGCAGAAGCATCTGTTAATAACGCTTGTAATTTACCTTGATAATTTATTGTATTCATTTTTTGATTATTGTCAAGGTTTTGAACATCAATAGATAAAAAAGATTTTGCGTTATTTACGGAAGCATTTAATCTAGCATCTAAATTAGCTTTATCCATTGAAGCAAAAGTCATTGCGTTTTGCAGTACTGCCTGTTGCCTATTGTTTAAATTTTGTAATTGTATAGCACCGTACCTATCAGCATCTGCTTTAGCTATAGGAATACCAGATTCGTATATAGCTTGAGTTACTGCGGCCGAAGCCATGCTTGATGCACCTAACCCTCTTTGAGCCATTATACCATTCACTGCTCTTACTGCAGGTGCTGCCCAAGCAGGTAAAGGTTTACCTTCTTCGAGTGATGAGTACAATTCACCTAATTGGTATTGAACTGTGGCTTTAGGGTCAAGAGTATCTGTTGCCGCAGTTGCCTTAGACATCTCAGAAACTGTACCTTGAACGTCTCCTATGAGAGATTCAGCACTTAGTTTACCTTGTGCGGCAACTCCTTCGGGAGTATTTGATGCAACTTGTGTAGCCGCATATGTATTTGCAGCTTCTTGAGTAGAACTTGGAACAGTTAAACCTGCTGTATCTACGGAAGATATAGTAGGAGTTACAGATGTTAGATCAGATGGTTGTGTAAGTATCTCATCAGGTTTTTCTTCTAGAGGAGTATATTCAATTTTACCTGTTTCAGGAACTGTTCCTGTAGCACCTGCAGCTTGTTCACCCAATCTTTCAATTAGTTCTGTACCTGTGGTTGGACCTGTAACGGTTGTGTTATCTTCTTCTGCCATACTCTAATCCTTACTTCATTACTATTGCGACAACCAAAGCTACCACACCTAAAGTTCCCACCATAGACATAGCTTCTATTCGCCACATTCTTTTGTCTAAGCCTTCTAACTTGTCATTGACCATCTGATACCTGATAGCACATTCTTTCTCGTGTGCATCAAGCTCTAGTTGTACTTTTAGTTCAGGTTGCATACTCATTTTCATACCTAGTCAGCTTCAGCTATTGTGTTGCCTTCAGCTACCCATTCTTGGATTGCTTGATAGTGTCTGTTTGCAGGGTCTAGTGGTACAGACATAAACTTGTTATCAACAACAATATTAATAGAGCAGTTTTTATCTGTTAATGTTTCTTTATTATATTTTGCTTCTGTAATGTTCATAATTTCTCCTATAACTCAGCATCATAACTTAAAAATACGGCATCATTATTATTTGCCATTATCACAGCACCTCTCGCAGTAGTATTTGAAGATATTGTTCCATTTATTTGAATAACAGTTCCACTACTTCTTTGAAAGGTTAATGCACTACATTGAACTACAGCATTATTTACATAAACAGCATAATTAGCAACAGTACCAGTAGTTATGAGTGCAGGTGCAGCTCTCATAGTTACAGGAGTTTCTACATAGCCTTCACAAACTGTAGCAGTTGACATAAAACCTGCTGCAAATCTTTGAAAGGCATTTCCTGCTTCTTGATAATACAAATACCTCTGACACAAAGCAAGTTCTTCCCCAAATGACCTATGCTCAAATGGTGTGGCTTGTGAGCCTACTTCCAGTTGGACTCCTGTAATTTCAAAATTATTATCTGTGTTATCAAAATGATTTACTTGTCCTACAAATCTATTAGTGTTGTCGTTTGCTGCCCATGCTGTAGCTAAAGTTCCACTTGTAAAGTTAGTGCCAACTGCTAGTCCAAAAAATATACTTAAACTATTTGCATTATCATTGTCAAAAGCACCAGTAGTATCAGCAGGATATTTTATTGTTTTAAACTCCCAAGTATTACTTGAATTTATTGTAACTGATTTTGCACAATGTCTTGTGTTATCATGGTCAAATAGTTCAACAATTTGTGTTCCAGTTTTTGTTGCTTTAATGTAAAATGATAAAGTTAATTCTTTTGCACTGCTCGTACCTTTACCTATACCCTGAACATCTAAACCTTCTAATTTATAAGAAATAGATAATCTATCACTTGTAGCTAAACTTGCATCAGCAGTTGTTACATCTACTTTAAAACTTTTTGTAAAGCTAGGTAAATCTGTGACTGTGTTTTGTGTAACAGTAGAAGCACCAACTGTTCCTGCTAAATTATATTGAAATCTATCACAAGCAGGATAGCCTTGAACACCACTTCCAGAAGTTCCTCTTTGTGCCACTTGCATTGCACCATTTATAACCATATTCCTTCGCCCACCAATCTGACTATTGGTTAGGACTTCACCCATCTTTGCTAATTCTGCTGCTTTACTCATCTCTACTCCTTAACTTGGCTTTGTTGGAAACGTAATGTTACTCAACGCATCATCTGATGGTGTAGTATCTGTAATGTCTCTCAATGCTTGTCTATATGTTTTCCAAGCATCTGATAATGTTACATCACCTAATGCCATGTAATCTGTTTCAGCTAGTAGTGCATCTCTTTGTTTTCGTAAGTCTACCATACGTCTAGCAGGTGCTGCATTATCCCATGCAGTATTATTGTCATCAAACTCTTTTTGTTCTGCATCAGTCATTTCAACTAACTGACCATCAACTGTTTTGTTTCCATTTGCCATATTAAGTCCTTAATCCATACAATTTAAAATCTCCAGCCGAATTACCACTATTCATAGAAATCCTAAGACCATTTACAACACTTGCTCTATTTGCTGGAATTAATGAACCTCCAACTGCATTTGAATTATGATTACCACTAGTGTTAAAAAAATTGGTAAACCCACTATAACAAAATGAGTGACTAGTATCATTTACATTTTGAAAAAGTACTTGACCACTTATACCTTCACCTACAGCATTACCAAGACCATGTGAATTTAATCTAAATGAACTTGTATCATTGTCATTTACATATTCATTACCACTAATTAAGGCAGCTTCATACGCATAAACATCACCACTCAAAACACTACCACCTACAAACACTTCTATACTGAGTTGAACATTATCTGTAGCAGGGTCTAAGTTAAACACTAAATAGTAATCGTCATAAGTTGAATTAATATAAGTAGAGGAAATGTCATGGTTAGCAGCAGAAGTAAATGTAGTATCAAGAAGCAAGTCCATACCACCTGCACCCACAGTATTCTGACTAAATGTTACAACTCCACTACTTGATATTGCCATAGCATCTACGTCACTAGCAGAACCTATAGTCTTGCCATCACCTATGATTATGTCATCTGTAAATGTAGCAATACCTGTTACTGCAAGAGTACCACCCATGCCTATGTTACCTGCAAAGCTACCACCATCACTAGCACTAACTGAATCATTAACTGAGAACACATCAAATGCTACCATCTCAACTACGTCATTAGCAGATGCACCAACAGCTAGTACCACAGTCGTTCCTGTAGTTGCTGTGTAGTCATCACCTGCTTTTAGTTTTACACCATTCTGATATACGTCAAGGTACAAGCTATCCACATAGGTAAGTGTGACACCATTCTCATCACTGCCACTAAAGCTAGTCTGACTTGCAGTAGCTTCGTATACAAATCTTCGTCTTACTCCATTTGAAGGAGATGTTCCTATATATGCCATTATTACTCCTTTGGATACTTGTCTTTAATAGCTTTAATGGTCTTCTTCCACTCATCTACACCATTATGATATATGTCATCTAGTTGGTCTGCTATTGATGGATATTCTGCTTGTCTCTTTGGTATATATTCCATTGATGTCATCTTAGCTTTAATATCTTCTTTTGATATTTCTGCAGTGCTTTGTAACCATTCTATTTCACAAGTATCAATATCACTTCCTCGCACAACTACTTTAGCATTTGAGTTAATAGCTAGTATTCCATCTACTATAGTAATTCTCATTGTGCAATCTCCATAAGTGTTATGAATGAACTGCCATTACCAGCACTATCGTCATAATTACACAAAACATTTGTGCTATTGTCTACTGAATTAAATTGTACTTTGTACGTAGTAGCAGATGTAGTTGAAGGTGAATCAAGAAAATGATGAGTTCCTTGTCCTATTATAGTAGAACCTCCGTTATGTAGCATATAACCAGTTGTTAGTAGTGCAGTGCTACCTCTTAGAAGTTTTACATCACTTGTTTGACCAGTTCCATTAATAAATTGATGTAAGGTGTAAAGTATAAAAATTTTGCTACTTGTAGATGATGGTGTTATTGCTGCTGTAACACCAGAATCAACAAAACTTGATGAAGTGCTAGCAACCTCTGTTGTGGTACTAGCTTGTATAATTTGCACTACACTACCTGCCGACATATTAGCATCAGCAAACTGATTAGTTACTGTGCCTATACCTGCACCTATTACTTTAGTTAATGCCATCTACTTCTCCCTATGCGTATGGACTGTCACCTAGAACGTCTTTATCCCAAGCTGATTTCAATGCACCTATGTTTGCGGCATTTGCAATAGCTGAAGAAGCAGGAGCATCTCTCAATGCTTTCTTCTTCTTAACACTTGCAGCTTGTGCATCTGTATCTGCATCTTCTAATGCTTTCATATAGACTACATCTTCAGCGGCAAGTAGAGGTGTTCTAGCTTCCCTTACCTTATCCTTGAATATAAGTTTTGATGCAGTTAGGTCTTCAGTTATTGTTGACCCACTTAGTGACCAAGCATTTCTGAAATGTCTGTCTGAAGGA
>Ga0181411_1000602_pt1 | contig 13126 bp, 17 predicted proteins | sample 34SPOviralmetaG_FD_130114 | JGI IMG/M metagenome (GOLD analysis project Ga0181411, IMG submission 130114) | Marine viral communities from the oligotrophic San Pedro Time Series (SPOT) site, San Pedro Channel, CA, USA - 34 SPOT_SRF_2012-07-09 | ecosystem: Environmental > Aquatic > Marine > Strait...
AGTTGTTTATATTGTTGTGCGTTTGTTATGGCCATTGGTCTATTCTATTTTGTTTCTCCAAAAATATCAAGGCTTGGCATAAGAACTTTTATATCTCTTCGAATGTCTTCCTCAGGTATACCTTTAGATTTCCATTCATTATCGTCCTTATATTCCTCACCTGTTTTAAGGTTAGTTATTTTTTCTATTATTTTCTCTGGTTTTATGACGTTCATTTTTCCTCCTATGTTCTGTCAAATTCTAGTATTGATACTGTGCCTTCAAATATGTCAGCTGTTGCTGCTTGTAATTGTAACTTGTCACTTTCTTCTAGTATGATCGTACCATTATTTAATGATCTAGAAGTTCCTGTATTTATAGTTTGTTCTGCAAACTGAAAAGCTCTTGATGCTGACGTATCGTAGACAAAACCTTTTAGCTCTACATTAGAACCTCCTACATTTGCAACTTGTATATTTTGTATGATAGCTCTCGACTCAGAGGGTACAGTATAAATATCTGTAGCGTTAGTTGTTGTTAAATCAAATTGTGCACTTCTATATCTGTTAGCCATTATTTACTCCCGGACTTGCTGTTGTAAACCATGTAAATCTTTGTTGCTCGTCTCTTAAATCTTGTTGAAATGTAGAATTTAATTTTTCAATTAATCCATCTAAATCTCTTACTAAAGAATCAGCATTATTCTGTTTATATTCTTTTCCGGGTCTTGTAAATACTACTGTTACTTTAGCCATTATCTACGTCCATCGGGTTGTGTGTCTAATCTAAATGTACCTAGTTTCCAACTTTGACCAACAGCTGTATTTGCTACTTTTAAAGATATAGCTCTTGCTCTAGCACGTGTATCTATTTTATCAGTAGAAGATGTAATAGTAAAAGGACCTAAAGGTGAACTTGCTTGAGAATTATTAGGATAGTTTCTAAGTTGTAATGTAACTTGTGTATTACCTGTTTGAGATAAAAAGTCAGGTATAAATCTTCTTATCTTCATAAGAAATTCACCATCTCCTTTAAATGTTGCAACGCCTGTTTGTTGTCCTGTAGATGATCTCGCTTGTGTAATATCAAAATCTCCTGATTCAATATTAGAAGTAACAGCATTAACACCATTTGCTAAAGCTTCATCAGTTCCTTTTTCGTGTTCAAAGTATATTGTACTTCCTTCAGTATTGCCTTGAACATCAAATGATGCATCATCGCTTGCATTAAAAAAAGTTGCATGAGGTAAACCAAACACGGAAGAATCTGTCCATGATCCACGGGCTAAGGTTCCTGTTGTCCAAACAGGTCTTTGTGGTGATGAGTCTTGATAATTATATGTTACACATCTATTAACAACAGTAGAACTTTCTGTGCAATAGAACCAAGTAATTTCTCCAAACAAATTATTTAAACCAACATTAATTAATTGATTAGCTGTTGTATTTAAATCATTATAAACAAAATCTTCTACTAAACATGTCATTGTCTCTAGACTACCTGAGTATTTAAAGAAACCGTTTTCCGATAACCAGTAGGCAGCACCATCTACTTCCAATGCAGCATTCTGTCCAATCAATCCGCAGTTAGTTCCAACTTGTTGAAAACCAAAAGTAAGTGGTTGACCAATAAATCTCATAGTAAATAAAGATGTATCTGTCCAAATATAAGTTGCATCTCTACCTCTAACCGCACCTACAATTTTTGATCCGTCTGCAAGTCTTTGAGTACCTGCTGTGTTAACTGCTGTTGGTTGATAAGTATTAATATCTTCTTGATCTGAAAATCTAATAAACATTTCATCTTGAGTTGTTGGATCACCAATAGTTTCTTCTGTTCCAAAAAATACTAAGTGTCTATCAGGAGTAGATACTAACATATCACGTGATGCTGTTGGTGCACCCGATATAATAGTTGCTCTAGTTGTTACAGCATTTGTTGCATTTGAGTCCCATTCAAATACTTGTGCATTATGAATTAATGCAATTACTTTATCACCAAAGTTATCAATAGACCATAAACCAGGATCAACAACTAAGTCACCAGATGCAGCTTCTCCCCATGCAACATAATCTGAACTATTAAGCACAGTTGCACCATCTGAATGTGTTGCAGCTGTTGTATTTCTAACAGCTCTTGTAACACCTGTTAAAGTATTTGTTGATATACCTGTATATGAAATTTCTTCTGAACCTATTTGAATAAAGTTTGTACCTGAACTTGGAAACTGAGATGCATCGGTTAACACAATAGTTGTAGTTGAAGAATTAATACCACCGTTTAAAGTTGTAGTTGCTTCACCTGTTACAGTTCCACCCCAAGAAGCTAGTCCCCAACCAAAACCAGGTAATTGTTCTGCAGGTCCTACTGGATAATAATGTTGAACTCTAATACCTCCAGATGTTGTAGCACCTGATCCAGTTTCATTAGAGGGCATTGTAATAGTTAGAGTTGTTCCTGTTGGAACAGATGTTACCATAAATTTTTTATCATCAAAATCTGATGCTGAAAAATTAGAATTAGTTATTGCTGTAAAATTATCTAAAAGAATAATATCGTTTTCTTGAATATTATGATCCGTGCTAAATGTTATTGTAACTGTTGCAGAACCATTCGTTGTACTAAATGCATTTGATAATGTTGTTGTAGTTTTGATAGGATGAATGTCATAAAATACACCACCAGTATATGCATATAAAATTCTATTTGTTCCTATGATTGCAAATTTGTTACCAGACTTGTTAACTAAATGATGTAAAGCTCTTGCAGCTCCTGTTAATTTTGATTCACCTAATTGTGACCAACCACCTATTTTTTCAGGTGTACCATATCTAAATCTTACATTATCACCACCAACCCATTGTCCTTCGGCAGTAGTTTCTGTAACTTGTTTGTTAAATCCCGGTGCAAATCCTATTTTTTGTAACATATAAAAACCTGTTTATTATGGTTTATATTAGATTACAGGCAAATTCAACCTGCAAATCGTAAAGTGCTATTTAGGAAATTTTGCTTTAACTGCTGCTTGGTCCGTTTTCCAACTATCAATACCATCGTCATGTATTTTTTCTAGCTGAGATTCCCAAGTACCATAAGCTTTTCTTCTTAAATCTAATACTACTCTAGCAACAACAGCGTCATTAATTGTTAGACCCCATTCTTGACAATAAGTAAAATCAAATCCAGAAGGTACTGTACTTAGTAATTCTAAACCATCCTGTGCATCTTTAGACAATAACAAAAAAGCATCACAACTTGGTGTTTGTGCTATAATTGTAACATCTCTTGCAATTGGGTTTTCTGGTGTACCAAAAAACGTTGCGCAATTACTTGCTTCTATTTTATACAACTTCATCTTCTACTCCTATAAGTTTTATCTTATCATTTGGATTAATATTTCCAACTAAAATCTTTGTTTCTTTTGGAACTAAACCTATATCCTTTAATGCGTTCCATGTATAGGGATTACTCATAGCATTTTTTAATTTAGCTGGAGAGGGTCTACCATTTGCTATCATTTCAGCTTGTATTTCTCTACCAATATTAACAGTAAATTCATTAGCTTGATTAGCTTCCCACATCTCTTCATCAGAATAACCAGGTATTCTTGTAGGTTCTGCAATAACATATAGCTCTTCTAGTAGTTTCTCTAGTATTGTAATTTCTTTTCTATTAAGTTCAAACGCTTCTTTTTCCGTTGCTTGATGACTTTTAGCTTCTAGTATCTCAGCTTTAAGTTCTAGTATTTCATGTTCTAAACCATTACCACCATTCTCTAAATGTTTTAATTTAGCAATTTTAGCTTGTTTTTTTAAAAGACTTACTTCTTCAAGAGCAGCTGCTCTAATTCTTCCTTCTAAAAATCCTTGTAAAGTTTTTATCTTTTCCCAAGGTGTATCTCCTATTACTTGATACCTATAATTAAATTCACTATTAAACTTTGACGCCATGTTATTTTTCTCCTTTATTGTTGTTATTAATTTTATGCACTTAATGAATACCCACAAGCAGAAGGCATAACTCTAGCTGTTCCTACTCCAGTTGTGTCACTTGCTACAACACCTTGATTTGATACTTTGTTAGTCATATTTTGATTAGTTGAACCAGATAAACCATAACCAAATAAACCTAAATCTCCCCCATAATTAGTTCCAGCTACGTTATTTCTAGCTGTACCTACACCACTTACGTCTGAGGAAACTACTCCAGTATTACTAACTAAATTACTTATATTTGTGTCACCAGTACCATATGCAAAAATTGCTTTATCTCCACCATAAGAAGTTCCTCCAAGTCCAGTTCTAGCAGTACCAACACCAGATGTATCACTCGCAATAACACCAGAACTTGAAATTTTATTTGAAATATTTGTATTACTACCAGTATCACCATAAGCCATAATTGCTAAACCAACTCCATATCTAGCACCTTCAGGATTATTTCTAGCAGTACCAGCACCAGAACTATCACTAGCTACAACTCCACTATTAGATATTAAATTTACGATAGTTCCATTACCTGAAGCACTGGAACCATATGCAAAAATTGCTTGACCAGTTGTACCAAACCCAGCCGCACCAGGATTTAGTCTAGCAGTACCAACAGCACTTGTGTCTGATGCTACAACTCCTTGATTAGAAATTAAATTACTAACACCAGTTTTATTAGCACCAGTTAAAGCTCCACCAAATGCCATAATACCTTTATCACTGCCATAACTAGCTCCGCAAAAATAAGTTCTAGCAGTTCCAACACCAGTAACATCATTTCCAACAGTACCATTAGAGCTAACTAAATTACTTACATTTGTTTCACTACCTGCATTAACAAATCCAAAAGCAAATATTGCTTTTTGTGTAGGGGGTGCAACAGGTGCATCAGTTACCACATCATCTGAGATTGGAGTCCAACCTTTAGATGCTCCTGAATAAACAATGTTAACAGTAGCCCCTGATGTTCCATACTCTACAGTGTAACTATCATCTTGACCTTGAAAATTTAAACCATTTGAATCTATAAACACTGAATAGGTTCCCCAAGTTCTTGCGTAGTCAACCAATACTATTTGATCTCCTGCTTCTGCTGAACCAGGTAATGTTACTGTGCAAATATTAGAAGTCGTATCTATAAAATAACCATTGCCTGCTTCGACACTTAAAGTTGTTCCTGTTGTAACTGTAGATTCAAAGTTAATTCCAGCTGCTGTAGCTGCAATAACTCCCGATGATCTAAATACATTACTTGTTACTATTCCACTCATAATTTTTTCCTATAATCTTTTATACTATTAAGCACTGTTTGAATACCCAGCCATTTCACCTTTTGCTCTTGCATCACCAACGGCACTTGTATCACTTGCTACGGTTCCAGTATTTGAAACTAAGTTAGTCACTCCTAAAGCACTACCATTATAACCAAATCCAAAAATACCTTTATCTCCTCCATATGAACTACCTGCACCATCCATTCTACCTGTTCCAGCAGCTTGACCATTTGATGCTACTACTCCAGTATTTGAAACTCTATTAGTTTGATTTGAATAACCACTGTTATTACCAAAACCAAACATTCCTAAACCATCACCATATTCTGCAAAAGATCTAGAAAAACCTGCTGTACCTACACCAGATGTATCAGCAGCAATTACACCAGAGCTAGAAACTAAATTAGTTATCGCTGTTGGATTACCATTACTTGCTATTTGACCAAAACCAAATATTCCTAAACCAACTCCATATCTTCCAGCCGCTACGTAGTATCTTACGGTGCCAACACCTGTTGTATCAGCTGCTACTACACCAGAACTACTTACTAAATTACTTACACTAGTACCAGCATTTGATGAAGTAATATAACCAAAAGCCATAACTGCTTGACCAGACGTACCATATTCGGTTGCAGCACCACCACTTCTAGCAGTACCAGCACCACTAGCATCACTAGCTACAACACCAACATTTGAAACTAAATTTCTTGTGTTGTTATTAACATTACCAGCACTACTTCCGTTATCTCCAAAAGCATAGACAGCTTTATCAAAACCATAAGTAGCAGCCATCATCATCATTTTTGCTGTTGCTACTGCAGATGTATCACTAGCTACAACTCCTGAACTTGATATTAAATTTGATACACCAGTAGCAGTTGCTCCGTTATCATCTGAACCAAAAATCATAATAGCTTTTTGAGTAGTTGGTGGAGATGGTACATCGGCCACTGTATCGTCGTTTTGTGGAATCCAACCTTTAGTTGCTCCTGAATATACAATGTCTAAAGTTTCACCTGATGTTTCATATTCTACAGTGTAACTATCGTCTTGACCTTGATAGTTTAATCCATTTGAATCTATTATAATTTTGTTTGTTCCCCATGTTCTTGCATAGTCCATAAATACAATTTGATCTCCAACTTCTGCTGAACCTGGAAGTGTGATTGTACAAGTATTAGAAGTTGTGTTTATAAAATAACCTTTACCTGCCTCAGCTGAAAGAGTTGATCCTGTTATAACCGCAGAGTCCCAATTAAGACCACCCGCTGCTACAGCTATGATTCCTGAACTTCTTACTGTGTTGTTTTGTACTATTCCACTCATAATTTTATCCTTAATAATTTTATCATAATATTAACTATATGAAAACCCACAACCAGTACCATTCGCTCTTGTACTTCCGACACCTGTAACATCAGAACCCATTACACCAGAACTATTTACTAAGTTTGACATATTTAAATTTCCAGAACCAGCGTTAGTATAACCATAAGCAAATATTGCTTTGTCTCCGCCATATGAACATTGATAAGCACCATACCTTGCTGTTCCAGTTGCTGATACATCACTACCTAAAACACCAGTATTTGAAACTAAATTTGTTTGACCTAACATGGTATTATTATTATCTCCACCAAAAATAATTCCTCTTTCTCTTCCTGTATAACCAGCACCGCCAGTATAAACTCTGCCTGTTCCAGCCCCTGTGCTATCACTAGCAACAACGCCTTGATTGGAAACTAAAGCCTTACTATTAAGATAAGAACCATTATAACCATAAGCAAAAACTGCTTTGTCTGTACCATAAGGAACTGCCGCAGGTGCTTGTCTAGTATGACCAGAGCCAGAAGTATCACTTGCAATAACTCCACTATTAGAAATTAAATTATAATAATTCTGAACACTACTGCCATCATTACCAAAGCCAACAATTGCTTGACCAGTTGATCCAAAAGTAGTTGCCGCTATATATGTTCTAGCACTTCCAGCAGCACTTGAATCAGTAGCTATAACTCCTGAATTACTAACAAAATTTGTAATACTATTTGTCAGGTCACCACCAACTCTACCATACATAAACATACCTTTATCTCCACCGTATGTTGTTCCACCTAAACCATATCTTTCTGTTCCAACTCCTGTTACACTACTTGCTACAACACCAGAACTATTAACTTTATTAGATTCATTTGAACCTGATCCATCACCAAAAGCAAAAATTCCTTGTTGAGTTTCTGGTGGGGCAGGTGCGTCAGCTACTTCATCATCATCTTGTGGAATCCAACCTTTAGTTGCGTCTGAATAAATTATATTTAAAACTTCACCGTTGGTGCTATATTCTACAGTAAAAGTATCTGGATCACCTTGATAGTTTGAACCATTTGAATCTATTGTAATTTTGTTTGTTCCCCATGTTCTTGCGTAGTCGACAAGTATGATTTGATCTCCTTTGGAAGGTGAACTAGGTAATGTAATTGTACAAGTAGTTGAAGTAGTATCAATCCAATAACCTTTATTAGCTTCAACAGTTTCATCAACTGTGTTTGCTGTTCCACCCATTCCTGAGTGAGCAGTACAATAATAATAAAGAACAGGTGCACCAGAAGCTACTACTATTTGAGTGTAAGCCCCAGAACTTCCTGGTGTTCCAGAAGTTGTAACTCCAGTAGTATATTCAGAACCACCACCGTGTGAACCACCACTTGTTGTAGAAAATCTTAAAGGGTGAGATGAATTAGAACTATCTGATTGATCAAATTTATATGTAAAGCCTTCTAAAAGATTTAGAGTTTGTTGTTGAACACCATCTATAAAATATTTATTACCACTAACATTTTGTACTGTTACTGTAAAAGTTGTCAGTGCTGTAAGAATTGTAGAATTCCAATTAAGACCACCACCTGCAGCGGCTACAACTCCAGACGCTCTGAATATATTATTGGCGACTGGTCCGCTCATAATAAACCTATAATGTTTGATCTAGATAACTGATAACACAATCAACGTTTCCAGCACTTGCTAGTTTAACTGAAAGAACATCTGCTGCTTCTAGAACTAATCTAGTTGTATGTTCAAAAGTTGCGTTTGCACCTAAAGCTTGATCTGAATAAATTTCATAGTCACTACCACCTGCATCATCTCTGATATACATATCAAAAGTTTCAGCTGCTCCTGCAGTTTCACATAATGATAAATTAAGTATTGTGTACGTGTGTCCACTTGCTACAGTCAATACATCGTTTTCAGCATTGGTAATTCCTGCTACCATTTTTACTTTCATTAACTCACTTGCCATATTTCTTATCTCCTAAATTAAAATCCTAGTACCATTGATTTACCAGTGCTACTAATAGTTGGGTTCATACTTGATTGCAGTTGTATCACACCTGTACCCTTAGCTGCAAGAGTTATTCCTACATTGGTTTCACCAGATGCTGTAATTGTTGGTGCTCCACCTGTAGCTGCATTAGCTAGTGTGACTTCGTTAACTGCTGAACTTGTAGCTGTTAAAACCACTAATTCGTTGCCATTAGTGTCTAAAATATTTGTACCAATTTTAGGACTAGTTAAAGTTTTATTTGTTAAAGTTTGTGTTCCTGTAAGTGTTACATCTCCGTCTGCTCCTAGAGGAACTTCAATAACACCTGTATTAGTTGCAACACCATCAAGATAAACAACTTTATATCCTTTGTCTGTTGTTGAAAAAGTAACTGTTGCACCTGAACCAGAAGCTGCTTTTAACTGAACTGTGTATGCACCTGATGTGCTGTTTTTAATAAAATAAAAAGTTTCTGTAAGAAGAGGAAATGTTACAACTTTATTTCCTGTAATTGCTTCTGGTGATACTGCACCAAGAATAATAACTCTGTTTTGAGCAGCACCTGTTAAGGCACCATCATCTACATCTAGTGCTGTAGTGTTGGCTCCAGTACCTGCTGTATTTAAAGTTTGAATTTTAAATCCACCTAACAGTTGTTCTGCAAGGCTTAAGTTAGCGTTAGTTTTTGTTCCCCATGTACCAGCGTTTTCGCCAGTAGCCATTAATTCTAAACCTAAATTTGTATAACTTGATGCCATAAATTTTATCTCCTATGCAGCGTCACTATAACTTGTATTTGATCCCGTTGCAACATTAGAATAACTAGTATTTGATCCTGTTGAAAGCGCACTATAAGACGTATTTGAACCAGTGTCAACATCTTGATAATGAATGATAAAGGGTTCTCCAACAGTTGCTGTCATTGTAAGTGTTGGTAATCCAATTATTTGATCTTTAGGATCAATACTACCAATAGCAGAACTAAAGGATACTCCAGTTAAACCCATTATTTGATCAGGAATATCTACAATAGTTCCTATAGAAACACTCATAGATATACCAGTTGTCGATACAACTACTGATCCTGTTCCTTCAACAAAACCTACAGCAGATGTAATCGATAGTCCAGTTGGTGCTACTGCATCATTTGGAACAACCACGGATCCTTGTTGTGATGTAACTGTAAATGTTGGTAAAAGAATTTCAACAGCATTAACTGCAACAGGAGTATTTAAAGTTGAAGTAATTGATTGACCTGTAACAGATATATATTCGTTAGATGCAAATGCTGTTCCTTGTTGTGATGTAACTGTGAGTGTAGGTAATCCAACAGCTTGATCTTTTGGATCAATAACTCCGATTGCAGCTGTAATAGAAAGACCTGTAATACTTACTGAAGCATCAATAACAGGAAGTGCATATCCTTGAATATCATTAATGGTAAAACCATTTGGTTCAACTGTTACATCTATAACATTTGAAATTGTTCCTAAAGTAGAATTAAATGAAACACCTGAAAGAGTTACAGTTGCATTTGCTGCAACTGTTACAGAACCTACGCTTGAAGTAATTGATAATCCAGTTGGTTGAACAACCGCATCTGAAAGTTGTCCCCATTCATCTTCACCCCAAGATTTTGCTCCCCAACCTTGTTTTAAAGTTGTGGCTTCGTTCCAATTAGCCTGTCCCCAGGTTAATCGACCCCATCCAGAAGAAACGTCGGGCACGGTGACCCTCCTATGCTAATCTAATGATTGCGTTTGATGAATCGTTTGCAGGAAACTGTATTTCAAAAGTTCCGTTGGTTGCAGTTTTATCAGAACCAAAAGCAATAATACAAACTGCATCAGTTGTGTTTGATCCACCATCAGTTGTTGTATTATAAATCATTGCACCATTTGCAGTGAATGAAGCTGATGTAAATGAAACATCAGAAAAATCTGTGAATGCTGTTGTTCCTGTTAAACCAACTCCAGTGTTTGTTAACGCTTTGCCACCTGCAGTGTATGCAGATCCTGATGTGTTTGAAATTTCGTTTGAAGTTGAATAGTCAGTTGTTGCTGCACCTAAAGATGCTGAACTTGTGAATAATGCTATTTTAAAAGTATCTCCACCTGAAGCATCGAAATCGTGTTTTCCAGATAAAAGTTCTGATTTAAAACTTGAACATATTGCTGATGTTATTGCCATAATTTTTTTCTCCTATTAAGGTGACGGAGAAGGAATTTTTATACGAACAGTACCGTCAGTATAATCATCTCTTTTACGTCTACCAAGTTGCTCTGCAGCAAACTTCTGTACCTCTTGTTTATATTTATTTTCATATAATGTCAACATGTCTATCGGACCTTTTAAATAAGAAAATGCCTCTACTAAACAGGCATATAATAATCCATTTCCAAAATATTGACTTACATAAGTTGTAGTATTTGAGCTTGAAAGGCCTGTTGGAATAGCCTCATAATGTATCTTAAATACATAAGTGTTGTTTGGCGCAGGAGATAAAAATAATCTTCCTGAAGTAGTATCTGTTACACCTGTAGCACCACCAAACATAGCATAGTATTTTGGTTTTGCTCTAGCATCAGACTCTGTAGAAGGTTCAAATTCTTGTAGATATGTTTCATCTTTTTTCTCCAACCAAGTATTAGCACCTGTAGAAGCTGATGTTGAATCATAAATTTGTACACCTTTTACAAATAAAGTTTGAGCAGGAACGTTAATTGTATTTTGTCCTGTAACTAAATTACCAATTGATTGTTTTTTATATGCATCAAGTGGAATATCTCTTAAAATTCTAAGTTCTGAATTTTCAATAAACTGATTCGTGATAGTAGCTGTTAAAACATTTGTATCTGTTTCAGTGTAATTTTGAATTGCTGTGGTTAATGTTGCGTATGTAAATCCAGCCATTATGCAATCCTCGCTAATTCTTTACATTTTGGACAACGATGTTTATATTTATTGTGTTTACTACAATAACCTCTAGGATGTAGCATCACTTCATGAGAATCCATTTGTTCTTTAGGTGCAAATAAACTTTTTATCCAATTCCAAATTTTATTCATTATGCTTCTATGGTTACGGGTCCAACTGAACAACCGTAGCCTCCTCCTTTTATACTACCACTTGTAGCAGTATTTGTGTCAACTGTAAAAAAGAAAAAATTATCAGTTAGATAAGCACTTCTTGCATCTCTTCCAGGATTACCAGATCCATCTGAATCTGATTTGTATTTTCCTGTTCTTATTGTGTATCCTGCACTTTTTGCAATATTAGATCCAGATATACCATCAAAACTTTCTGGGTTAGCATAAGTAAAAGAACTTCCTGCGGAAGTAGTTGGGGGTCCTCTAAATCTATATGTTGTTGAATCTGTTAAACCATGTCCAGGTGAAAATACATTTATAATTCTTGACCCTGCAGCATAAGTTTCAAAACCATTATCTACTATTCTAACAGTTGTAGAAGGCTCTGTTCTATCTGGTCTAACATTTAATAATGCAACACCATCACCGCCAGTTGGTTTTGGTTCAAGTTGTGGTTGCTTAGGTTCAAACTCTGTATAATGTACAAAAGAACCGTTCCATTCTCTAACCATTTCTCTATATGGAAATTCCATACCTGATCTATCAGATATTGCTTTTGAATGTTTTCCTACTGCGTACTTAGACATTAAGTTCCTGGGTAATAAGCTTTTGGTGTAATAAATGTACTTGAAGCTGAACCATCTTCAGCTAATGCTCTAGCTAATTCATCCTCATAATATAATTTCATTTGTTGAACTAATTGTGGTTGATATTTTTGTGCAAGATAAAAAGATAAACCTGATGTCATGCAAGGAACAAATCTAAATGGAATATCTGTTGCGTTTGTATAATCTCCAACATCTTGAATTCTTTTTATGTAATAGAAATGCATATCTTTAGATGCATTAGTAGAGTCCGGTGTAGGATAAATGCTAATACTAACATGATCAATAAATCTTTGTACCCAATATTGATTAGGTGTTCCTTGTGAAAGTTTATTTGAAAACCCTGCATAAGTTGATCTATCAACTTTAGTCATTGGACTATCAGATTGATTTGTTGCAGTTCTATTATTTCTTAATTGTGCTTCAAGGACATCGGACATTCCATAAATTCCATTAGGATTTGAAGTAGCACTTGTACCATCGGCAGTTGATCTAAAAAATTTATATTCAGCTTGTCCTTGAATTAAATCTAAATCAAGTTCTCCTATTTCCCAATAGTGAATACCTCTATTACCCCATTCTTGAAATAAAATATTAAGAGATCTTCTTGCCGATCTTAATTGATTTCCTGAAACAGCTTGTAAGCCAATACGTTCAAAAGACTCTTCTATAATTTCATCAATAGAAAAAGTTTTATCGAACGTTGCTGTTCCCGAGGTAGTGTTAGCCATTTAGCCTCCTATACTTCGTAAACTTTAATCCACTCGCAAACAACTGTTCCGGTGTCTCCTGCGGAGCAAGCTGGTAAAGTAAGATTTACATCACCTGTATAACTACTAGCTTTATTATTTTTTAATCCACCAAA
>Ga0181411_1000609_pt1 | contig 13067 bp, 10 predicted proteins | sample 34SPOviralmetaG_FD_130114 | JGI IMG/M metagenome (GOLD analysis project Ga0181411, IMG submission 130114) | Marine viral communities from the oligotrophic San Pedro Time Series (SPOT) site, San Pedro Channel, CA, USA - 34 SPOT_SRF_2012-07-09 | ecosystem: Environmental > Aquatic > Marine > Strait...
CGCCATCGAATTCGTTGAAAAAGGTATCCACTGTTTCAATAATGCCAACAGCTTCTGCGGGATGGAAGGCAAATTTAGTTCGGATCGTAAATCCCAGGGTGTAAACAAGTAACCTTCTTGAAGATTCAAAATCACCTTCATAGCTGTCCTCAAAGTTAACCGAGTCTATCATTATAGGAATATCGCTTTTGCTTTCTGGACCTTCTAAACCCTTAACAGTAACGGTGTAGTTGGGATTAAAATGAGGAAGAATCTGTTCAAGCACCTGAAGTGCTTCATCCTGCCCCTTTGACATTATCTGTAGCTCAAAGGCAAGAATGTACGGTGAGCTTTGCCACACCTTTACTTTGTTTCCCTCGGCATCCGTTTGAATGTTTCTGTTAAGGCGATTTAACTTAACCACGCCGTCATAAGAAATATCAACCATCTCAAAAGACATGCGGGGCAGCTTTATAGAAACATTACGTTCGATTTCCTGCTGAACCCTTGCAAGGTATTTCTCTTTGGGAGCATAAGAAAGCGGGACTCGTTTTACCCCAACCATTTTTCCACCACTAACATCAGCCACCTCGAGATCATTAAAAAGAGTCCCGAAAATAGAAACTATTTTCTTCAAGGTTTCGTTGTAGAAATATTGGTGACCAAGCATGCTTAAAAGTTAAAGGGCTCTCCGAACGGATTTTCCTCACTAAAATCAAGAAAATCATTCACATTAACGTGTTGACTAAAAGCAGAGTTCTGCGCGCCAGGATCATTGGGAAAAAGCTCGGAATCATCAGCGGTTCCATCATCAATTTGGTTGATGTTTGTTATGGTAATAACTGAACCGGAATTTTGACCCGTAAGAACGGTTCCCGTTGTTAGCGCATGGTACTTGCCGTCGTTAAATGTCGGAGGACTCACGTGAACCCTTTGTATGTCTGGAGAATCCTCCACGCTGTCATACTTAAAGAACTCGCAGGACCCAGTAACTCCGCTTGGTAAAGTAAAAGCGAGTGTTTCAAATTCTTGAAGACCAAACCCAGAAGGAGAGTCGTTGCTTGTGTACTCCAAAATCTGTGTGTCACCAGCAACTGCCTGAATGCGGTCAATCTCATCAATACCCGTGTCAATCTCTTGGCTTTCGTATTCAAAGAGTTCACACGAGAGTCGGTAAACGGCAATGTCTTTTAACTGGTGGAAAGGCTTTTTATCTTCAACAAACTTGATCTCGAATAAGCCGGATGTTAGTGGAAAGTAAATAAGGTCTCCCTCGAGCGGCCGAACGCTATCAGCGGTGTATCCATATCTGCCCACAAGCTGGTTCCATCGAAGATTAGAAACAACCAGGTTTACGGAGTCACGAATCTCAAGACCAAACTTAGAAAGTAATTGGCCGTCACCCTCGAAGCCGTCGACACTGTCAACGTACATTTCAATCTTAAAAGCTTTTTCAAATTCACTTATAAGATCCTCGTTAATAATCAAGTCTTTCTTGACAATTTTCCGTGGAATGTAGTAGCAATCTTGGCCATATATTTTAATGGCCTCAATAACCAGCGACTCGTAGAGATCTTGCTCCTGACGAGTACCGTTTTGAAAATATTGGTTGGTTGGCATTATCCGATAAAAAAGTCAACTGGTTCTTCGTATTTAAGCTGCCATGTTTCTTTAAGCGTTTGAAGGTCAGTGGTAGCTTGCTCGTATATTGTTGCCCCGTTGATTGTAACACCGCCCGGAAGCTGCATACCTTCAAACTTACTAAGGTTTTGTCCCCACTGCTTTTTAATAAGAAGAGTAAGAAGTTCTTTTAAACCCATGTCGTCAAAAACATCGGCGTAAGAGGAAGGATCTACCGTTTGGTAGGCTTCAAAAATAATGTAATCTCCTTCTGAGACATGATCCGCAATATCTGCGTGGAACTTAACAGTGTTTTTGTGACGGTTAAAGGCGAACATTTGACCGTGGCCGTTGAGGATGTCTTCGACCAAGCTCATGTACTGCTGGGTGAGCTCGTAGTTTAGCAGACCGCTGGGATTACGCATCCCGTAGAAGTCATTTAGGTACATCTGATATTTTGCATTAAATATCGAGTTGCTGGAAAAGTCCTGGAATGCAAGAACACGCACAACAGAAAGAATGGAGTCAGGGACTTCGATCTCATTTGAAGTGAGCTCAGACGCCGTTACCTGATGCTTGATCAGGGTTTTTACAGTTGCGTCACTGTGATATTCCTGCCAAAATTGTATTGCTTCGTCGATGCGATCTTCAATTTGATCGTCATCAATATTAATCTCAACCACGGGAGATCCAAGCTCTCTCAGGCAATATTCAGCCAATTCGGTTCTAGTTGTTGGTTTAGCCATACAACTATTTATACATTTTATTTGTTAGTGATCAATTAATAATTAATCCCTGATGAAACTAATTTTATCACTTACACCTTTTTCTACCGATTTGAGCCGATAGGACAACGGTAATAAAAACAACAAGGCCGAGGAGAACGTCATCAGCTGCAGCGTTTAGTGTTTCGGATGGAAGATCAAGATTGTTGAACGTTTCTCTGTACCACACGCAGATCCCAAGCAAAGCCTTATAGGAAAAGATACCAACAATTGAAAGCAAAAATATTCTAGCAAAGGTTTTCATCGATCATTTCCGAATAAATCGCGAAGGGTTTTTTGCGATTCTTTTAGCCAAGGTAACAATGCCTTCAATTACTTCCGGTGATATAACACCAACAATTCCATAAATTACCGCTTTATACAAACTATCAATTGCCGTTTGCTCTAATATGTACCACGCGATGCCGCTTGATATAGCAGCGGCTGGAATCCGTTTGCAAAGAAGCTGAGCAGTGATACTTTCTTTTGAGGAAAGAATTCTTGCGATCATGCCCGCCGCGCCAATGAGTGGAACTAGCCATCCCCCATCTAAGAAGGCCTGGATTAATGATTTTTGGGGCTCTTGCATTGCGGTGGTAACAAGTATTTATACAAATACGGATCTTAGTTTTATATTAAATGCCTTTTTTTAACAAATCATTAGCCTTTGTGTAAAGCCTTGGACACCTTACATTATCCTTACCCATGATTGTTTCTAAAATTGCTGACGCCGCGATAATTATAGAAAGCCTGTCAACAAGTACTATTTCAAAGTTGTGAATTGCAGCTTCATAAATCTCTTTTGAATATTCTGCGTCCTGCCCTGTCACATAACACGCTCCCAACACATTTACCATTGCTGCAGGCCATAATTTAATATCAGCAAAGGAATGTATCTTATTGAAAAAATTTAAAGCCTCGTTGACATTTCTTTCTTTTACATAGCAATGTGCCAGTGCAGTCCAAATTGAGGTGATCCAACGATAAGTAAATTTACCCCAATAAGGATCATTGAATTCTTTGAAACCTTGCAGGTCTTTATAAAGACTTTCCAGCTCATCAATAGATCCCATGTCGTCATAAATGTATCGATAAGCAAGTGTACAAAAAGACTGACTTACAACTTCAAATTTATCGGGATAGATCTGAGCTAAAAGAAAAGCCCGACATCTTTGGTACCCTGCCGGATCGTCGTTTCTACCTTTAAAGTTTCTTACAAACCTTTTGGGGTTATAACGAAGGCCTTCTAACATTCGGTTAAATTCATCAAGATCCAAACCCGGAATAATCAGATCATTATCAGGAAGGGATGAATAGTCAAACGAAAGCTTAGTATCCTTATAGGTTATAAAAACACTATTTTCTTTCCAAGAAATATTAGGGACCATCATTTTCGGAGGTATTATTAAGTTGATCTGAAAGTTCTTTAACCTTATCTTCAAGCTGGTCAATACGACCCATGGCTTCAATAGAGAAGATGATTGCTTGGTCCACCAGTCTTTTGTAATCTTCTTCGCTTATCTTCCGTTCTTTAGGGGGCGGGTCATTTTGAAACGAGATAGATTCGTCTCTCAGAATCATCGCTAATCTTTCTATGTCTTTTAACGAAAAATAATTTTTTGAATACTCTTGAACGCTACCGTAGTTTACATACGGGTCAAACATGTGAGGTGTGACGGGGCCTGAATACGTATTATTATAGATAGCTCTCGACAAAATTTCAGATGATGTTGGAGTTTCATACGCTCGGATTCGTGGAAGGTCTAAGCCCGTAACCTCACAGAAGTCGTCAATAATATTTTCCCCTTCTTTATATTGTCTAATTTCAGCAATTTTTCTCCACCACTTCCAACTGTTATAAGTTCCAGCGCCAAATTCATGAAACCATCGAGGTAAAGTCATTGAGCGTAAAATCTTTTCGTCCATCCTCCTTCGCCGCTCAAATATTTTGCCTTCAAGAACTTTATGTCTAAGACCCCACTGCTCCCATGCTGACTTTAGCCACTGCCCGGGCGCTCTAACATAAAGTATAATCTGAACATCAAGATCAGGTGACCAGGTCGAAAGATGTCTAAGTAACTTAACAGCTTCTGGGGTATTGGATATTGCTTCGTTTGACCAAAAAACGTGATCACAGCCGGTCTTCTTTGAATGAGAGACAATAATCTTATACAATGCTTTGGTCTTTTCTGCGGTGTGCTGCGAAACTAACCACTCGTGATTCATTCGATTCCCATCGGGTAAAATTGGCCACAGCCTTCCCAGACCCGTTTTACCCGCCGTAAGATTTCCTTTATACTCTTGTAATGCAAACTGAATTGCACTTGTTCCGGTTTTACCTAAACCGATATGTGCTGTAAACTTCATCCAATTAATCTTTCTACCTTTTCATCCCAAACGCTCTTGGAAAAGTTTTCATTAACCAGTTTTCTAGCAGCATGAATCTCTGCTCTACTTCGACCTGTTAAATGCAAAAACAAAAGTTTGGCATATTCTTTTGCTTCATACTCCGTTTCAAAATCAATCATATAATTTGAGGGAACAAGTTCGCTTACCGCACCGACATTACTAACTGCCATTGGAACTGACCATTGCATTGCTTCAAAATATGTGAGAGGTATACCCTCGTCAACCGAAGGACAGACAAGCGCGCTGGCTCCTTTGTAAAGAGCCTGCATTTCGTCATAGTCAACACCAAGTTTAAACTGAACCCAATGACTAACTTTTAGTTCCGCTGCTCTTTCTTTGATCTTTGAATAAAGCGGACCATCGCCAACAAACTTAAAAACAGGCATGTGAGCAGCCGGTAAAATCTTTGCTAGCTCTGCGGCGATATCACAAACAAATTCGGGACGCTTTTGAAAGTGAAACCGAAAAGGACACAGTACATACCTTGGATCTTTTGCGGTATCCCTTAAAGACCAAGTTTTTTCTATTTCAGAAAACCCAAACCAATACAGGGTTTCGATCATACTTTTATCTACTCCCTTTTCAACAAGTTCACCCTTTAATTTGTCCGAAACAGTTAGTACCAAATCAAAAGGGGTTCCTGGCTGAAGGCTTTTCTCAAAGTCCCACGGAGGGTTGAGTATCATGTGAAACAAAGAAACTAATATTGTGTTTGGAGCAACCTCCTTAATCGCATCGGCCTGATCGTAAGCTTCATGCGAATTATTAACAACTGTGTAAACAGGTTGTAACTTCTTAACTATCTCTACAGCATTATCATTACAAAAAACGTCATCGGCGAGATCTATAAATGCAGACTCCCTTCGACTGTCTTTATGCGGCATTGTCCGCGTTGATATAACAACAGTTCTAAATCCCCTGCTTTTGTAATGCGCCATTAAATCCAAGCCGCACCTGTCAGCTCCGCCAAGCGACATCCAAGGGATAATAAGACAGAAGACCGGATTTTCTTCAACGGTATCTTCCGCTGATTTTAGAATAACTCTACAGGAGTTTTGCAAACGTTTATTCTTTCGTGATCTCCTGGGCATGTATTATATATGCCTCTTAGAAATCCGGAGCGTCGAAGTAAAGACGAACGCGAATGAAGTCAGTTACGGAACTATAGCCTTCGTATCCGCTTTCTTCACCATAAGCTTGTCCATTATCGGTACATTTTAAAACGATACCATCTCCAGCAGTTACAGAAACACTTACATTGGAAGAAGTACCCGTATAAAACGGAGGTTGAGGATCGGATCCATCGAAAGCTTGAGGAACTGTGGAACTAAACCCTGTTACAGTACCAATTTCTGTTCCTGGATCAGCCCCTGCAAGAACTTTAAATGCCGGGCTGCCTTGAAGTGTATCCCACTCAGGAATATCGATCTCGGCTCTGCGGAATGTCATGGCCATGTTGGCAGTCATTACAAATGTGTGATCATCAACCTCTAATGTGGCTGCACCTCCACCGCTGTTAGTAAAATCCTCAATAGTAATGTCATAAGTGTAAACATAAGGACGAACACTAAGACCACCCGTGGGTCCTGTTGGACCGGTTGGTCCTGCGGGACCTACGTCCCCCTGAGGCCCAATTAATCCGCGTGGTCCTTGAGGACCTGTTGCTCCGGCTGATCCCGCCGCTCCGGCTGATCCAGCTGGTCCTGTTGCTCCGGCTGGTCCTGCCGGGCCAGTTGCTCCGGTTACACCTGCAATAGCGCCGAGATCGTCCCAAGATTCGGGAGAGTAGTCGGGACCATTGTAAACAAAGAGGTGAGGTGTTCCACTTGCGAATGGTCCACCTCCAGAGTCTGTTGCACCGATCTTAACAATAAAGCAGGTACCTTCACGCTGTAGAACCGGATCAAGTGCTGGACTTGAATCGGAAAGCGGAAGATCATTTCCGTAATCAACGATACCACTTACTTGAACACCCGAACCAATGTCACCTTTGATGTTACCGATAATTTCTGTTGTTCCATCTGAAAAGATTGCGGACAGGTTACCGTCGCTGTCAACGTCAATGTCGGTAATAATACCAACGCCAGCAAAGTAATTAGTGACCTCGGTAGCTACAGAAGTAGAAACGTCAAGATCGTTTGTTACCAAAACACCGTCTTCGTCGAGGAAAAAGATTTTTTGGTCTGCAGCGTTAATTGCAATCTCACCCGACCGAAGTGAATCCGCGTCTGGTGTTTCTCCGGATGAAAACGAGTGCTTTAAAATAATTCTTGTTGGTGTTGTAGCCATGTTATTAGTATATATCTTTTATGTAGACAGGATCTGTCCATCAACTGGGTGCCAAGACGATCTGTGGTTCTGTTCATTGTTGTTTTGGCCCAGGTAATACGATGCGAAACCGGTTCCGTAAACCCGTCCCGCTTTAGCAGCAAATTCCTCTGCAGTTTCTCCTGCCTCCTCTGTTTTACAAAGAGCAAAGTAGGATTGTCCATTGTTGGTTTGCATTGAAACAATGTTCTTTGGATCCTCCGGAAATCTAATTCTTATGTAACTGGATGTTGCCGAGTTCATAAAGGCCGAGCCTCCAAACTGACCGTAATTATTAAATCCTCCAGCAAACAACGCGTGGGTATCTGGATTTGTCGCTGATTCTACAACAACAAATACGTATCCTGTATACCCGCTCTGCCATAGCGGACCGGATGAAACAAAAAGCTCTTTAACACTACCAAACGAGTTAATGGTATTTGATTCCGTAAAGCTTGTGGTGTTTCCGGAAAGCCCCTGGTCCGTTAAACCGTGGCCGTTGTATCCAGCCGTACGAAGGGATCTTTTCCCAGTCCCCGAATTCTCGGTAACAATGTAGGTATTGTAGCTGGTGGAGACAGCAACAATGTCAACTGGGCGATCACTTGTTCCGAGCGTAACCGTAACAGGTGTCCGTTGGTCGCTTGTGTTTCCTATGCCAAGCTGACCTTGGCTATTTCGTCCCCATGACATAACACTCACGGAATCAAACTCGCTTTCGGGAAGGGAGTCGAGTTCACTTGCGGATGTAGTTGTGTCTGTGGTTCTTCGTGCTAGAATAAAGTGATACGCACCCCACTCATGTTCTGCTCCAACGGAGATGTCGAATATACCCTTTAGCTTTTGGTGGTGATTAATAACACCGCCAATGTTAGCGTTAGCATACCCGTTGGTTGTTCCGCCCGAGGTCAGTGCTGTGTATGCAGCGCTTTCAGAAGATGCTGGGAAAAGCCTGAAGTGTGTATCGAGGTTTGCGTTGGAAGCATCACCGCGAATAATTAGGTATCGTGAACTACCAATTGAGAGTTGTTCAAAGTCCTCAAAGCCGTGATCGGTAGAGGATTGAAACACCCTGTTGCTGGTACCGCCAACTGTGGAAAGACTTAAAGAAAGAGTTGTTCCTGAATCCAAAGCCGGAATGTGCCGCGCTACGCTGTCGGCTGTGGATCCGTTTCCGCCTTGTCCTATAGAGTTGTATCCAGCGAACCAAAGTTCGTTGTCGCTTTCATTACCGGGTTTACCAACTATAAGCCAGGTACCGTGACCATTAATAACGTGCTTTTTAATGTAGTAGGAAAAGTCATCAAATGTTTCTGACCCGCTTAAACCAAGCTCAGTTTTCCAAGCTGCGAGAGCGGCCGAATTATCAACTCCAAGACCGCCAGCAAGAGTAGCGTTACGCTTGTAGTAGTGAAAGCGTTTGTTAACTTGTCCTTTGAATGCTGGGGTGGATGAAACGGTAGTGGTAATGCCGGTTGTGCGTTCTGCATCAGTTACACCGAACACCGCCCAAAGACTTGATCCTGCGCTGTTAAGTCCAAAAACAAGTGGACCTGAGGATAGGTAAGATGTTTCGGCGGTGCTTCCAGTTCCAAGCGCGCCTTTGTGGTTATCACTTGATCCAATCAGCCAACCTCGTGTGTAAGGAACGCCGGATGTGGTTTCGTATTTGGTGAAACCCTGAAGTCTGTCCCCGCTGACGTATGTGTTACCAACGCCATCTTTTGTCTTGACAATAAGACCTGGTTCTTGCTCTTCGTTTGTATAAGAAACCGTGTCTAGCGTTACTGCGTTTGCTGGCCAGTCACTTTTTTGAGGTAGCATTGCAGGAATAGGTTCTTCAACGGTTTGATCGTTGTAAATTGTGTTTTGACCATCACCTGTTTGTGTGTAGAAGTCTGCAAAGTCTGTTCCGGTTCCGCGATCGCGGTGTCCGATTGCACCCTCAAGATTTCTTCCGCTTCCATAAAGAATACCGTTTTCTTCATCAGCGAAAAAGTACTGGTAGCAGGTTGCGAACGTACGTGAAAAGCTGGCTTCTCGATCTGTAATCGGTGAAAAGGCGTAAGCCCAACCAATTGGAAAGCCACCGCTAACGCCGGATCGTTGGTCCTTATTATTACCAGAGAAAACGCCTCTTCCGTATCGATCCACAAATGTCATTGACCTCTGTGAGAACTCGACGTGGGATTGGTGACCATCCATAAGCTCAGGGAAAGCGCGAACGCTTCCTACTTCACCAACTGCACGGTCAACGAATGACTTTGTAGCTGCGTGGTTATCTTCTGTTGGATCAGCGACTGTGAGTGTTCCTGCTGAATCCCTTTTAGCAAGGGTGTCTGCGGTTGCAGCTGTGTCAACCTCTGCGGTAAGAGCTCCGGTTCCATCAAATGAGAAAACTGTTGTGTCGATGTTTAGTCCGACCTTACCACCGGTAATATCAAAGGAACCTACGCTGGTACCGTTTGTGTCAAAAAGATTAATTCCTGAAGCTCCAGCGGATCCAGTTGTTGTGGTAACTGCAAATGCGGTGGAATCATCGCTCTTGTATTTAATAAGATAAACAATGTCATTACCGCCAATTGGGTCTTCGGCAGGAGAACCGATTGTGTCTGGAAGCGTTGTGCTGTCGCTGGTAGAAACGGTGTCGCCTTCAAGCAGTTGAACAAGTTCTTTGTAAACAATGTCATCCGGACTTGCGGTTTCGTCATAAGAAAGGGATTGTCCGTCACACGGGATCCAGCCAGGAGCTCCACTCCATACAGTGTATTCAGCAGGGCTTCCAACGGTGTCCCAAGAATCAAGGATCCTTGCATCCACCGCGATCATCGTTCCTACGGGGATAAGATTAACTGGCAAAGTAAAGTTTGAGCTCTGAAGGATATCTCGAACATCAGTAACAATGTCAGCGGCCAGTGCGCTTTCAGCGAGCCAAGAGAGATTGCTACCGCTTCCTGTCCATTTCAAAAGAGAAGGCGTAGCACCTGGTGAAGTGCCGGGAAGGATCCAGTCGTAGTTGTTGACTGTTATGGTTGGAGTGGAACCAGCAAGACCCAGTTTGTTTCCGTCCGTGATTTCAAATACACCGCCTGTAGAAGCGTAGTCGAACTGAAGTTTTTCTGGTGTTCCCGCGTTTTCGAATGCAAGAGAAATGGCATTTGAAGTGGAGGACGACTTAAGAAAAATACCTCTTGCTCCTTCAAACTCAACTCCGTCGCCAAGTGCAGAATCACCTGATCGGATTGTGAGCGTGGGAGTGTTGATCACACCTACTGTACCACCAAGCGTGTAGTTACCGGTGGAAGTTAATCCTCCCGAAAATGCGGTGGACTGAGTGAATGTTTTTACCCCCGTCACCGTTTGGTTGGAGGTCAGGGTCATTATACCCTCTGTGTTTGTAACAAAGTCGGTGGCGTTAAGGCCGTCGATTATCGCATTACATTTATCCGCCCACTCCTTAAACGTGTCGGTGTTATCAATTCGTGTTAAAGTAAAGTCAAAGGCCATAGATTAATTTCCTGTGTGTATCTATTTATCACTGTAGATTAAAGCTTCTAATTTAATAAGTCTTTCTTTTAAATCCTCAACCTCTCGTTTGAGAGCTTTGATTTCTTTGTTTCTTTTTTTACGAGCAAGGGCTGATTTGTAGCCGTCGTTATCAGTATTTAGAATAACACCCGTGTTTAGATTTTTTACCAAATGAGGATTGTTTTGGATTTGTCTTTTTGATTCGTCCATATTAAACGGTTGCAATCGCGCGAAGATCTTTAGCGAATGGTGCGTCGCCGTAGTATTCCCCTCGAAGAACAATCTTAATTATGAAAGAGCTAAACTCTGTTGGATCGGTGTTAAGCGTGAATCGAACCTCGCTGAATTCCGCTCTATTTACGTTGATCGGAATTGTGGTTGGGCTAGACGGACTAACTGTGTGCCAATCCGTGTCGGTTTCAGTGCTTGAGATAATGCTTCCGTTTGTATCCTTAAGCTGAGCATATACTTCCAGCTCCGATGTGGATGAAGGTCTGTTTACGTCAAGATAGAAATCAACCTGGTCGCTGAGATTATCCAAAGTAATTTCTCTGCTAACATACTGAGAAGTTGGACCGGTTTCAGAGATAAAGTATTCCCTTGTCTCCAGTGAAAGATCCCTGTTAATAACGGGAGTGAGTCTTTCGTCGCTGGAGCTAAAGAATGTTCGAAGCTGGGTTTTATCAATGTTAGATCCTTGGATGTTGTGGTTCTCATTGGTGATGTACTCAACCGGAAGACCAGCTTTAACATCGTACTTGGTTTCGTCAAGATAAACTTCGTTTCGTATGGATGTTTTACCACCAAGGTTGATTGCCTTTTGATTCAAGGAGAATGCGCCAACGTTGTATCTTGGAAGTGTTCCCAGAAGTGTTTCTGTTTTTGTTCCATCGGTGATTGTAACCGTTGGAGCTTCAAGATAACCGAATCCTTTTTTAGTGATTTCAATGCGTTCGATCGAATCATCAGCAGGACTGAAGATCGGAGTCGCGGTAGCGGTAATGCCACCTTCGAAAAGAGGCTTTGTTATATTACCGTCGGAGTCGATCACCGTTGTGAAAGGTGCTTCGATTGTAACCGTGCAAGTAAGAGGATTCCAACCGCTGTTGTTCGAAACAAGCGCTGGCTCGATTTCTCCAAGGTGTGTGGCAACCTGAGGCTTGGCAACCAACTGAGCTGTTTCACCAGTAGCAAATGATCCACGCTTGAGCGTGAATTTCAAATCTTTGTTTTGCATTGCCGTCCATGTGGACTTGTTGGAGCTTGCGAAGAAGGATCCAAGAGCTGGCTGAGAGGTGATGATTCGACCTGTGATAAGATCAGTTTTATCACCTCCAAGTTCAGAGATGTAAGCTGTGTATTCTGAGCTGGCTGAGAAGCAAACGATTGCGTATTCAGTGTCAGCTGAGAGATAAACCGGATAAGAATACTCGAACGTGGTTGCGAGAGATCCGTCTGCAGTTGTTACAACGTCTTCCCAGTTAACTGTTGACTCACTTCCGGGAACAATGTCACCGGTTGGGTAACCATTAACAGTTGTTACAATGTAAGATTTAACAGGAACCTTTGTACTCTCACTTGGTTTTCCTGCAAAGAAAAGGTCAATAGACGTGGCAAATATACCCGTGTCATCTGTAACCTTAAAGGTCTGAGCGATCGGATCCCACGGTCGTGTACGTCTTTCAGTTCTTGTCGTTGTTGTGATTCGAGGAAGTGTAGCACTGATGCTTACGGATTGCTTGTTTATCTCAAGGCCGTTGGAGATGAATTTAGCAAGTGCGTTACTTGTTGATTCCTCTCCCAGGTTACGAGGTGAATTTGTAATGGTAACAGTTTTCTCTCCAGAAGAGAATCGTAGACTGTCGTTATTAGGAATGATAAGCACACCTTCTGAGGTGCCATCTGCATCAGAAATAACATCAGAAGGAACAAATGCCTCAAGAAGGGTGGCTTCATCCGCACCGTCGTACTGAGCCAAGCTACTTTGATCAAAGCCGGGAAGTAAATCATTGATTAGTCTTTCTTTTTCAGCGGTGCTTCCGGCTCCTGCCTCAACTGTTTCAATAATTTTAGTAACATAACTCCAAAACTGTTTACCGGCGCCAGCAATACGATTAGCTGGATCGGTTGCATAAGCTCGATCAGATGCCTTTAGCTTGTACCATCGAGTTCCAAACCATGTTGGAACCGTGATTTCGTTGCTAAGAAACTTAGTCACTTGTGTTTCGATGTCATTTGTAAGAACGGCCGTTTCGGTGTGGTCGTGACTGTTTACAATGTCGGTTTGTGTGAGAAGGTGTGCGTAATCTGTTACATCAATGCCATCAATAAAGAGATAGAACTTGGAATTTGGTTTAAGACCTTCTGCTCGGAAGTAAACTGCCTTTGAGCGTGCGTATGGACGAATCTTAACATCTGTTACAAATTCACCAAGGGATTGTTCAATTCGCTCCTGAACAA
>Ga0181411_1000611_pt1 | contig 13053 bp, 9 predicted proteins | sample 34SPOviralmetaG_FD_130114 | JGI IMG/M metagenome (GOLD analysis project Ga0181411, IMG submission 130114) | Marine viral communities from the oligotrophic San Pedro Time Series (SPOT) site, San Pedro Channel, CA, USA - 34 SPOT_SRF_2012-07-09 | ecosystem: Environmental > Aquatic > Marine > Strait...
CGTGTGCTCTTCCTATCTGGGGAAGACGGCCACAATGAATCTGCCAAGAGACTCGCCCCACATTCGAGCCCATAGATCCTCATCACCAGTCCCATCAAGATCAATCGTGGCCCCAATTCGCCCACCTATGCACATCTCTGCAACAGCAACTGCGACGCCCCCTTCTGAACAGTCGTGAGCAGTTTGGATCAATCCGTTCTGGATAGCGGTTGAAAGAGCCCTGTACATCTTCAGGTTGTATGCTGGATTCTCAAGCTGAGGGGCAACTCCACCAATGCCCGCAGCGACTCCAGATTCTTTGAGCATAAACGCCATTTCAGAAGCACCGAGTTCGTTGTTTGAACGTCCAACAAGATACACCTTATCTCCAGTATTCTTGAAATCGCTTGTTGCAGTAAATCGAACATCGGGTTGATCTCCGAAGAGAGAAAAGAGAAGTGTTGGTGGAATTGAAATCTTCTTTTCCCCGGTGCCATAATCGTTCTTCATTGAGTCTTTACCACTGACGCATGGAAGGCGATACGCCCGGCATACGCGTTCCAGTTCTCTATTGGCGCGTACCAGTTGAGCGAGTTTGAATTTTCCATCAGGCGTCTTCACCGACTCGATTGAATCGGGCCAGCAGAAGTTGTCCAAACCTGCGATTTTGTCAACGTCGACTCCGGCGCATACAGCGTTTCTGACCGCTTCGTCAATTGAGGCTGCAGCCATCGCACCTGCATCGATATCTGAATAACGAGGCGCAATACCACATGATATGACAAGGCCGTGTGGATTACCGTGAATTGGGGCGATGAGTCCGGCATCCCCTGGGCCATCTCGTTGTACGCCGACGAACGGTTTAATCGCTGTTTGAGCGATGACTTCGTGATCGTATTGGCGAACCCAAGTTTCCTTACTTGCAATGTTCGGCCGGGCGAGCATTTGCAGCAAAAGTTCGGAATGGTCTGCCTGGGCTGGAGGTGTGAATGGCTCCACCTTCGGAGTGATCCATTCTGATTCAAGTTGAAGTTGTGGAACGCCGTCGTGAAGGAACTCAATTGGGAGGTAAGCCACTGTTGTAGCGTCATATTTCACATGAAAAATGCCGCTGTCGGTAAAGGTGGCAACAGGTGTGGCCTCGACCTCATGCAAGGCTGCTAATGCGTCAAATGCTGCACAATCTCCAGCCTTCACAGCGATGGTCATCCGCTCTTGGCTCTCGGAGACCAAGATTTCCCAGGCCGAGAGTCCTGCTTGCTTCAGTGGCACCTTCGCCAAATCAATCTCGCACCCATTGGTGTACTCAGCCATTTCACCGATTGAAGAAGAAAGCCCTCCCGCTCCGTTATCAGTAATACAAGTGATCAGCCCTGAATCTCTGGCTTCGAGCACCATATCGATCATTTTCTTTTGGGTGATTGGATCACCAATCTGTACTGCGCTAGAAGGGCTTTCTTCGGTCAATTCCAATGAGGAGAACGTCGCTCCGTGAATGCCGTCATAACCAACTCTACCGCCGACCATGTAGACAATGTCGCCTGCAACTGGTGTTTTGATGTGGCTTTCTCGTCCATCGGGAAGGCGCCTCGGCATAATTCCGATTGTTCCACAATAGACCAGTGGTTTACCGATGTATCGATCATCGAAAACGATGGCTCCATTCACTGTAGGTATGCCTGATTCGTTGCCTCCGACGCGAACACCTGCATGAACGCCGCGGAAGACTCGTGAAGGGTGGAAGAGGTTGTCTGGAAGATTACCTTCCCAGTTCGGTGGGCCAAAGCAAAAGACGTCGGTATTTGCAATTGGCCGGGCGCCTAGGCCTGTTCCGAGAATATCACGGTTGACCCCGACAATACCAGTCATCGCCCCACCATAAGGGTCAAGCGCAGAGGGTGAGTTGTGGGTTTCTGCTTTCATGCAGACGCTCCAATCATCATCCCAAGCGATGACACCAGAGTTGTCATGGAAGACGGAAAGAAGCCAATCGACTTCTTTTTGCATATCGTGGGTCGGCTTCATGATGTAAGTTTTGAAGATGGAATCGATGGTTGCCTCTTCGCCGGTTTCTGTGTCGACGTGATGAATCTTTGAGGCGAATATTTTGTGCTTGCAATGTTCGCTCCAAGTTTGTGCTAAACATTCCAATTCAACATCGGTTGGTGCATTCGGAACAATGCCCGCAGCAGTTCTTGAATTGCGGACTTCTTCGTTTCTGTAATGTGCTTGAATCGTTTGCATTTCCTCAAGATTGAGGGCGAGAAGACCTGTCTCTGAGAGTTCAATCAGTGCTTCGTCAGAGATCTCCAGATCAACATGGGCTGGTGCTTCGAACACCTGTGGCGGTTTTTCCGTGTATTCGATCGCTGGCCAATGACCGGCAGCACAAGCCTTGCGGTCTGCAGTCAGTGCTCGTTCGATGAGGTTGTTATGGAGGGTTTGCGCCAACCATTCAACGTCAGTGTTTTCTGGAAGGCCAAAGAAGGCGTATGTGATGTAAGTCGAGATTGAATCATTGCCTGCTTCTGGGAAGATGGTTCGGAAGCCGTCGAGTGCTGCTGAACCGGGATTGTCCGTGACACCAGCTTTGAAACCAACCGTGATGGTTGCATCCGGAGTTTTTGGGAAGTGTTGTTCACTTGCGAGCATGAGCGAGTTTGTCGCTGCGTCCTCGATAATTGGATCTGCAAACAAGTCCTCAACCCGTGCTGAAATAGAATCTGCGTCGATGTCTGACTTGATTAGAAATCCAACGATGCTGCGAACTTCTGGGACGGTAATGGAATGATCTGATGCGAGTTGTCGACGAACAACGTCGCCCCGGACATCGCGCATACCCGGTCCTTGTTTTGGCGTGACTTCGACACGAGTAATGGCCATGGTGTTCACCGCCCCCTACGGGGGCGAATTGACTGCCATTGCCTACGCCCCATGAACAATACGGAAACAATCAACGTAGCATTTCAGCCAAAAATTGCCCTGTGAAACTCTCTTCACATGCCGCAATGTCTTCCGGTGTGCCTTCTACAAGAATCGCGCCACCTCGTTCACCGCCTTCTGGGCCTAAGTCGATGACCCAGTCAGAAGACTTCACCACATCGAGGTGATGTTCGATGACAATGACCGTGTGGCCCTTAGATCGTAACTCAAGAAGCACTTCAATCAACAACTGGACATCCGAGAAGGAAAGGCCAGTTGTGGGTTCGTCGAGAATGTAGACGGTGTGTTTTGTTGGGGGTCGCCGCAGTTCACTTGCCAGTTTAACGCGTTGTGCTTCGCCACCGGATAATGTGGTTGCAGGTTGACCAAGGCGGACGTATGAAAGTCCCACCGCCCTCAATGTATCGAGGGTTCTGAAGATTTTTCTATGGTTTGCAAAGAATTCAACGGCCTCACCTATCGGCATTTCTAAGATTTCGTGGATATTCTTGCCTTTCCACGTCACTTCTAGGCACTCTCGGGTGTAGCGTTTTCCATGACAGACGTCACAAGTGATCCAAACATCAGGGAGGAAATTCATTTCGAGTTTTATCGACCCAGCGCCCTTACACGACTCGCAGCGCCCACCTTTGACATTGAAACTGAACGTACCTGGGGTGTAGCCGCGTTCCTTTGCAAGGGTTGTTTTTGAGAAAAGACTTCGAATTTCATCGAACACTTTCGTGTATGTTGCTGGATTCGAACGAGGAGTTCGTCCGATTGGAGATTGATCGATAATGATGGCTTTATCGGTGTGCTCCAAGCCCTTGATCTCTCGGTGCTTTCCTGGAACGGTGTCCGCTTTGTGCAAATGGCGTTGCAGGGCGGGTGCGAGAATGCCTGAAACAAGTGAAGATTTTCCTGAACCAGAAACACCAGTCACCGCAGTCATGCAACCGACTGGGAAAGATGCCGTGATGTTTTGTAAATTGTTATGCGATGCCCCTTTGACAGTGAGGCGTTTTCGGGTGGCTTTGGTTCGCTTTTCTGGGACAGGAATGCTCCTTCGGCCGCTCAGATACGCCCCTGTTGTAGAGTCTTCTTCGGCCATGGCCACTTCAGGCGGACCGTTAGCAACAACCATGCCCCCCTCAAGTCCAGCACCTGGACCAAGATCGCACAACCAATCAGCTTGTCGTAAGGTGTCTTCATCGTGCTCGACGACAATCAGTGTGTTGCCTAAATCACTGAGTTCTCGAAGTGTTGCTAGTAAACGCTCATTATCCCGCTGATGCAGTCCAATCGACGGTTCGTCAAGCACATACATCACACCTGTAAGACGGCTGCCTATCTGGGTTGCTAGCCGAATTCGCTGGCTTTCACCACCTGAGAGTGTGTTTGCTTTTCGATCAAGGGTAAGATAGTCGAGTCCGACGCTGTCGAGGAACCCAAGTCTATTTTCTATTTCCTTGAGGATTTCATTTCCAATAAACATGCTTCGCTCATCGAGTGGTTCAAGGGCATCGGCAAAGTATTCTGGAGCACCTGGCCCGTCTGGCCACCACGCACGAACCACGGCTAAAGCGTCGTGAACCGAGCAGTGACTCACTTCCGGAAGGCGGATGCCTCCTACAGAAACATACCTTGCTGCTGCGTTTAATTTTTCTCCATTACATTCGGTGCAGGCGAGATCTGTCATGCAAGATATCAAACGACTACGGGTCCGTTCTGAGGTCGTTTCAGTGTAGGTGCGTTGGAGACGAGCTATGATGCCTTCCCAGGGGCGATTCATTTTGTAGACTGAGCCGTTGTCCGACTCGAAATGGAAATTGATCACCGTTGAGCCAGAACCATTCAACAGAATGTCTTTGTCGTCATCGTCAAGAAGTTCAAAGGGTGTGTTTTTTGGTATATTGTAGTGCTCGCACACCTGTTCCATCAGCCTTCGATACCAAGAGGGAGACATGGATTGGCGCCATGGGCGAACGCAACCATTGCTGATGGTGAGTGTACCATCGATAATCAAGTCAACATTGAACTGCCGTTGAACACCTAACCCTTGGCACGCACTGCAAGCACCGAGTGGGGAATTGAATGAAAACACCCTCGGTGAGAGTTCAGGCATGAATGCACCATGTTCGGGACAGGCGAAGTCTTCAGACCATGCTATGGTTTGGCCGACTTCTGTGAGTCTTGCTTTTGTTCCCTCGGAGAGTTCCGCATCTTCGCCAGGAGCTTCGAGGCTCTCGATTGCTGTAGTACCGCCGCCCAAACGCAGTGAACTTTCCACGGCTTCTGTCAACCGTTGTCTACGGTCGCGGGTGCAACGTAGGCGGTCAATTCGTACATCGATATCATGACGGAAATTCTTGTCGAGTTCGGGGGGTGATTCGAATTCTACCTCGTGGCCGTTGACTTTCCCATTGAGAAAACCCTGTTCAACAAGTTGGCGAAACAGATCCAGATGTGTTCCTTTTCTCGCCCTGACGGCAGGCGACCACACCGCAATAGCGTGGCCTTCCATATGCCAGAGGACGTCATCGACAATCTCTTGGACGGTCCTTCTGGCCACTTCCCTACCACATGTTGGGCAGTGTGGTTTTCCAATTCTCGCCCATAGAAGTCGTAGGTAATCCTGGATTTCTGTGACGGTTGCAACCGTTGAACGGGGGTTGTGTGATCCTTGTTTCTGATCGATGGAGATCGCTGGTGATAACCCCTCAATTCCATCACAATCGGCTTTTTTCATCTGCCCGATAAATTGGCGAGCATAAGAAGAGAGGCTTTCAACGTACCTTCGCTGGCCTTCGGCGTAAAGGGTGTCGAAGGCGAGGCTGGATTTACCAGATCCCGAAACACCAGAAATTACAACGAATTGTCCACGCGGGAGCTTGACATTGATGTCTTGGAGGTTGTGGGTTCGAGCGCCCCGAACTTCAATCCACCCGTGGTCACCTGCCTCTCCGCTCATGGTATCAACTCAATGGGTACGCCAACGGTTCAAGAATGCATGTATGATTGGAGATTGTTTCATTTTGGAATAAATGGCACCTTTGCCTCAAATCGCACAGGGTCGTCGTTGTCTGGATGGAGAAACTCGAGGGCTGTCGCATGCAAAGCAATTCGATTCATGGGGTTGGTTTCTGCCCCGTGCATCTCATCACCCACAACTGGGCAGCCAAGAGCTTTCATGGCCATTCGGATTTGATGTCGCCGACCGGTCTCGATGGTGATGTGAATCAACGATACCTCGTCGTCAGAATCTTCTACTGTCCAATGAGTGATTGCCTGTTTTGCCCCTTTGAAAGAAGATTTGACTTTCTTTACGCGGAGGTTTCGGTCTTCGACCAACCACGCTCGTTCAGTGCCGCTTTGCTGTTCTGGCCTCCCTTCGACAAGGGCGTGGTATGTTCTGTGGACTTCTCTGTTGGCAAATTGGGATTGGAGGTATGTTTTGTGACGCTCGTGGCGGGCGAAGACCATGACGCCTGACGTCTCCCGGTCCAATCTGTGTACAATATGGATCCATGCCCGTTCATCTTCAAGTCGAACATAACTGACGCATCGTGAATGAAGTGTGTCATCTTCGAGTTTATTTGTCGCAACGGAAAGGAGGCCTGCGGGCTTTTCAACAACGAGAATTGTTTCATCCTCATAGAGGATTTTTAGTTTGTGCTTTTTTTTAGTTGTGGCTGGGGGTGGGGCTGCTTCTTTGCCCTTCGCTCGACCAGTCACCTCGATCGTCTGTCCTGGCTCAACGATGTGTTTCGCACGGTGTCGAACAACGTCTTCGACTAAAACGCGTCCTTCTGTAAGCATCTTTCGTATTTTTCCTCGCGTGGTTTCTGGGAACATCGATGAGACGCCATCGATGAGGAAGATCTGTTCATTCACAGTTGATTTCATTCAAACCACTCAGAGGAATATTGCTCGACACCAATCGCCTTTCTTTGAGGGTTGTCCTGGTTCAAGGAGGGTCAGGCCATCGGCGCGTGCGATGCCGCTTAGATTTCCTGAACCTTGGTGCCCAGTGGAATATGCTGTCGGATGTTCACCACTCGTATCGATGAATATCCTTCTCAGGGCAAGGCACTTTTCATCGCCTTTGAAATCTTCACCGAGTCGAACCATGAGTTGTTGTTCTCTTGGACCACCACCTTGCATTGAATCACGGAGGTATGGGGCGACCAGGACTCGAAACACAACATGGCTGCTTGTTGGGTTGCCAGGTAATCCAAAGATTGGTGTGTCTTTCCATCGACCGAAAAGAGGGGGAGAACCGGGGCGAATCTTGACCCTCCAGAAGTGAACGTCTCCTTCTTCTTCCATGATCTTGCGGACGAAATCCCATTCACCCATTGAAACACCTCCTGATGTCAAGATCAAGTCGCATTCATTCGCTGCCCTGTCAAGACTTGCGCGTAGGGTTTCCATTGAATCGTTGACAGCTGGATAGCGTACTGCTTCATGCCCCATCCACTGCACAAGGCATGTAAGACCATAGGAATTCGACTCATAAATCTCATGGGCTTTTAGGGCCTCACCGGGTTGTTTTAATTCATCACCTGTTGAAAGAATCGCTATTTTAGCTCGTTTGAAGACGGGGATTTTTGGCCACCCCATCGTCGCGCAAAGACCTACTTTTGCTGGAGTGAGGGTGGTGCCTTGGTGAAGTGCAATTTCTCCTTTCTGAAGATTTTCACCCTGCTTTCGAATGAAGTGTGGTCGACCTTTTTCCAGAAGCGTGACTGTGTTTCCCGTATCATCAACAGTGCATCGTTCAACTGGAAGGATTGAGTCTGCACCTGGAGGTATCGGGCCGCCAGTCATGATTCTCGAGGCTTGCCCCGACTGCACTTCTTGAGTCACTTCGCTCTCACCGGCCTGAATGGTTTGTAGTATTGTGAGGGTTGTTGGGGGTTCAAGAGTATCTTGGTGGATAAATGCGAATCCATCCATCGCAGAATTGTCAAACGGTGGATCGTCTACCGTTGATCGTAGATCCTTAGCCAGCACCCGTCCATTCGCCTGTTCTAATGTCACATCCTCTATTTGGAGGTTGAGAGGGGATTTACACGCGATACGAACCGCCGACTCGTGGTCGATGAAGTATGGTGTCTCGGTCACATGTCAACCAGCAACTGCAGTGGTTTGAGGTTCACGGTCATGAGAGAAGATCGATTCCTCGCTTCGCTGTAGCGAGCACAAGAACTCCGATGAGAAGCCATCGTATTGTAGCCTGTGGCGCTTTTTCCGCCCCAAACTTAGATCCGACAAAACCCCCCAGGCCAACCGCAACTGCAAACGATGCCAGAGGATCGAGAGAAAGGGTGAGTTGTCCCGAAAATTGAGCTCCCAGAAGGCCTGCTGCGGAATTCACCCAGATGAAAAGAGCGGCCGTCGCCGCTGCTGCTTGAGGTGTCGCCCACCGTTTAAGCACAAGAATGGGGGAGAGAAATATTCCACCACCAACACCAATCATGCCACTAAGAACTCCAATCGACGCCCCAATTGGCACGGCTGTCTGAATCTTTGGGGTTGGTAGAGTTTCGATTTGCTCTTCACCGTTTTGCGTCATTGCCAAACGGATAGCTGCGAATAATAGGGCTGCTGAAAGAAGTGTGTCATAGACTGCTCCATCAACTTCCAGTGTCCCCCCGTAAAAAGCGGCGGGAAGGCTTGCAAGGATGAACATGAGTGATAATCTAGGACGATGGAAGCCTGCTTTTTGATAGTGATAGAAGGCAAGACCAGCTACAACAAGATTGAGCACCCACGCGTGTTGCTTGAGCCATGAACTGTTCATTGAGGCGTACGTCGAAAGGGAGAGGAGGGCGAGATAACCTGAGGCGCCCCCGTGTCCAACTGAGGCATAAAGCGCTGCGACAACGAACAGTGCAAAGCACAACAGCAGTACTTCTTGATCCATAGAGAACCGTTCCGGGCCTCAATCGAATTTCATGATGTGGTCGCAACCGGGGTATGAGCAACTCACGGTGTATCTTGCTTTCTTCGGCTTGGGAATCTTAAGCATACAGCCACACATATCGCATTGGACTCGAAGGGTTTCTGCGGCTTTTGGAGCAGGATTTTCAGCGAGTGTTCGGCCTACATCAGTAGACCAGCCTAGATTATCTTTGTAAGAATCCCCAGTAGTGTTCATCTTCTTCTGCTTCAAAGAAAGTCGCATCTTGCGCTTACGCTTCTTTGGTTTCTTTCCGCCTGCCGGTGCCTTTGCCGCCATGTGAATCGTACTTCGCTTAGCGTCGTTGTATTCAATGACTTCGGCTAAATCCGTCACCGAGGTATTCCGAGATACCGTTCACGGGGTTATGGACAATGTGGCCGTTTTTCTCGAGAGCTTCTGCGAGGGGGGGTCGAGCATGAACTGGATCGGTGTGGTAAATCACAACTTCCTCGGCCTCACAAGCCGCTGCAAAATCAACAATCTCTTTGTGGCCTGCATGTGTGGAAAAGGAATAGGTCTCCCATTCAAGTGGTATTTCGGTGTCCTTGCCAAAAATTTTCACCTTTCCTTCCGATTGGAGTTGGCGCCCGCCTGTCGCTTTTGCTTGATAACCAGTGAATAAAATCTGATTCTTCGTATCGTGTCGCAAACGATTAAGATACCAGATTGAGGGACCCCCCTGAAGCATGCCGGATGTCGATACAATCACATCGGCTTCAAGTGCACGTTTGCGGTCTGATTTACTCGAGACTCTCTTGCACCATGACCATGCAGAACGTAGTGCTGCTGGATCACGGAGTGTTTCTGGATGGTTCATCTGCATCTTTGCAATTCTTTTACCCATTCCGTCGACGTGAACGTTCAGGTGCGGAAGGAATTTGTGAAGGCGCATAACAACATCCTGTGTTCGCCCATTCGCAAAGGCTGGGATAAGCACCGTTCCACCTTCATCGACAACGCGTTGGACATGTTCAACGAATCGTTGAATTTCTTGTTCCATGTTTGGGTGCTCCCTTCCACCATATGTACCTTCGACAAAGAGTGTATCTGTCTTTTTGGGCTTTGCACCTGTTGTGAGGGGGGAATCTCTGGTATCAAAATCTCCAGAAATTAGCACTTTTCGATCTGGTGTTTCAAGATCAAGCATGGCGGCGCCAGGAATATGCCCGGCTTTACGTAATGTTAATTTCCAATCATCGTGATCCCAGGGTGTGTCAAAGTCGTGAATTCGCCAAGCATCAATGGCCGTGTCGATGTCACGCTTGTCCCAAGCGAGTGGATAACCTTCAATCGAACTTACTTTATGGCAGTCATACCACATCATTTCTGATATTTGTGCAGTAAGTGCGGTTCCGTGCAGTAAAGTGCGATGGTTTGAGCATAACCACGGTGCCATTCCTAGATGGTCAACGTGAGAATGAGTAATCACTGCATCTTTGACTTTTGGAGCTTCAGATGGATAACGTGGTGGGTGGGTTGGTGCAAGACCATAGTCGAGAAGGAGTCGTGTTTGTTTATCATTTTCAAACATAATCCCAACATTACCGACTTCATCCCCGCCACCAAGTGGATGATAGCGAAGGCCTTTTTCGGGCGTGTCTTCCGGATATGAAGTGGTTCTTCCAGCTGAGTACAGTACCATAGGCCTCACTATTGCCTCGGTGTGACCCATGATGAATCTACGGATGATTTGGACCAGCACCCCTTTGTTTCCGGTGGACAGATTATAGATCCATTTTACGTTTTATTTTGATTGGATATGTGGTGGTAGTATTATGTGCTTGTCGCGACCATATTCTACGGGGCATACTTTCGTTTCTTACAATTCCATTCTACGACATTCTTTCGAACACTCATGGAGAACCTCTCCAGTGGAAACAAAGGGGTCTGGGTATGGAGAGTGAAACGTTACTGGAAATCAAACAATTCTCTTTCCTTTGGAGTCAAATTCCGCCATAATATCCTTCTAAATGTAAGGGGAACAAATCCACAAAATTTTGATGGCGCTGCAATTCAATGAAATCCTCATATTCCATGAGAAATCATTTCCTTTCAACGAAGATGACTTGAACCACCTTGACCTCCAAGAATCATGGCGCGACAATTGAACCATATGTTCGTTGTCGATGAAGACCGTTGTTTTGGTTGTGCTGCATGCATTGCACTATGTCCAGTAAACGTGCTCTCACTCGTTGATCGACTAGCTGTTGTCGATGAAGAGGGTTGTACTCATTGTGAACTTTGCATTCCCTCATGTCCAGTGTTCGCTCTCGACATTCTACCAAGTATGGGGTTGCCTCAATGAGTCGAATTCTATGCATTGGGGGCTCGATTGCCAATCTAATTGCAGCCCATCATCTGTCATCCGAGAATGAAGTGACGATCATCGACGTTCATGCAGAAATTGGAATGCCTTGTAGCCACCCAGGATTTGTTTTAGAGCTTGATTCTCTCAACCCATATATGACAGAAGAACAGATGAAATTTCTCAATCCACATTCAAATGAGCCTGGTTTTGGCTTACGGAGTGAGTGGTTGACAAAACTTCTCGCACTCAATGTAGCAGAACAAGGCGTGAATATGCATACCCGTACTCGAATTACTTCAATAGAAATGAAAGATAATGTGTACTCAGTGTCATTTCAGGGTGCAGGGCCAAACTCGAAATCAATACTTATTTTTGACAAAATCATTGACGGCTCAACACATGTACCGCCAGCACCAGGTGGACTAAAGCATACTTTTGAGGAGGCTCTTGATCTTCCAAGCCCGGACTTTGGAGTGCGAACAGAATGGTTTGGTGGGACTACACTCACAACCGATTGTACTGACATCCCCGAAGCTTCTTGGAGATTTGATCGAACAGGTGGTTTGAGTGAGGTATGGATGGAAGGAAATCCATCATGGACCCCCCAGCACGGGTGGATCGAACAGATTTTATCACCACTTTCCTTCAACGCAAGCCAGCGGACAATCGATGCTCAAATTACAGAAGGAAAACGACTCTTTGAGGTGGTCACATGACTGAAAAACTCTATCTTCGAAGTATTGAATCCGGTTATAATCAACACTTCCACGCAACAGTAACAGAGGTTGAAGAACACACAATCGTTCTAGATCAAACCCTATTTTACCCTCTAGGCGGTGGACAAAACTGGGATACAGGAAGCCTAATTGGGCCAAATGGCTCTCTTGAAGTTACGGAAGTACGCGGTAGGGATGAAGTCCACCACATGGTTGGTGAAGGCCATCAACTAGAGGTAGGTGATGAGGTATCAGGTACAATTGACTGGCAACGACGACACGCCCATATGCGAATGCATACGGCACAACACCTCGTTTCAGGTCTAGTCTACGAAATGTTCGGCGGTGCTCGAACAGTTGGTAATCAAATTCACAGTGACCGCTCGAGAATTGATTTCAATCCGATCTCATTCGATGAGGGTATGCTCGAGTCACTTGTAGAACGAACAAACGAAATCATTGGACAAAACTTAGACGTGACTGACACCGTGATGACACGCGAAGAAGTCAATACTATCATGCCCCCCGAGCGCACAAATATGGACCTATTACCGGTAAGTGTTCGACAACTTCGAGTGGTCGAAATTGACGATGGGTTTGATCTCTGCCCGTGTGCAGGCACCCATGTACGACAGCTAGGTGAGATTGGAAATATACAGATTCTTGGCAAGAAATCGAAGGGAAAAGGTACTCAACGAATTACGTACGATTTAGGGTTACCAGCAATTACAATCACGCCTAATCAAGATGTAGTGGTGTGAGGTTTGACCAACCACGCAAACACCTATTTACAATTCATATAATAATTAAAATAAAAAATTATGGAAAAGCCATTAATTATTTATCACAAATCAAGATCATCATCGAGTAAATCTTTGACATCAGAGAGGGTTGACTTCCAAACTTCTCGGTTTCGTTGACGTTCTTCAAACACCAATTCCTCAACCAATTCCACCATTTCTTCGGGAGCAGATTGAGCCTCAGTGGCCGCTTCAAGACGATCGGTCAATTCAACATCCTCTCCAATTCGATCACTCCGATCAACCTGTTTGATCTCCTGACTTGGAACTGTTCTCGCACCATATTGTTCGAGTTGAGTTTGATCGATGTACATGGCTTCAGTGATTTTACGCAATTCTTCTTCTTCGATCTGCGTTTCA
>Ga0181411_1000613_pt1 | contig 13048 bp, 6 predicted proteins | sample 34SPOviralmetaG_FD_130114 | JGI IMG/M metagenome (GOLD analysis project Ga0181411, IMG submission 130114) | Marine viral communities from the oligotrophic San Pedro Time Series (SPOT) site, San Pedro Channel, CA, USA - 34 SPOT_SRF_2012-07-09 | ecosystem: Environmental > Aquatic > Marine > Strait...
CTGTGGGTGACTAGATTGTGCAGTACTACCAGTAGACTGGCGTAGCTGTAGCACTCTAGTACCACCCGACAATGTGACATAAACATCTAGATCATCTTGGTTATTCAGTTGTATGCTGACTGGACTAAATACAGTTGTAGTTGCATTAGTCGTAGCAGCGAATTGTTTTTTAGTTGTAACTGCCATTGATAATCAATGTTAAATTCCGTGTTTTTTTAAATTCTCTATTTTATTATATATACCTGCCCCAGTTTGTGCAGTTCTTGCTCTTCTAAGATTAACTCTGTCTGCAAGTTGTGCATTTTCTGCTAACATTTGAGACATAGCTCTTTCTTTTACTGCTATAAATTGTTCTCTTATCTGTTGATAAAATGGTGTACTATTTACTTCATACCCTTGTCTATTTAAAGCTCCAGAATCTTTATAATCTTTTACTGATTTTTGCCATTCTGGGTTTGATACTATAGCTTCCAATCTTGCTCTGAAATTTACATCTGTAGACATATACTTCTGTAAATCAGATTTTTCTTTAGAGGTTAAAGGTTCACCTTCATAGTAACTTAGTTCTTGTGGTATGTTATACCCAATTTCAAATAATGCTTCTTTTACTATATCACCTTCTGCATAACCTATAGTTACAGGACTTACAAAATTTAAAACACGTAAAAATGGATTTTTAGGAGATGGTATAAATGGTTTACCAGAACGATCTTTAGCTAAAATATCATACTTAGGGGGGACAAGAGCTTTAAAACCAAGATCTCTTTGTATTATCATTTGACCTATATTATTAGCTTCTACTTGATTAGCTTGTATAACATCTCCAAGTGCTCTGCTTAGACCAGAGTATGGAATTGCAGACCTTGCAAATCTAGCTGCTAATCTTTCTATCTGACCTCCTGAACTATTAGCATTAAATAGTGTCACTAAGTCATCTACACCCGCTAACATAGATTTGTCTATAAGAATAGAGCCAAACATAAATGTAAGTTTAGATACTGCATCATCAAATACATCTTCACCTAATACATGTTGATTTGTAAATAAATTAGCTGATAATGCAAATAATGTGTTAAATGGTTCCATTTCTCTGTATGAAACATATGAACCATTAGGTAATTTAAAAGCATTAGGTTGTATACCATTAGCTTTCCATAGTTCTCTAGTTTCTCTATCAGGAGGTAAATCACCTGTAACTCCACCTGCCATAGCCATAATACCTACCATACCAGTCATGGCCATACCAGCATGCATACGCCCTTCCATCATAGATCTATGAAACGCTGCATCTTCAGGTCTTATACCATATTGTTTTAATACTGCAGGGTCAGTCTTACTTACATTTACAATGTCATCATATTTTTTGCTTAGTTTTTCAAGATATGTATGACTAAATGTTAAACGTAAAGCATTATAACCAGTCCTCATAAATGGAAAGAAAAACTGTCCAACAACTGGAATGTTTTGCAATGCCTGGAACGCTGCTATGTTTGCAGGTAGAGCTGTAGTTAATGCTGACTCGTTACCTGCTAAAGTTGCTGCTTTGTCTGTAACAACCCATTGATTATCTACCTTAGTAAATATTTCATCTCTGAAATTGTTTTCCATTTTAGCAGCTATTTCTCTTACATTATTTATATCAACACCATCGTCAATCGCTTTTCTGGCTGCCCTCATTCTCATTTCATGTCTACCTATAATCGTTCTAGCTAAAGCATCTCCAGAACCCATTATAGTTGTACTGTATCTTGAGAAAGGACTTGTGTTAAATTGAACTACACCATTTAAAAAACTGTAAGCAAATGAATCTGCCCTACCAGAAAATTGTGTATAGTATTTGTTTAATTTATTCCAATCTTCTAAATCTTTAGCTACATCAAATTTACCAGAGTAAACCTGTGCTTTACCTTTGTTAACTGCTAAATCCCAGTTATGCCTAAAAGCTTGTAAACCTTCTGCAAACGCTCTGCCAGTAGAATCTAACATAGCAGCAGCTATAACAGCTTCCTGTGCATTACCGCCTAGTTTAGCACCTACAAAAGCACTGAGTGGCCTCATAATAGCTATCATGTTTGTACTAGCTACAGCCTTAATAAATGTTCTAGGAGCACTAAGTAATGAGTTATAATACACTGAAGCTAACTCATCATTGATACGTGGCCTGACTTTTACACCATCTACTGTAGTACCAGCTATCATTCTATATGGATTAAGTGTGCGTTTAGACATTAAATAATTATTAATAGAATCATAATGTCTAACAACACCATTTGATAAACGATGTATTTCTTCAAAGGTAGCTGCAGCTTCTTTACCCATAGTTTTTCTGACTCTTTTTAATTCGTCAAAATATTTAGTTGCTTCTACTACAATACTACTAACTTCTTTATCCACCATATCTTTTACAAAAGTATCTAGTAAAGCATTTTTGTTTTGTAATAGTGTATTACCTGCCATAAATGCTGACTTCTTTTGTTCAATAGTCAATACCTTCATCAAATCATATATCTGATCTGTTTGTCGTAGTTTGTTTGCACCAGCGGGTAAATCTTTTGCTGCAATAGCTAATGAGTTAACTTGTTCTGCTAGATTTAAAATTATTAAATTCATAGCATGTCTAGTTGCAGGTGTTACAGTTCTTAGACTTGTACCATCGTGCATGTAGTGTATATAGTTTGTAGCTTTGCCATTAAGATAATCAGAAATAGCTTTAGCAAAATCATCTTTACCAGATACTATTGCACTTTGTATTTCATCTGTTTGACGTAAAATTAAATCTTTAATCTCTGTAGGACTATATGCTCGCTTTAACGTAGATATAGTAGATTGTTCTTTAAAGAGTTTTTCTGATACTGTAGTTGCTACTTCATTCAATACCTTAGCAATTTTAACATCGCCAAAAGTAATCTTTTTAAGAGTTGATTCTGTCCATATAGGACTAGGGCTAGATGGTTTGTCACCACGTTTCATACTAGCTACAGACTCTTCTATGTTCTGTTCAGTAGCTTCTTTAATAGTTGGTTTATCTGGACGTAAGCCAGCCTTTTCATTATTATCAAATGATGGGGCATCAACAAAAGGGTCTTTCTGACTTAACTTTGCATCTGCTAATTGTTCTAAACCAGCATCTTCATCTGCTAACCAAGGATCTCCTTTACTTTTACCTATTTGTTCAGATAAATCTTCTATATCTTTTACTGCTAATTCTCTAACTAAATCTACAGGATAAGTTTCAGGATCTAATTCTGGATTGTTTTTAATAATACGGTCACGGGTAAGATCACTAGGGTCTTTACCTTCAATCAAAGCTTTATATTCTTTAGCATCTTCTATTTCTAAATGCTTTTCTACATACTCTAATCTGTTATCTTTACCAGATAAACCATATCCCTGTGCCTTAGCATCAGAAGCAAGCCTATCCATATTTTCACCGTCTATCTCAAAACCTTTCTCCATTGTTTCTTGGACAACTTTATTACCAGCTAAATTAGCTTGGTCTATAGTTTTACCAGCTTTAAGTTCTTTTACAGCTCTGTATGCACCTTTAACATAACCACCTAAAAAATGACCAAGTAAATTTACTCCAGCTCCAGCTGTAATAGTTTTCATTCTTGCTAACCAAGATCCATCTTTTTCTGGATCTACAGCTAAAGCTTGTGAAAGTGGTATAAATGGAGCAAAGTCATCAACTAAGTTTGCTATATTTGCTGTTTCAGAACTGGTAGATATAAGATCTGCTATAGAACCTTCAGCTGCTATCCTTCCTAAGTTTGCACCTTTAGGTATAAAGCTTATCATTTTAGCACCTTTCTGACCATACCCAGCTAACCTAGCTGCTTTGTATGCTTGTGTACCAGTTCTTGCAGCAGTTATACCTGCACCTTTAAGCACTGCTCCACCAACTGTACCACCAACAGCACCTGTAGCTACTGTTAATACACCAAACTCAACTAATCCTCTCATAAGATTACCTAAGCCTGATTCGTTTTCTGGAGCTAATTCATCTGGTATATCCCACCAGGCTCCTCTTTTATAACCTTTGCTGGTTATGTCGTTTTGGTCATTTATTTCTGTACCAAATAACTTATTCATGCCTGTTAGTATGGTGTCTCCAGATAAATCTAAGAAACTACCTACACTATCTACAGCATCAATACCACCGCCAACAAGAGCTTTGCCAGCTTCTTTTGCTAATTCAACAGGGTTATCAGGTAAGAAACCTTGATCCTTCATTGCATTGGCTGCCATCTGGGGGTCTATACCCAAGGCTTCTTGTAGAACAGGTTGGGTACTATTAGTACCTTGCTCGAAATCGGAGTCTTCAACAATGTCGTCAACAGGATCAGACATACTCTGTTCTAATTCTAATTCTTCATTCATCGGACTCTAACATGTAAAATTGACTGGTTTTTTTAAGTTCTTCTAAAAATATATCTGAAAACGCTTTTGTCATTTGACGTTGTGCTAAGATAGCTAAGTTAAGTCTTAAAGGAGAATCTTTAAATGTAGTCTCTTTAAAGTACCTAGTCTCTGCTTTTTTTCTAAGCTTGTCAAATTTTTCTCGACCAAATACACTTACTAAATCATAGTAAATAGTTTTACTTTGTACATTTGCACCTAATAAACCATAGAAATTATCTTCATCACCAGACTCGATTGATTGTAAAATACGTTTCTGTGATTCTAATTTTTGTTTATTCTTAGTATAAGTTTTCCATTCTGAATTAACACTTCTACGGTTGTTACTACCTTTCACATATTGTGGAGGTTCTACTAACTCGTCTATTTCAACTTGTATAATGTTGGAGCTCATGTTATTTGTTTCAGATGAAAATTCACTTGGAGATCTTCTAGTTACCGTACCATCAGCATCCTCAAATACACTAACAAAGTCTTCCTTAGTATTTGGATTCCATCCATGATAGTATGCACTTAAAACACTTTTAGTAATAGCTTTATTACTTGGCACATACCACTCTTTACCTTCACCAAATTCAGCTGCTACTTTTTGTATAGCTACGAGTTTGTTATCAGTTCCAGCAATAGCAGTGGTAAGTAAATCATTAACATGTATTTTAAATACTCTTTCTTTTATACTATCATCTTCATTAAATTGTTTTCTAGTAAATTTTTCTTTTTCTAAAATTGTAGCAATTTCCCCATCATCCATGTCTGTGTGGTCAAAACCTGCAGTGGATATAGCTCTATGTAAATTACCAACACTTATTAAACCTGTCATATCAATGCCTCGGTCTCTCATTTTAGGGTATCTACTAGCTAATAACTCTCTAATTTCTGCACCTTGTTCTTGATAAAATTCAATAATACGTTTACGCTCTTCTGGTAATGTTTCTATATTAACTAAAGGTAAGTTAAATTTATCACGTAGTGCATTACCTAACGTAAATGGATCTCGTTTTTTAGGATCACTATGTGCTAGTTTCCGCATAAGTAAACTTTCTCCATCATAAACACCATCAGATTCTATAAAATTTAATGATTCTTTCTTTGTCGCATTATCAAATATACTCTCAGCATTAGCTAAGATAGGGTCAGGATCAGTTGATAGGTCAATAGTAGATTGAATTTTTGTAAAATTATTCTTGTCAAGTTCTTTCTTTACAATAATACTTGCTGTAGAAGTATCACCTTCCCTAAATTTAGAGTTAACAAATATATTTTCATCACTTGCAGCACCATAATTTAATGCAAAAACATTACCATTGTCAAATAACTGTTGAGCAGTTGTTCCATTTTCACCTCTAGCTTTTTGCATCTGTAACACAACAGCTTCTGCAGCTTTTTCAAAGTAATATAAATCTTCGTCCTCATCTTCGTCTATTTGACCTTCAAAAGCATTACGAGCTTGTAAATCTTTTTTTACTTCCCAGACATAAGTTTCTTTGGCGTATTCAATAGCATTTTGTAACGCAATACTTTTGGTTGCTGAATTTAATAAACCTTTATTTGGCCCTAAAAAAGAATTTGTTAAAGCATCATCAAATTTACTACCTTCACCAATATACTCCTTAATAGCTTTTTTACCTTTGGTAGTTTGATCCCATCTTATATCTTTAGTAAGTTTACTTTTATACTTTTTCTTATCTTCTGGAGCTAATGTTATATATGTCTTAGCGTCAATAGAGCCATATCTTGATAACTCTTTTCTAACAGCTTTGTCACTCTTTTCTGTCGATAGACGTTCTGGGCTATAGCTTAAAGCATTAGCAAAAATAGTTGCAGACTCAGGTAAAGCACCATACTGTTTAGTTCTTGATAACTCATTTACTTGTAATTTATAGTCTGTATAACTGATAAACTCATCATCATCATCATTAAGAGAAGTACCGTATTTTAATTGTGCAATTTGAGTTTTAAGATCAATAGTATCTTTTCTAATTTTTTTAGTAATATTATCATCTCTTTTAGAAAATATAGCTGTTTTTAAATCAGACATTCTAAAATCTATAGGAAAAGCTTCTACTAAAGTTTTTTTACCTAAATTAGGTATCTCATATTTTTTAGTTTCTATATGTTTTAAAATAGAAATAATCTTAGCATCACTATCTTCAGCTGCTACAGAGTCTACAAATGTATTTTTCAAACTATGTTTATTTGCTTCTCCAGATGCACCTGTAGTACCAGCTTCAAAATGTAAAGCCCTACCTGTTATAAGTATGTTATCAACAGCATTATCAAAGTCTATACTATTGTCAGTTTTAAATAATTTAACACCTGTATCTAAATTAACTTGCTGTAATCTTATACTTTCTGCAGCGTTAGTTTGTATCTCATCGTTTAGTTTTTTATCTCTATATGCTTGTAGTTGTTTAGTTACATTCTGTGTTAAATAAGTATCTACTATTTTGTAATTAACACCACTAATATTATGTTGATCTTGGTAATCTTTTATTAATCTATTTTCTACTGCGTATCTATCAGCAGCAGAATTTAATGTATCATACTCATTTATTGTAATTTTTCTACCATCATCAAACTCAACTTCTTCTTTGTTTTCATTAGTTTGATTTATAAACCAAGGTAAAAAACCATTAGCAGCTTCCATCATATGAGCTTTTGTATACCCATAAGCATAGTTTCTGCCTACCTTTTTAGCATTTAATAGTCTATACTTTTGTTCATAGTTAAGAAACTTTTCATTACGTTCTGCTTGAGTAAGTTTCTTTTGAGTTTCTATTTCTAATTTATTAAGCTTATCATTTATTTCAGCTACCTGTTCTTCATTAGGAGCAGTTCTAGCTAAGGCTTCTGGATCACCTGCTAATCCTGCCCTATAATCATTAATAGCTTCTGTACGCTTTTTGTCAATATAATCTTTACCTAGTACCTTTGCACCAGTTTGTAAAGCATTATTTAGTGATTGACTAAATTTAGCTAAGTTTTGTATTTCGTATGCGTCTCCCTTTGCTTCAAGGTCAGACAAACGACTTAATTCTGTTATTTGTTGAGAGCTTGCTCTCTCCATACCTTTTACTTGTTCTACCCTTTGTTTATCCGCAGCCTTAGCAGCGTTTGCTAACTCTCTTGATTCATCAGAAGTTAGACGGGAACGATAACCAGTAAACGAGGTATTTCTTTTGTATGCCATGATTTAATCTTTTTTAAGTCCTCCATAGACCGATACACCTGCACTGAATCCACCAAGTAGTGGGCCAAGTATAGATGGTTTTTCTGGGGGTTGTTGTTCGATAGGTTGTATTGTTTTAAAAGAAGCAGCTGGTGCTACAGGTGCAGATGTAGTGATTCTATTATATGCACTAACATCGCTTGAGAATTGGTCAAGGTCAACACCAAATTGTTTGAGACCAAATGCTTTTGTTGCATCAAATATAGAAGCATCTAATTGTGCTTGACTAAATCCTAAGTCTCGTTCAGCTTGGTCTAATGTTAACATCATAGATTGACCAGCTTGTTGTCCGCTTGCAAGAACTGTACCCTGAGCTTGAATAGATTTAGCTAAGTTTTCTTGACTTGAAAATAAAGATTCTGTAATTTTTTCTCGAAGCTCTTGTTGAGCAGATTCACTAGCTCTATTTGCTTCGACTTGATTTAATTCTCTTTGCTTATAGAAAGCAGTTCTTGAGGCAGCATCAGCTTGTAATTGAGCTGTAAATACTTCCCCTTTCCGTTGATCATTAAATGCTGAGATTTGAATATCATTTAGGTATTTTTGTCTGGCTATTTGATTGCTACGATTAACTGCATCGACTTGTGCTCGATGTGCTCTGTTTTGCTCGGCAATACCAGTAGCAGCTTGACCAACACCAGAAATAATACCTAATGCAATTGCACTGCACATGGTTTTATAAATTGTATAAGAGGGACATTATTATAGACATGATAATTAATAAAAGAAAATCCTAAAAGTTTAAGTAATTTTATATGTGCTTCATTTCTCATATCTGCTTGGTTACATAAATAAGGGTTAGGTAAACTATTTACCCAGCGTTTTGCTTCCTTCACAAACGTATGGGGATACTCTGTACTTGCATCAGTACATAACATCCATATTACATTTTGTGGAGTTACTCCCGCCACTCCAGCAGCCTTGCCGTTGGGAACCTTAAAATATACAGAATATGCAGAATGATAAAAAGATTCGATAATTGAAGCCTCAGCACATAAACCTGAAGTTTCTTCTGTCTCACGTCTATCTTCATAGCGTAAGTTCAGACCCACACTTAGAGCTAACTCTGGAGTGCAGGTCTGGATATACTTACCTTCGTACATGTCGTTTTTGGTTATAATTGCCGTCCCAGCTTGCTGAGATTAAGGCGGTGGAAAAAGGGTCTGGTATTTGTATTTGTAATGTATATTTTTCATTTTTCTTTTGGATAGGTACTCTAACTGATTTCTCTAGTGTTGCGGGTGGAGCATTGAAATTACTAGAGTTAGTTAACATGCCAGATTCAAACTGAGTATAGGAATCCATATCTGCATACTGTGGAGTTAAATGAAACTGCATAGGGCCAGATACACCCATCTCAAAGTTAATACCTGATATACGTAACTCACCATCTAAGTCGTAAGCATTTTGACCTACGTTTAGATAGTATGTTGGTAGTTCTATAATACTTGTATACTTATATCCTACTGCAACCTTAGCACTACTAGATATATTTATACCATTAAATGTCACACTATTAGTTGCTACAGCATCTGCCTGTCTCACAATACCAGCTATAGAGTTACCATCACTGTCGTTACCAGACAACCCAACCATAAACAAATCTGTTGTGTTTGCTGGGGTGTAAGGTATTGCCAATACAGTTTTCTCAGGAGCTGTAGTTGTTTGAGCTGAACCAGTAACAGTAGTAGCTATAGTAATGTTATCTAAACATGGTTCAAACCATCTAGCTGTTTTAATTGGTGAGCCTACATCAGATGCACTACCACCTAATACATATGTTCTATTAGCGTTAGCATCAGCAACATACTCATGTCTACATAGTTTATATGTACTATCATGTAAAGTAACTGTAAAGAAACTACCACCTGTATACAACATATGTTGCATTGTACCTGTTAATGTCCAGCTATACCATGCAGATTGCTCTCTTTGATTACCAGCATTGTAGTATTTATAGTGATATACTGTGCTATCACCTTTTTTACCATACGTAGTAATACCTATAGCTGCTGAGTTAGTAGATTTAGTTATATCTTTAGGTAAAAATTCTGGTACAACTCTAGTCTGTTCTATTATATTAGGAGGTGTATCATCATCTACTATTGTAGCTTCAAATGCTCTTGCATATGCAGAAACATTAGATGTAAATAGTATAGATGTACCAAGATCTACAGGCTGTATACTTGCATCACATTCATAACTAGCTATCTTTTTTAATCTAGCAGTCTTAGGACTAAATATATCAGACTCTGTAAATAACATAAACTGACCATTATCACTAAACATCATTAAACCTTTGTTAATAGGTAATGTATGATTAATAAATGCAGGCTTTACATCAGATACAGTTATATCAATAGGGTTGTCATCACTAGCAGAAATTGCTGATACAATACCAAAATTAAAGTACTGCCCTGGCTGGCTTAAAACTACTTGCTCACCAGAAATCATACCTAACCTGTTTCTGTGAAAAAACATTTCTTGTATCTGTGACCCGTTAAAGGTAGGGAAAGGGTTAGATGTATCATCACCTACTAATCTATTTTTCCAATAATTTTCAGTTGTACCTTTACTAGCTTCATCTAATTTTTTAAAACTAAATGTACCATTACGATTATTAATAAGGGCATGTGGCATTGTTGCGGGGTCTAACCCTAACACCATATCATCACTACCCGAACCATCAAAATTATGAGGTCGTACAGTTTCTTCGTAACTACCAGCCCCAGACACACCATTATTAGCTTCAAACTTTACATAGTAATCGTCTGTGTCAAGGTCAGCAGAATTAGATACCTGAGCTACGTAGCCATGTTTATTCATAGCTGGCAGTCTACTAATATCCTGTGCTTTCTGACCTATCACACTCATGTTTTCGTTTACAGCACCACCAAGAAAGTTAACACCATCCGCAGCTGAACCATGAAGAAATAAACCACTACCTATAACTTCACCTGTTACGTTACTTAAACTACTATTAACAGAAGTTTTTAAACCATTAAGAATAGTAGCCATAGATATAGTACCATTGTCGGGATTCTTAGGTGTTTTAAAATATGCTATGCCAGATACATCTTGATATGTAATTACTGGTTCTACAGCTTCTACTGATATACGGTAAGTTTCACCCTCCATAGATACATCAATAAATTTATTTTCTGCTGTTGTTTTGTTACTTTCTTTTATAAGTCCACCGTCTTGTAATGTGACTGTTGCAGTGTACCTAACATCATAATCTTGAACATATCCTAAAAATTTATTTACATCACTCGAATCACCACCTTGATATGTAGCAGTGTTGTTGGCAATATAACTATTACCATTTACTTGTAAACTTCCTTCAATGTTTTCACAATTAGTAGCTCCTGTAGTTATTGCACTACCTCCAGAAAATGACCAAGTTAATGTACCAGATTTACTCTGATCTTCATTGGTATCGTCAAAGGTTGGCCCTTGAGCACTACCTCCAGACATCCTATCTACCTTTACAGAAGTAACCCTGAAGTAAGTATTGGGTGAGGGAGCTGTACCACTATATAATATATATTCAGTATTGTAAGCAACAGTATCCAACCTTGCATATGAGTAATCTCCACTGTTTATAGGAGCTGCCGTTGTACCTGTCGTGCCTACAGTTTTCTGTGGGTTAGCTATAAGTGTATAGTCTTGAATTGTAGTAACTGCATAAGGTTCTGTTGCTCCTGATAAATAACTAAATAGAGAATCTCCACTAGAATTTGTCAAGGATTTTTCAGTACCATCTGCTAAGTCCCATACTCTAATAGGCATTGCACCAGTATTAGCTGGTGTTATTTGTACTAAATATTTCTCATCTCCATCTCTTAATATTTCATACCAATGACCTGTTGAGGTAGCATTAGTTAATGTCCCTACAAATTCTGCAGGAGGACGTTTCTTAAGACCAAATGTTATGTCTGGGACAGCATTATCACATACCCTTAACTGTCCTGGAAATTTTATTTTATCTGGCTGTTGAGATACACCCCCTAGAAAGTTTGGGATACGTTGATTTACTGCTGGCATTACATCCTTCTTAATACTTTAAATGGTCTGTATGTGGTGTTAGCGTCTTGTTGATATTGGAAATCATTAAAGATATTGTAGTCACCTTGCTTAGTTTCATACTCCAACGCTAAGGCTCTTAAACCTGCTTCATCTGTTTCAAGTAACTTAGACGACTGAGGGTTATTTACCATACGGTTAGAGGCGATTCTAGAGGCTCTACAAGTGATGTAATCTTTAAATGCTTGTGGTAGATCTTCATAATCTATCATCCATATAATATCAAAATATAATTTACTACAATTTGTGAAAGTAAACGTATGACCTTTTTTGTCATATACTTTCATTATACCGTTGTCACTACGTCTGACTATATCATAATCTTTACCGTGTTGGTAAATGTTTAGATCTAGTTGTATGACATTGTTAGGTATGATACATTGATTGTTTGTATCAAGGTCTATTGGATACTCGTTCTCTGTGTTATATGACCATCCCTCAGCTTGAACCTCACGGCAGACTTGCCTTAGAGTCTTCTGTGCTATAGCCACTTCGGGGCTTTGCACTGTTAATGTATTAACTGGGGATTCTCCAACGCTCATCAGGATTGAGTTTACAGCATCTAGTTCGGTAGACACTCCGTAAGATATTACTGACATAAAAAAAAGGGGGACACGAAGTCCCCGTATAAATGAATAATTATGAGAAAGCTGATGGCTTTGTAGTTGTTCCTGCGAACAATTCTACACAAGCTGCAGGATTAACGTAATCCGCTCCCATAGCTAGTCTTCCTAGGATGACATCGCCTTGGTAAACAACAGAAACATCACCAGAAGTTACTTGAACTTGTGGGCCGATTGTTTCTACTACACCTGCAGCTTCTCTTTGGAAGATAAGTCCGCATGTGTTTGCAAAGTTAGAGGCAGCACCGTAGTTCTGACGAGCTCCGTAGTTGTTGCCTGTAGCTGTATTAGCTGTTTCGATACCTTCAGATACGAATGAACCTGTATTTCCAGGATCGCCTGTAGCAAGGTCAGTTCCAGCTGATGCACCAGAAGATGGAGCATACTTAGTACCATACTTAGAGAAGAATGGAGCGTTCATTGACTTGTAGATTTGAATACCTGCAATCTCAATTACACCATTTCCGCTTTGTAAAGATGTACCTTGTACGTCTCTGTTAATTAGTCCGTTAGAACCAGCACCTTTTATAAGTGCGTAGTACTGACGTGGGTTTAGTACGGCAACCCGACCATCATCAGAAACTCCTTTTTCATCTAAAGCTGCAGCTGCATCATAAAATGCTGTTACAAGTTTATCATCATCAAGAGCATCGTCAGCGTCAGAACCTGCACCAACTTGAATTTGTGTACC
>Ga0181411_1000614_pt1 | contig 13045 bp, 10 predicted proteins | sample 34SPOviralmetaG_FD_130114 | JGI IMG/M metagenome (GOLD analysis project Ga0181411, IMG submission 130114) | Marine viral communities from the oligotrophic San Pedro Time Series (SPOT) site, San Pedro Channel, CA, USA - 34 SPOT_SRF_2012-07-09 | ecosystem: Environmental > Aquatic > Marine > Strait...
AGAGTGTAAGTTTTATAAAGAGGGAGACTGGTATCAACAAGGGTGGTGGGATCAAGTCTGTAAGTCTACAGATGGCCGTATCCCTGTTTTAATTTTTAAATACAACCGCAAGCCTATTCGGGTATGCGTACCTTTGTATGCAATTAATTCTGAGTGGGAAAAAGATGACAACAAGGTAACAGTTATGCCAATCAAAGAATGGTTAGAAGTGTTAAGAAAAAACTGGGATCTTTATTTAATTAAGGACTAAGCTATGTTTGATAATCTTTGCGCTATATCAATATTTGCAGGCGATGTTCCAAGTAAGCTTGGACTAAGAATTCCAGAAGTTTGTGTTGCTATAGGCTCAACTTTTGGCAAGTCTAAGCTTGACGTTAACCGAGGCCTTTCAATTGTTTGAATTTCTTTGCTTACTTCTTCTGTTATATCTCCTAGATTAATATCTTCGATGGCATCGCTTGCAATGTTTTCTACTTCTTCTTGAACTTGTCCTCCTACGTCAATAACCTCTCTTGCTAATTGAGTTGATGGAAATAATCTTAAAGAATCTTTAAAAGCTTGCATGACAACATTCACACTTTCTTTATCAGATTTTGCCAATCTTCTAACAACTGACGGATTTCTTAATACAGAACCCATAACTCCTAATTGAACAAGAGTTGGCAACATTGCTATATTAAATGCGTTAACGGCAACTGCTCCAGCAATTAAAGTTCCAGCTCCTCCACCTTCAGCGGCGGTCATTACTCTTAAATCTCTAACTAAATTTCTTAAAGCTTGAGTTTGCTCTTGACCAAACATTTCTCTTAAAACATTGTCTCCTTTAGCATTTAATGCTCTTTCTAATGCAGAAGCATTAAAAACCTCATCTACTGTTTTTCCTGGTCCAACAGCAACATTCAATAAATCTCTCATGCTTTCTTGTTGTATTTTTCGAAAAGTATCTTTATCTACTACTTCTTTTATTTTAGTTATATTTCCAGATTGACCATTTCTAAATAAAGTAGAAACAATTTCATCTGGCTCGGCGGAAACAATTCTTTTTAAAAGTTTGTCTGTTTCAATAACGTGTTTTGCATTTTCTGCATCTACTAATTTTCTAACAACATTTGAAAAATCTTTTGTTTGTAATTTATCAACAATGTTAGCAAACTTTTTAGCATCTAATTTTGTGTTAATTTTTGCAAAATCACTCAACGCTACTTCTAAATTTGGGACATTGTCAAAAAGAACATTTTTAGTAGATCCTAGTTTGTCGTTAATAAATTTAGCAAAAGATACTGGATTGATAGCCCCAAAGTCATCTACAGAATTTGCAACAGCTTCGCGTAAAACATTTTTCTGAAGTTCTGCTTTTACTTCTGCTTTAGAAGAATTATCCAAAGCATTTAAAACTCTGTTTAATGCTGTAGGAAAATCTTTTTTTATTACGTGTTTGTAAATATCATCTACATCGTAAGAATTAATAGCAGCTTCTTTTCTAATTTTAGCTATTTCAACACTATTAAATGGTTTAATCGCATTTCTATAATCTGCATTATATTCTTTTATCATTCTTACAGCGCTAGACATATTTTCTGCCGCTTGTTCTTTTGCTAATTTTTGTTCTGCCTCTAGTTGGCCTTTACTTGGTCTTCCTCTAGCTCTAACAACGCCTTCTGGCTCAAGCTTGCCAGTTGCTTTTAAACCCAAAGATGCAAAGTCTCCACCTCTTTCTAAACGTGAGAATATATTGTTTATTTCTCTTTCTACTTTACCTAAAGCTAAGCCTAATTTTTCAGACTCTACCCCAGATGCTCTTTTAACAGCGAGAATAGAGCCTCTAATCTCATTTAAAGCTTCTATTGACATTCCTTGGTCTTTATAATTTTTTAATATTCTTTGTAATGCAGCAACTGGATTAGATGGAACTTGTTCTAAGGCAGATAAATTTTCTAAATATGGATTCCTTTTAATTAAATTTGCAACCTCTACTGATAATCTATCTAAAGAAATATTTATCTTCCCATTAATAGCATCTAAGTTATTAGCAGCCAAAAAATTATCAATATCTCTTGATCTTTGAACAAATGTGCCAACAGCAATTTCATTTCCAAATTCATCTTTTGTAATTCCAAATTGACTTTCATATATTTCTTTTAAATCATCTCTTATTTTTTGTCCTATCCCTATGCGATCAGGTTTTAAAGAAAAGGCGCCGTCGTCTATTTGCTCTATAGCATTTTTTACATACGCATCAACATCTTGATTGGTTTTAGCAGCCTTGTTAGACATTTCTTCAATCAATTCATTTACCTGCCCTTTAGTAAGTTGGCCAGTTTTGAATGCAGTTCCAACGGCTTGAAGGTCTAAAGTTTCATCTTGCAAATCTTCTAAAAATTTTTGCATTCTTTGATTTCCGTATTTAATCAATCTGTTATCTCTTTCTGTTCTTCCAAATACAGTTTCACTTGCTGCTTGTAATCTACCAGGAATAGCTCTTCCTAAAGCTCTTTGGGAAACCGCAGCCTCTTCACCAATAAATTTAATGGTTCCATCTGCTTGAGCTTTTTTAATATCTTTATATGTTGGCATTCTTCCTAAAGTATTTTTTAAAGCCTCTACTTCTGCGGGATCTGCTCCAGACGCAATAGCTCTTGCAATATCTATATCTCCTGGTATAGCTGGTTTTCTTCCCAACAAAGCGTGTAATGCCGCTCCTCCTCCCTCAAATAAACCTTGAGACAAACCGCCAATACCAGCCTCCATTAAAACATCGCCAGCTACCTCTCCAACTGACTCTCTTTGCAAGCCTTGAACAGTCTCAAAAATCTCTTCTCCTAATTGGCCTCCTCCTGTTCCAATTGCTGCAGCGGCAACTCTAGGAAGTCTTTGAGATTTAAAAAATGGTTGCATAAATTTCATCAACCTTCCATGCGGGGACAAAGCAACTAGAGCTCCAGCTAACGGTCCAACAGTTCCTCCAAAATCTGCAAAATCTGAAAATGAAAAACCTTCTTCATCAATAATAATATTTTTATCAGAAAGATTGTCTTTATCTAACATTCTTTTTGAAACTAGCCTTTGTTGGCCAATTGGAGTAATTGCTATGTTTCCTTTGGTGTCCCTTATAAAACCATTTGATCCAGCGTATCTTTGCAATACAGCTTCTTTTTCTTCTATGTTTTCAGCCATATCAAGCTGAGCTCGAAGAAATTTGTTTTGAATGCCAGTTTGATAATCAAAGTCTTCTTCTTCAATTATTTCAGCAACTCCTTCTTTAGCTATATAATTTTTTGCTTTTTGAATAGCTTCCTGCTCTTTGCCAGGAGGCCCTATAACTTCAATATATCTACCGTCTGGTAAATTAACTTTGTACGTTACCTCGTTTGCCATTTTATCTCATATTTAAAACAACTACAGGTCTATCTGCTGTTGCTTGAGTTGAAAGAATATCAAATTGAGAAGGTATAGCATAACCCGCGTTTTCAAAAGGAACTCTAGCGGCTAAATAATTTGCGTATGAATTTTGTTTTTTCTTCCTAGCTCGTCCTAATGCTAAATTTATTTTTTGAATTACAGTAGATTGATCTGCATTCCAATCAATAGCTCCTATTAAATTTCTAGCAACCTGTCTGTCTAAGTTAGATATAGTTCTTCCAGACTCACCTGTAAGTTCTTTAATATTACCGTTAATAATATCTTCAATAATATTTTTTGCTATTTCTCTTGTGGTTAGTTTAGGATCTGGTCCTGGTAAAAAGGCTGTAGTTTTTCTAGCGTATTCCTTAAACAAAGGAATTAACCCAGTTACATCTCCTGTCTCAACTAATTTAGCTGCCTCATTTAAGGCTACAATAACGCCATCTGAAGTATCATATTCAAAAGTTGCGTTTGATAAATCAGTTTCATATTCTGCTTGTTTTGTTTTAAAATCTTTTGTAGATTCAAGTCCTTTTTTTACTATTTCTTTTTGTATGTCTGCGTAAGATTCTACTCCAAGTTTTTCCATTTCAAATTCTCTTTCTACTAAAGCAGCTTCTTCAGCGGCTCTTTCTTGAGCTGCAGATGCTGATCCGACAGCAAATCCTTCTGCTAGATTTTCAGCTCCCGCTAATCCTGCGGATAGATTTCTAAGCAATCTTATAAAATTTTTATTTCCAGTAACTTTACTTTGCAAAGATGCTTTCTCAGTTGCTTCTTCTATAATTGCTTTATCAACTTCATCCGTATTTTCTGAAGTAGTTACTCCATCGCTCGAAACTTTTACACTTGGTTGCGTAGAAACATTTTTTAATATTTCTTCTGATGTGTTGCCTTTTGCATTTATATCAAAATTGTTAAGCATTTCAGCAATTTGATCTTGCGTTTGAGTAGGAACTTCTTTTTTAATTACAGCTTCAGTTCTTTCCTTAGTAATTTCATCTGGGGTAGTAACTGACGCATCCGCTAATTGAGAGCCTCCTACGTACATACCGCCTAAACCAGTAGCAGATAAGATGCCTTTTGATAGACCTGTTAAAGATCCTTTTGCAATCTCTGTTCCAGCAGGGCCAGCTATAAAATCTGCTGAGCCTTTTGGATTATAAAAAGCTTTGCCAAAAAAAGACCCTGTTCCTTGTATCGGTCTTTTTAAAGCAAGTATTCCAGCTGTTTGAATAGATTTATTGGTTAGTTGAAGAATGCCTCTTTCTTTTTCCATATTACGCAAAGCTTCTCTAGGACTTCTACCATACGCCATATCTATTGGAATAACTCTGTCTCCAGCTTGTCCGTAATATTGACCTGTTTTATCTTGAACAATATCAAATTGATCTGAAGATATTTGTGGTGTTACTGAATATAAAGAATCTCTTGTTGAAAATCTTGGAGGAGAAACATTTCTTCCCGCCTCTATAATTGGCAAGTTTGAATTTGCCACATCTCCAGCTGCAAACATTTTTCTTTGTAATACGTTCATTTAAGAATAAGTACCTGGGTTTGGCTGATATGGTTGAAAACCTGGATATGGATTTCCTTGACCATACGGATTAGCATACGGATTAGCTGGTGCTCCAGTATTTGGTCCTGCAGGATTTCCAGCTTGTCCTTGCGTGTTAGCTGTATTTGTTTGTTGTCCTTGTGGTTGATTATATAAGGTTGAATATGCTCCTAATGCTGTACTTAAACCATATTGCAAAGGATCTATAGGCAATCCATATTGCTTATTAATTTGAGTTTGCCCTGATTGATATTTTGGTGCAAATCCTTGTATGTAAGATGTTGCTTGAGTTGGAGCCATTCTTGTAGCTTGTTGCTGAGCATATTGTCTGTCTAGTTTTTGTTGCTCAATTCCTCTTTGAGTAGATCCTAGACCTTCTAACATGCTAATATCTGCGCCTCTTAGTCGTTGTTGCGTTGCGCCTAGATCTCCTAATTGAGAACCGTATCCTGCTAAGTTAGCACCTATTCCAGCAATCCCAGTACCTACGCCAGAGATGTCTCCAGCCAACTGTCTTGCCGCTGCTGATCTGCCTTGACCTAAACCAAGCAAATCTTGAGCATATTGTCTTTGAGCGTCAGATCCTTGCGCCCCAAACCCAGCCTCTAACTGAGCCCCTCTTTGAGCTGCTGATCTTCTATTTTCAAGTTCTTGCAATGCTCTTGATTGCGCCGTATCAAAGCCACCCGATCTAATTTTGCTTAATACGTCGCCTAGACCTCTGCCTAAAGATTCTTGTCTTTCTTGAGCTGTTAGCCTAGCCCTTGAGCCAAACGCTGATTCGCCACCTCGAGAAATATCGGATGCCCTTTGTTGGATGTCTTGCATTTCTCCAGCTTTTAGAACGTCTTGAATTGTTTGGTCAACAACCTGTTGCTCAAATGGATTGTAGAACTGGCCTGCCATTCTTGGATCGTAACCTTGTAAAGATTGGCCAAGAAGCTGTCTAGCTGATGGTCCGCCAAAACCTAAACTGCCAAAAAGACCGCCAAGCCCTGAACCTAATTGTTGTTCGGCTTGTCCAAAGTAAGGTTGTTGCATGCCATAAGCAGACCTATATCCGCCTAAAGATTCATCTAACAAACCTCTTTGTGTACCTAAGTCAGATATGCCTTGTTGTATTAAATTTTGTTGCCTATCTAGAAATGGCTGATAAGAACCAATACCAGTTTGAGCTAACTGTCTTGCTTGTTGCTCTTGCGCTGATAATCCCGCTGTTTCTTGTAAAATAGCTGGTTGATCTAAAAAAGCTTGTTGAGCTGCTCTTGTTGCTTGATTAATTAAGCCTGGCGTATCAGTAGAGCCAAAATATAATTCTCTTACAGCAGGATCAGATATAACTTCTGCTCTTCTAAGGTCTTGTAAAACAGGATTAAGTGGGGTTGCCATTATATTATATTGCCTCAAAAATATTCATTAACTCGCGCATATTTTTTACGCCTTCTTCGCGTGAAGCGTTACCACCTTTAATAAGCTCAATACCAGATTTGGTTTTATTAACGTCAAATGCTCCAGCTCCGCGTGTAGCTTTGGCAGTCATTACAAACTCACCGTCGCTTAACATCGCTGGTATATCATCTGAAGTTCCAGTTCCTGGTCCTTCTGATTCTCCACCTTCGCGCATATCAAGCTCACCAATCATTGTTGCTAAACCGCCTTGATTAAAATATTGTCTAGCCTCACCGCCAAAAGCAAAGTCTAAAGCTACAGGTGCAGGAGCTAAGCCGAAGTCTGCTCTGCTGCCGCCTGTTCCTAAGTTTTGAGCCATTTGGTATCTGCCTAGCTGATCCATTGTTACTTTGGGAGTTTCTGCTATACCGCCCATTCTTTCTTTGGCTGAATCATAAGCAGTTTTTCCCAGCAAACCTGCTAACGCGGCTGCCCCCATATTTCCTCCAAAAAGTCCACCTATACCACCACCGCCTTGACTTGGAGAGCCGCCAGTTAAAACATTTTGAGCTCCTCCAATTAAACCTCTTCCAGTTACTTTTCCAGAAGCTCTAGCATTTGCAACTAGCTGATTAAATGTTCCGTCTGCTTTTGCATTTCTGATTTGTTCTTCAGTATAGCCCGCAGACATAAGTTCTTGAGTTCTAGTTTGACCAGTATCTCCTGTCATAAATTTAGCAAAATCTTCAATTCTACCTATCCCAGATTGCCCAGCATTTCCTATTCCGCCTTTAAACAAACTACCTATTCCAGATTGAATTGCGCCTTTACCAAATGATAAAGCTTGTCCTAAAGTTCCGCCAGAACCTGCTGTAATTGCATTTCCGACTCCACCAAGACCTGGTATTTTAGCAGCTAAGCTACCAATACCGCTGGCTACGTTGCCTAAACCAACTTTTCCCAACAAAGATCCACCTACAGCGCCTAAAGCTTGGCCTACGCCAGGAATAAACATCGCTACAGGAGCAACTTTTTTAATTACTTTTTTAGCTTTTTTCCAAATTTTAGATAAAAAGCCAAACTCGGGTAGACCCGTTAAAGGGTTTAAATCCATGCTTCCATTTCCAACTAAGAATTGATTTGAATCAATCCCGTAATTCGAAATGGCTTTTTCGATTGCTACTTTTAAAAGGGGGTTATCGCGTAAGGCTTGGGCTGGGACGACCATTTCATCTGGGGCTACGTGAGCTAGATAAGTGTCTTCATTTCTGCCTAAAGCAGCGATTCCTTGGAGTTGTTCTTGTTGTCTGTTGTTCAGCATACCTTGTTCCATATGTTATATTATCATCTTACAAGGTTATTGTAATATCTCCGTTTGTTTTTACCGAAATACTACCCAGTAAACCTTGGGCTTCGTATCCTTGAGGATTGGGTTCATTCATCAAATCAATAAACTCAGTCCCGTTAAATACTTGCAACACTTGGGTTGTTGTATTAAAGATTAGCGTGCCAAGATTAAAATTTAACTTGTCACGTTGCGTAGTTGATAATTGCAAAGTATTATCAGGGTCTACTGCTCCTAAGTTTATCTCTAAAATTCTTATAAGTCTATTAAAAGTAGCGGAAGCAACGCTCTCTCCTTGCGCTTGCGGGAGCTGAGTTGGAAGTAGCTTGCTCATCTTCTTCCGTCAGTTCTTATATCTATTCTTGTTGCGCCCAGTCTCCAGCCTATTCCTAAATTACCGTTGTTTGCAGCATCATCATCTGACTCAAACCTCAAGACCATTTGCCTTGCTCGGCCTCTAACATATGCTTGCTGAGTGCTAGATTGTATGGCGCTAGTAGAATTGGTTGTTAAAGAATCTCCAGGAAAGTTTCTTGTTTTAACAACAATATTGACCGAACCATTTTCGCTGGTATCTTGAATAAACTTAAAGTCGGGAATAATTCTTCTGATAAAAGTAAACTGTTCGCCATCACCTATATCAAAGTCAGAGCTTTCAATAAACACATTTGTCATCGGCGAGCCATCATCGTCAAAGCCAATTTCTTGCTGATACAGATACCCGCTGCTTACAGCTCTAGGGTAGTTTTCTATACCAGCATCTAGCCAAGCTGTTCTGCTAAGTTGGCCATACACCCAAGTTTGTTCTGCATAATTGTAAATAACATACCTGTCTACTTCGTTGCTTGAAGCAGAGCAATAGAACCAACCCACCTCATTCTTATCAGCAATTGTAAAAGCGTTAATTTTAAAAGATTGCGTAAGGTTGATATCGTTAAATACGTAATTATGAACGCTGCAAGGCAGCGTTTGTACGCTACCGTTGTAAGCGTAAAAATTGTTGTAACCCATCCAGTAAACAGCAGAAGTAGATGTCGTTGCTGCTTTTGGCCCTACCAAGCCTGTTCCTTCATTAATTAAGTTAACTGAGAATGTAAAAGGCGGTCCAACAAACTGCATGCTGTATACAGCGGTATCAGTCCAAACCAATATTTCTTGCCTTGATTTAACAGCTCCAATAATTGAAGATCCAGAAGATAGCCTCAAAGAGCCAGCAGTATTTGTAATTTTTGGCTCAAAGTCTAAGTTATTTTCTTGGTCTGAGAAAGCAATTAACATAGGGTCAACAGTTCCTGTTCTAGCTGAACCTGCATCGTTGATTGGATCAGAGCCTAAAACAATTAAATGCCTGTCAATTTCTGAAGTAATAACTTGCAAGCCAACCGTAGGCACTAAATTAGCGCCAGCTATTCCAGACATATCAACAGCTCTAGTTCCAACGCCGTTGTTTTCAGTCCATTGATAGATACCGCCACCCCTAACATTCATAATTAAGTTTTCGCCAAAGTTATCATGGGTCCAAAGTCTTAGCTGATTATTTGGAGATAAAGCAGTTACTGATCCAAAAGCCCCTTCACCCCATCCGTTTAAACCCCAACCAGTTCCTGGAACGTAAACATCAAGCCCAACATTTATTTGATATACCCCTACTGTAGAGCTTCCACCATTACCGCTGTCTCCAGCCGCGGCCAATACTGGATCGCCGCTAGTATCTTTAGCCTCTATTGTATAAGAGTTAGCATTAACAATGGTTGCTATTTGATATTCTTGATTGAGCACCGTAGCAGTAATATTACCGCCAAGAGAGGCTGCGCCTGAGAAAGTTACAAAGTCATTTTTTACTGCGCCATGAGCTGTATCAGCAACAGTGATGGTTGCATCTCCAGTTCCAACTTTAGCAAAAGTTACATCTCCTGCGCTAGTAGTTAATCTTATTGGGGTAATATCATTAAAAGAAGATCCTTCTTCTATATAGTATTTAAAGGTTGTTCCTAAACCTAAGAATTTTGTTCCGCCTAGAGAAACCCAAGAATGCAGAGCCCTGCAAGTTCCTAAAAAAGTATTTAAATTGTTTTTTGCCCAACCCCCAAATTTTTCTGGTAAACCTTTTCTAAATCTTACAAGATTAATATCAAACCAACCGCCTTCATTACTATAATCAGTTCCTTCTCTGTTTACGCCTGGTTTAAATAATGTTTTTTGTAAAGCCATTCTATATATGTTCCCAGCTCTTACCCTCAAACATTAAAGCTTCTGCTTCTCTTCTTCTTGTAAGTCCAGCCAAAACTTTGCCGCTTGCTTTGTTCCATCTTTTCATTTGCGCAGGTACTTCATCGTATTTACCTTCGTTCAAAACTCTAAGCATAGAACTGCTTTTAAGATTATTTGGCCCTAAGTTGTATACCCAAGAAACTAAAGAATCAAATTGACATTGATTCATTGGCACTGTAACAAGGCTGTTAACATAATGCTCATACTCATCTTCTAGCTCGCGCCACAACATAAACTCTGCTTTTTCTTCAGTCCACTTATCATCTTCTTGCACATCTTTGGTATGTCCATAGCCTATAGTCCAAACCCCTGCTGCGCATTTGTAGGCTTCTAACTCGCAACCTTCAAATTTTTTTATAATATCAAATCCGTCATCTGAAATATTCATTATATTGCTACTACCCCTGTTAAAGAAGCTAATAATAAAGTTGCCATAAAACCAAAGGTTCCAAATACAGCCATTTTTAGCGTTCCGTTTAGATTGCTCATCTCTTGTTTTATTTCTGCTGTTTCTTTGAATATGGTCTTCCATCTTTCTTCACATTTTGCCTCGTGAGATTTTAGATCTGAATGCACATCTGATGCTGTTTTTCTACTAGTCATCTTTATCAGGTGTATTTGAAGCGCCAAAATAAAAAGATATAACCGCAGATGCTAATCCACCTAAATATCCTAAAACTAAATTAATAAGAGCTTCAGAGTTTTGTTCTGGCGGCTGTAAAGTTACTAAAAAAATATAACCCATAAACCCACCAACAACAGCTATACCCATAATTCTTGCAGTCCAGTCTTTGCTAAACTTGCCTCTAGCGTCTTGCTTATCTGCTACCTCTAACTTAAATACATCTACTTCAAGTTCTTTCATTTGTAACTCAAAACTTTGTTCAGCTTTTTTAAGCTCTAACATTTGCTCTGGAGTCGCTGCTTGTATTGCTTTATTAATAGACTTTGGATCTGATTGACAGCCAAGAACTCCAGCGATAACTGATGCTGCTTGACCGCCTAACGGGCCGCCTAACGCAGAACCAAGAGTAGGGGCCAAAGCTCCCACAACATTTTTAATTAAACCAAATTTCATAATTACCCCGCTAATGGATTTTTATCATTCATCTTTGTTTCTATCTTATCCACTTCTTTGTTTAAAGATTGAATGTCAGCTTTAATTGTAGCTATATCTGTTTTTATTTCAGTAACATCTGGAACAGAAATTCCATCTATTTGTTTTTCTAAAAACTGTACAGATGTTTCTATAGAAGCAAATCTTTCTTCAATAATTTTTTGTTTTTGCTCGGTATCACCTATGCCGCCTATTTGAGCTTCTAGGTTATCTAGCCTATTAACATACTGAGCGCCTTGATAACCAAAGCCAGCTAAAGTCGTAACTATGCCTGCAAGAGCTATTAGTTGAGTTGTTTTGTTTTCAAACCAATTCATTTCAGCCTCCTATAAATTTGGTTGCAATTTTCTTAAATCAGTTAAAGTTTTTATACTCTGTCCTGCTAGGCCATAAAATGCAGCAGTATTGTCTGATAGTGTGCTATTAGTATAAATGCTTTTTGGTTCATACCACAATTCTTTTTGAGGGATGTCTACAGCTCTATAAGTATTAAAACCTGGTAAAAAGCCCATAACAGCAATAATAGCGTTCTCTGAGCCGTACTCGCCAGTCTCTTCTTGTTTAGCTGCAACTTGTTCTTGAGCTGTCTGTAGGTTCTGAGCAATAATATTTTCTACGGTTGTTTCGCTTTCTGTATCACTACCAACAGATGCAATAGATGTATCCATTTGATCTTGCGTTGTTTCAACTGTTCCACGTGGAACAACTGTTTCTGTTGAAACTGTTTCTGTTTCTGCAGATGTTGAATTAAAAGATGAGCTAGATACAGACATGCTACTCATATCAAGCACTTGGTTAGTTTGGGCGGTAGATGAAGCAAACTGATCTGACATACTAGGCGAACTGCTAATACTAATACCAGTATTAGATGATGAGCTTACAGCATTACCAGCGGCTATAGAGTTACCTGTAGCGTGAACTGAGTTGCCAGAGTTAGTACCGCTAACACTTTGATTTGCAGTTGTTATGGTGGATGCAACCACTCTTAATGCTATATCTCTACTAATGGAGCTTTTACCTGTAGCCTCTTCCCTTTCTGCGGTTTGGAACTCTTCCTCAAAAACTTCTTCAAACTCTTCAACTACTTCTTCTCTTTCGATTCTTTCTTCTTCTATTTCCGCTTCAGCTATACGTTCTTCTATGGCTTCAAAGATTTCTTCTACAGCTTCCTCTTCAAATATCTCTTCTATGAATTCTTCTTCAGGATCATCAAGCTCTACAAATTCTTCTTCGTGTCGCTCTTCAAAGTTCTCATTGGTTTCTTCTTCAAGCCTTTCTTCTAGTTCTTCAATAGTTTCAAATTCAACAAATGTGCTTGGTTCACTAAAGTCTTCAACTAAAAAAATTTCTTGAAAGATGAACTCTTCTATTAATATATCGTCTTGATGAAAAGGTTCATCATGGCGTGGGCCAAAGTCATCTATAAAAGGCAAAGGTTCAAGCTCAAAAAATATTATCAGCTCTTCAGTATCTGGGCCGCCAAAAAAATCTTCAAAGTTATTGCCGTTAAATTCTTCAAACGGTGGGAACATATCATCTTCAAATGTTTCTGTAATAGTAAACTGTTCCTCAAAACCTTGGTTATCGTGATGATCGTCTGTAAATATACCTGTGGCAAATTGTTCTTGCTCATCTATAAAACCATAGTCAACCTGCTCATCATTAAAGAAAGCTACTGAATCTTCTTGTCTGTAACCTGCACAAAAAGGTGCATACTGTGGGTCGTTATCACATTCTTGTTGGTCAAAGGCCTGCCAATAATTAGGACACGATTCACTATAAAGACCAGTGATATTACATTGTTGAGTTAATAAAGCATCACCATAACCTGAACAACTAGAATCATTAAGAGGATCACTGCAATCAATACCGTTGCCACTACCTGCGCCATATAAAGATCCACCATTTTCTAGCGTGGTATTGATAGATGTTGCATTCCAATTTTTATTGACGCAAGAGGAGG
>Ga0181411_1000618_pt1 | contig 12973 bp, 10 predicted proteins | sample 34SPOviralmetaG_FD_130114 | JGI IMG/M metagenome (GOLD analysis project Ga0181411, IMG submission 130114) | Marine viral communities from the oligotrophic San Pedro Time Series (SPOT) site, San Pedro Channel, CA, USA - 34 SPOT_SRF_2012-07-09 | ecosystem: Environmental > Aquatic > Marine > Strait...
GTGTAGATACAGTTGGTGCTATGAAAGCTGGAACACCGCCAGCTGTGTCTAAAATGAGTTATAAAACAGGCACTGGTAAAACTATAAGTGCTACACCGGGTCGGAGAGCACAATGAAAATAGATGAAGTAGGAGGTGTAGGGAAAATAGTAAAAGGTGTAAACACAACACCTGATGTTCAGCCAGGGGAAACAGAACGTCAAGCTAAAAAGTTATTTCCTATGAACAAAAGTGGTAAGCCCAAACCATTGGGTGTACCTGGTGCATCACCTAACCAAGCATTTAATTTAGGACTAGTAGAGTCAGAAAAACAAAAAGATACACTCAAAGGAATGGATCCAAAAACTGTTAAAGCAGTTCAAAATTTACTAATTAAATTTCCGCATGCAAAAGATCCTTTGACTGCTATTATTGCTGACATTGAAGATTCACAAGCTATTAGTATTAAAAACGATAAGAACAATGAACTCAGAGATAAAACACTTAAACATAGGATAGATAAATTAGAAATGCGTCTTAGTGATTTAGAAAATAAACCATCGACAAATGTTGCTGAAGACCAGGATGAGTTATCACTAATTCAACGTGCTGAAATGTTTGCTCAACAAGCACACAAGGATCACAAACGCAAATACACAGGTGAGTCATACTATGTGCATTTAGATGAAGTTAGACGTATTGTAAAAGCCGCAGGAGGTAGCGAAGATATGCAAGCCGCGGCACTACTACATGACACAGTTGAAGATACAGCAACTACTTCACAAGACATACTAAAAGAGTTTGGTCCGAAGATTGCAAAACTCGTAGTTGAACTTACAGATGTTAGTAAACCAGAAGATGGCAATAGAAAAGTACGTAAGGGTATCGATAGAGATAAACTATCGATGGTTAGTGCAGATGCACAAACTGTAAAATATGCTGACTTGATAAGCAATGGTAGAGATATAGGACAAAACGATCCCAAGTTTGCCAAAGTTTATCATGCTGAAAAAGCAGATTTATTAAGAGTTATGAAAAAAGGCAATAGCAACTTACGTAATGCCGCTATTGATATGTTACCTGATGATCTTAGAAGTATAGCAATGGAAAATATGAGTGTTACTGGCACTGAGCTTAGACGGGCGGAAAAGAAAAAAGGTATAGAAGTTGGTACACCAGAATGGTTTAAACATTGGTTTGATCTTCCATACCTAAGAGAAGACGCAGGCATACAAAAAGTTGATATACAACAACTTGAGCGTTTTGCAGACAAGTTGTTTGGCAAAGTTGGCATTGATGTAGAGTTTACTAGACATTTTATGGATAGAGTAAATGATGTACGTAATCAAAAGCCAATCACAATGAGTGAGCTAACAAGATTATTTAAACAAGAATACAAGCGTTGGGGAAAGCCTATTGCACAAATGGGACCTAACAGTCAAGCAGTAATGAAAGATTTACAAACAGATATTAACTTACCATTTGTACTTCAATGGGACGACAAGAACAACGAGTTGGATTTAATAGCTAAAACTGTAATGCGTAAAGCAGATTTCAAAACATCTAATAAAGAATTTCCTGTTGAGAATGTTCCAGCTACTAATCAAGCAGGTACTATAGGACAACATATCAATTGGGGTGGTAAAAATAAACCACCACAAACTAAAAAAGTTGCAACAAGAGGCACACAAAATCCTCAAAGTTGGTGGCAGTCGATGTTACAAAAAGGTAAAAATCTTTTTGATGACGAACAGCTAGACTTAAAAAAAAAGTTTGAAGTAACCGACGAACTTAAGAAACTTGCAAATATCTTTAATAGAGGCGGACATGAAATACGCATTGTTGGTGGTGCAGTAAGAGATCTTGCTTTAGATAAAACACCCAAGGATATTGACCTTGCAAGTGATGCAACTCCAACTGAAATGCAAAAGATGTTTGACAGTGCAGGTGTGCGTCATATACCCACAGGCATAGAACATGGAACTATTACCGCAGTAATAAATGGCGAAGAGTTTGAAATAACAACACTGAGAGCAGACAAAGAAACAGATGGCAGACATGCTGAAGTAGAGTTTGTTCGCAGTTGGGAAGAAGATGCTAAACGCAGAGATTTAACATACAATGCTATGAGTATGGACTTTGAAGGTAACTTGTATGACTATCATGGTGGCATGGATGACCTACAAGACAAAGTTACACGTTTTGTTGGTGATCCTGCAGAACGTATACAAGAAGATTACTTGCGTACACTACGCTACTTTAGATTTCAAGGTAGATTAGATACACCTACATTTGATAGAGAAACTATGCAAGCTATAGCTAACAACACAGCTGGACTAAAACAACTCAGTGTCGAACGTGTATGGATGGAGATGGGCAAAATACTCAGTGGTTCAAACATACAGCAAATACTAAGTGCAATGCAAAAGACTAGTGTACTTGATGCAATTGGGTTAAATGTTAAATCATCGCAAGATATAATGGACGGCGGAGATCCAATTATTAATCTAGCAAGAATAACTGACGATGAATCAATTGGTCCGCGTTGGAAAATGAGCAACGAAGAAAAAAGTAAGCTGGGTTTTCTTATCAGTCAAAAAGGTCAAACACACGATAAAAAGTGGTATACTGATCAGATGGCAGACGGCTTTGATAGAACACAATTAGATGCACTTGCTAGATACAATAACCAAGATGACATGATTGCATATATAAAATCTTTCAAAGCGCCTGAGTTTCCTGTAGATGGCAATGACCTAATAAAGATGGGACATGAGCGTGGACCTAAAATTGGACAAACATTGCAAGCGTTACGCAATCAATGGAAGAAAGGCAACTTCAGTGCAAACAAAGACGAACTGCTTAAAGGCTTAGATAAAAACAAAGTAGATGAATCATTGGATAATCCATATCCTTTTAAACTAGTAGGACCTAACAAAACAGGTACTTGGGTAGGAAAAGCAGATACACCAAATGGTCCGTTGGTTATGGACTTTGACGGAAATGAAAGCCAAGATGACTTTAGTATTGACTTTGCAGTTAACAACAGAATGGGCAACGAAGGTACTGGAGATGCATTTAGAATATTTGCTACAGTTATGGCAATAATGAATGAATGGATATCCAAGGTAGGTATTGAACATGTACAACAATTTGATTTTAATGCTGACAAAGACGAGCATGACAGTGACGGTAGGTCAAGATTATATACTCGTTATGCAAACAAACTTGCTAGTCAACTAGGCTGGGGTTTACGAAAATCTGAAGTAGGTAATGGTAGTGCAGATTTCTTTTCACTACAGAATCCAAACCCGCAAAAAAATGAAAACTTTGCTGATGGTAAAAATCCAGGACGCAAAGGACTTAGCAAACGTGTAGGCATACCCAAAGGTGCAACACTAGCACAACTAGAAAAAATCGCAAAAAGCTCTTCAGGTGAGCGTAGACGCATGGCACAGTGGCAACTAAACATGCGTCGAGGCAAAAACAAATCCAAATAATCATATAAATAACTATATGAAAGTATCAGAGATCATACAGGAAACTACTGTTTCTGGTGGAATGGCTACTGTAGCTATGCCTTTGTTCACAGGAAAAAAAGGCAAAGCACATCACAAAGCCGCTAAGAAATCAGTAGGACTAGAAGGCGCCAAAAAACCTGTAGATCCAGTATACAACAAAATGATCCGGAGAAAACCATGAGATTAGACAAAATATCAACTGAAAAAACTGTAGCTAAACCTAAGCTAGTAAAAGAAGGTTCTCAGTATAAAGTACTGGATGTAAATGGTGTTGAACGCAAAGTATTTGAAGACATAGATCTTGCAAATCTTTGGAAGAAGAAACATATGCCAGAACTTAAAGAAGGTAAAGAACCTGTGTTATATACCAGTGAATTAATGGAAGGTGTACTTGATGCAACTGACGAAGATGGCTGGATGGCAAAAAGTCAACTGTACAAATTAAGCAAGTATGCAATTGAATTACACGGTATGATAGGCGATACAGATAACTTAGAGCCTTGGGTACAAGCAAAAATTACTAAAGCATCTGATTACTTAGGTGCAGTAAAGCACTACATGGAATACCTTGCAGTAAACGACTACCCTGAGCAACCGCCAGTTGTAGTCGACGATATGCCTGAAGAGATGTAACATGCGTCTAGAAGAGCTGTTTGAGACTTTTATTAAAGAAGACCCCGACAGTACGTCTGGACGTACTGTTACAATGAGTCTTGCTGACCTGTACGACATGTCTAATACTCCTTATCCAAAAAAACCAGGTCCAAATGGCAACTTTATTGTGCCCGGTGGAAAAGAATTTTATGAAAAAAAGACTATGAAAGTTGGTGGAGAAAATGGTGTTGATGTAGAGATTGCTAATGGATATGAACAGTTTAAAGCTGGTGGAAGTGTTAAAGGTACCATATTAAAAAACGGTGAGAACAGACCATATAACGAAAACAATATACTTGTAGATCTAGGATGGCAATTAGCGGCTGGTACAACAGAACTTGTATCTACTTGGATCAAAGGTGGTGCATGGGTTGTCGACGATATAATTAATAAGTTTACAAGTGTAGGAAGAATGCATAAACTAGCTACTGGCGAGGACTTGGTTGACTTAGAAACTGCAACACTGTCTGGATATGAAAAAGATAAACAGTTTGTTTTAGATCGTTGGACAGATATATTAAAAAATAAAACAGACCAATCATTCAGAGACAATGTGGATTTCACAGCAGGTGCAGTTAACACAGTAGAGGAAATTGGAGATCTTGTTACAGGCGGAACAGGATTTAATCTTGAAGGTGCCGCTGGTATAATTATTGGTGAACTTCCTAGTGAAATTGTTGATGTAGTGGCAATGACTACTATGGGTCCACTAGCTGGTATGGCAACGACTGGGGCTCTTAATGCACTAGAAGCTGGTGGTGCCGCGGCACAAAGTATTACAGATAGAATAAATTATGCACACAAACAGGGCAAGCTACAAACTACTCCACAATATCAAATGTATTTAGAAGCCGCTAAAGAACAATTAATCAGTGAAGGAAGTGATCCAAGTGATCCCGAACTAAAAACAGAAGCGGCTGATCTAGCAAGAAAACAAGCTATTACTATGTCTATTCAAAATGCATTTTATCAAGTAGCAGTAACAGGCGGCGTTATAGATGCAGTGCAAAATAGAATATTATATAAAGGCCCAATCTCGGCAGGCTTCATGCGTAATGCTTTTATCAAAGGCGGAGCAAACACACTAGGAGAAGGTGTTAGTGAATACGTAGAACAGGTATTTGAAAATGTAGGTATCATGGATGGCGCTGGCAATATTACTTACAAAACAGAAGGTGCTCTCAATGCCGCATATAATGGTATAATTGCATCACAATCAGGTAATGTTATGGCTACTGGAACAGATGCCGCTATAAGAGCAAAAGGTGGACTTGCAAGATTCAGTAAATTTGTTATGGGCGGTAGTAGAGATCCAAAAGCTATACTAGATATAATGACAATAGATACGAGTGTTCTTACAAACAAAATTACTACTGTAGATGAAAACGGTGTAAGAAAATTTTCTGTTGGAGAGTTATTAAAATCTAGAATAATAACCACAGATCAACTTACAGACTCACAAAAGAAAGCATTAGCAAGAAAAGGTAGAACCACTGTAGATGGTGAGCAAATAACCAGTAAACAAATAAGAGAAAATGATAAAAATGTAGAACTAGTAAGTTTATTAGATAACATTGAAATAGATCCAAAAGAAGGACAAGCAGTTGTAAATTTAGGCACAGAAGCTGAAGTGCGTAGAATGGCACAACTCATCGGTGTAAAGATAGATGGTAAAAAAGTAGATAAAAAGACAGACATTAATAAGGTACTAGCAAGACTAGAAGATGTAAGAAAAATAGATGTTAGGGTAGCAGGCAGAAGTACACTTGAAGCTCCAATATACAGTGATTTAGATGACGCACAAAAAATGCAGTATTGGAAAGAAGGTAAGGTTGACTTTACAGGTGATACTGAAAGAGGCAATCAAACTTGGAGTAGAGCACAGATACTTAATAACAGTAGGCGAAATAACGATAACATTCCTAATGATGTTGCTAGCCTTGAAGCAAACACAGTAGCAAGGCCAAGTTTAAATGATGCTGAATACGCAGAAACAAGACGATTGCAAGACCAGATTGATAACAGTTATTCTTTACAACGTGCTAAAAGAGAGCTCAAAGCAGACCAGGATGCGTTTGACGAAGAGTTTGGAGCAACGCATAATCCAGATGGCACTGCTAAAGTTCGTAATACTCCTGATTTAGACTTCGGTAGACCAACTGCGAAGGAAGAAGGCGATCCATACGGATTTATAACTGCTAGAAACATATCTGCGCCATTACAAACGCAAATTAATCAAGCAAAAGCTAAACTTAAACAGGAACAAAAAGCCTGGGACGCTTCATATGGCGAAACGCATATGGTAGACGGTAGTATTAAAAAAGGACAAGCTATTTTCGATGAGGAATTTAAAAAGAAAATAGCAATACAGAAAAAATTACAAGCTGATCTTATCAACGCAAACCAAGATGCGGCTAATGAGGCTATGGGCTACATAGGACCAACAACACCAGTACTTGACTCCGGCGATCAAAATTATAGTCAAGCTAGAAAAAATGTAGTTGCTAGTACTAAACTAAAAATTGCAACAGCAGATATGGAAATAGAATCTGTACAATCAATGCTAAAAGCACATGAAAAAGTGTATCCTGGTATTACATCAGAAATAATATCCAATGAACAACTGGAAACATACAAAAAAGATCCTGTTACAGTTAAAGACAGTATAAGCAAAGAAGTTGTTGAAAATCCACCTGAGAACAATCCACAGCCAGCACTAACAAAACCACCAGTGGGTACAGTAGTTGAACAAGATGGTCAACCTTATGTGTGGCTTGGTGCTATGTGGGCTATGCAAAATCCTGACGGTAGCAGAGGCACAACAAATCATCAATTTCATAAACCTCTACTTAAACAATGGAATGACGGCACAATTTCAAAAGAAGTACCTAAACTTGCCGAACCAGCTGAACATGACGAAGCACCTGATCCTAGTATACAAACTAAACTGTTAAAGAAACAACTAGATAAATTTAAAGAAATAGAACGTAATGTAAAATCTGAAGATCAAACTGTTATCAAAGCACCTCCTGGTGTAGCACAAGACAATAATCCAAATACAGATGGCGGACAAGCAAGAAGCACAAGTCAGGGAAGTGACAATAATCCAAATACAGATGGCGGACAAGCAAGAAGCACAAGTCAGGGAAGTGACAATAATCCAAATACAGATGGCGGACAAGCAAGAAGCACAAGTGATATTGATACTACTATTACACCAGCTGACTTGACTGGCGATGGAGCCGGACAAGACAATAACCCAAACACTGATGATGGAGAAGCAAGATTATACAAAGGTGGTGAAGTATTTGATCCAAGTGCTGAAACAGAAATTGATGGACAGTTTTCTGATGTTGTAGTACCAAAATCAGTTAAAGACAAATATGCTGATGTACTTGCTACAAAGAATGGCATTAAAATAATGAACTTCTTAGACGGGTTGCCGCCAGAACAGGCAGGTAGTTTACGAGTTAATAATGCTCCTACAGATACAACAACTACACAAGGCGATGGTGCTGGACAAGACAATAATCCAAATACAGATGGTGGTCAAACAAGAGATAATATACCTGGATCAGATAACAACCCAAATACTGACGGTGGTCAAACAAGAGATAATATACCTGGATCAGATAACAACCCAAATACTGACGGTGGTCAAACAAGAACTTCACGTCAGGGAAGTGATAATAATCCTAACACTGACGGAGGTCAAACAAGAACTTCACGTCAAGGGAGTGACAATAATCCAAATATAGATGGTGGACAAACAAGGACCACAAGGCAAGGAAGTGACAATAATCCAAATACAGATGGTGGTCAAACAAGAACTTCACGTCAAGGACAAGACAATAATCCAAATACTGACGGTGGACAGAAAACAGATATTAAAATACCAGTCAATCCTGACGGTTCAGAAACTGGTCCTAAGTTTGAACCAATTACTGATCCTGCGATAGGAGGACAACAGGCCCCTGCTCAATTAGATAATCCAAATGACGCAGACGAATTTAATATTGATCCAAATACAACTACTAGTAGTAAACCGCCTAATGTTGTTACAAAAGCACCAGTACAGCCTGAAACACCAAAGTTTGATCCGGGTCCAACGACAGACTTTACCCCACTTGATACGCCAAAAATAGTTGGACAACCTGGTAAACTAACAACTCCTAAGAAAGATCCATTGCCAGGAGTTAATCAAGACTTAGTACCTGAACCACTTACTGGTCCTAAAAGAACGTTAACTAAGAGAGAAAGAGATGCACTTGCAGGTAAATTAGATACTCAGACAGATACTGATACTAAAACAGATACTGATACTAAAACAGACACTGATAATAAAACTGATGATACATTAAATGTAGACACCGACACTAAAACTGATACTGATACTGATACTGATACCGCTATTGATCCAACCACAACACTTGCTACAAAACCAGTAGTAAAATATACTACTGGTAAGTCTCAGATAGATACAAAAACAAAACAAGATAGTAAGTTCGGAAGAGCAATTAAAGGTAAAATGGGTAAAGATAAAAACAAAAAACAAGCAATATTACCTAATTACAAACCGCTGAATATTAGCGATCCTCTAAAGTTAGACAAGTATAAGTCTGTTGGTAAAGACAGAGGATTTTAAGGTAAATAATACTATGCAGGAACATAAAATGAAAAAAACTTACGCCACTATTAGAGAAAAAGCAATGAAAAATATGAGAGAAGCTGAACAATTAAAATATAACTTTGCAGTTGTAGATGCAAATGATTTTAATACAGTTATTGGATTTACGACCAATTTACGTGATGCAAAAGAAATGGCAAATCGACATACAAAAAATGATATCTCCAATGGAAAAATTATTAAACTAAAGAAACCTATGTCACAGAAAAAAGGTGACATGATGATTAATAGGCCAATGTCAGAAGGTCCATTTACAGGCGTTGGTAAAATGATGATGAAGCGAAAGCTCAACAAACAATATAAAAAATCAGATCTTGCAAATTTCGACGATTTAGAAATAGACACAAGCGGAAAAACGACTGATGAGATTAATCAAATGAAGTCAGATTACTATCATGACCATATGGACAAGGCGGATAGAGCAAAAAACGCCAGCAATCGGTTATCAAAAAATGTAAAATATGGTATTATTAGATATCCTGATACAGCAATCTCTTATATTAAGAATGATGGCAGTGGATGGACACACATATACGATCGTTCATATGGATTCGAAGGCCCCGTAGATAAAGCAGATATGAAATATGCTTCATCTATTAAACCGTCAAAAGTACCTTCACGTATGATGGATGAAGGCTACTACAAAATGCCTGACATTGATAGAGAACGTTACACAGAAATGCCAGGACTAGAAGGACCATTTCAAACAAGAAGTGGAAAAGTAGTCTACTATGATCCCAAAGAAGGCGCATACTACGACAGAGATACTGATATGTATATGACCTACGATGAATTTAAAGCATTAGATGAAGGAAATAGTCCACACAAAAAAGGTACAAAGAAATATAAAGCACACATGGCGGCAATGCATGCTAATAGTGTAGATGTTAATTCAATGCGTAATGCACTCGACCTTAAAGAAGGCAATGATAGCGATATAGTTGCTGGCTATGTAAGAACAATGTTAAATGAAAAACATGATACATGGAATAAAGTAACTAACGAAATTGATTTTGTACTAGGTTTACTTAAAGAACATAATGCTGATAGACAAACTGTTTTTAATAAATTGTACACTATGAACTACAAAGATAACCTCGACGACAACATTGTTATTAAAGAAAATATAGATACACTCAGAGACATTGTTAACAATAAAAGTGTAATGACAGTAAAATTTCAAGACGGTACTATGAAAGTAGATATGACCACAGCTAGTATTTTCCTACAAGCATTTGATAAAATGCGTGAAGACAATCAAGCCAAAGTAGCTGAAATGATGAAAACTAAAAAAGGATTTCTTAGAGTAATGGATATTATCTACGGGGCTATGAAATGAGATTTGAAAAACTAAAAATTACTGAAGAAGAATTTGATCAACTTGCAGAAAAGAAAGATGCATGTTATCATAAAGTAAAATCACGTTATAAAGTATGGCCCAGTGCATACGCTAGCGGAGCACTAGTTCAGTGTCGTAAAAAAGGCGCTAAGAACTGGGGCAACAGTAAGAAGAAGTAATATGTTAATTGAAGAAATTATAAGTGAAATAACTAGCACAATAATGCCTAAGGTAAACGTTGCTAATCCAGATGCAATTAGAGCAAACAACAAAGCAATGGGCTATAAAGAAAAAGTAATTACTACAAAGGCTTTTGATAAAGCACGAAATCAACAATTAGACAAACAAGCGGCACAAGATGCTAGACAGGGTGCTGGACAAAGCTATATTGCCAAATTCAAACCTAGCAATGCTAACCCTAATGCAAACATTCAAGCACCTAGGAATAAAAAACCAAGGCCAATTGCAAGTACAGGTAGCCAATAATGTTTATTGAAGAAATCTTAACAGAAAAATGTTGGAAGGGTTACGAGAAGAAGGGCATGAAAACCATGTTCGGAAAACGTGTACCCAACTGTGTTAAAAAAGAAGATATCTCAGATGTAGAAGAAGACCTTAAAGCCTGGTTTGGCAAAGGCAAAAAAGGCGGTGCTGGTGGAGGTGGCTGGGATCGTTACAACACAAAAGGCGAACGCATTGGAAAATGCGGAGATAGTAAAAAAGGTGAAGGCAAACCAAAATGCCTTAGCAAAGCAAGAGCCGCAAGCCTCAGAAGTAGTGGTGGCAAAAAAGCTATTGCAAAAGCAGTAAATAAAAAACGTAGAGAAGATCCCAACAAAAATCGTAGAGGAAAAGCTAAAAACGTTTCAAACAAAACAAGGAAATCATAATGGATTGTAAATGTGAGAAATGTGGATGCAACTGTCACTGCGATAAAGTATGCAAGACATGTGCCAATGATGTTTGTACAGGGTGCGAATGCAAGCACTGTAAATAATGTCAATAGATCCTAAATACGATTTAGATGAACACGAATTATGGATCAAATACCCCCAATATCATAAATGGTGGAATAAGTTATATCTAGCACAAGCTATGGGTTATTCATGTGGCCCAGGTGCTGTTCCTATACCAGAAACTAAAGAGTATGTTATAAGACCAGTATATAATCTAGCAGGTATGGGTTTATGTACAACTATAAAAACACTGCAAAAAGGTGATGTAACAAGTGTGCCGCCAGGATACTTTTGGTGTGAATATTTACAAGGCAATCATTACTCAGTAACATACCAGAGACATTTTCACAATGAATGGAAAGTTTTACATTGTTGGCAAGGATTTAATCATAAAGAAAATGTAGTTAAGTTTTACAAATGGATACGCAGTGACTATGCACCAGAATTACCATATCAATTAATCAATCTACTTGCTGTGCAGTACATAAATGTCGAATACAAAGGTGATAATCCTTTCGAAATACATTTTAGACCTAGTGGCAATCCTGACGGTACTTCTGATAGTCCTTGGAATGAATATATACCTATATGGGAAAGTACTACACAAGCAGAAAAAGATAAATTAATACAGCAGGAATATAAATGGTTAGACAATCCTTTTGATGATTGGGAAAAAGATATACAACCATATATGCAAGAAAGACGTTTAGGATATTATGTACGGTAGAGTTGATTTATCTAAAGTTCAGTATGAACTAGATAAGGATATAATACACCATCACCCTACTTACGAAGAGGCAAGTGGTGTATATGATGCTTATTGCAAATACAAAAATTTTACAAGTGTTATTCCCTTGTATTATGGAGATATTGAATTACATGACTGGAATTGCTTGTACCAAGATGGAAAACTTATTGCTTGGGAGCAAACGAAACTATATCCCAAAGATTTAATAGCACACAGTTACCAATTTGCATGGACATACGATAATCCATTGGCTAAAATAGGCTGGCGTTTTAGTCATCATGTTCCGGCATGGCTTAAATCAAAAGGCTACAAATATCTATATCTAGGAGATCATCACAAATATAAATCTAAAATACAAGGGTACGAGATCCTAGGAGCAATAAATACAAAGTAAACAAAAGGAACTCCAAATGAGTAAGTTTGAATTTGATTTTACCGAAGAGCAAGTGGAAGAACTGCTTCACGGTAATAAAGAAGTAGGTCAGTGGTACGAGGCTATGGAAGAGATCCTGCCTTACTATGAAATTAATACTACAAACAGAGTAGCAGGTTTTATAGCACAGTGTTGCCATGAGAGCAACAACTTTAGAGTTATTACTGAAAACTTAAATTACAGTAGCAAAGCATTAGATAGCATTTTTGGCAAGTATTTTGTAAGGGCTGGCAGAGACAGCAAACCTTATCATAGACAGCCAGAGAAAATTGCAAATATTGTTTATGCTAACAGAATGGACAACGGCGACACTGCTAGTGGTGACGGATGGAGATTTAGAGGTAGAGGAGTTATCCAGTTGACTGGTAGACACAACTACACTAAGTTTGGCGACACACTGGGTTATACGCCGGAACAGACTGTAAAGTATCTTAAAACAAAAGCAGGTGCATTAGAAAGTGCATGCTGGTATTGGAAAACCAATAATATTAACAAGTATTGTGACAAACAAGATATTGTTACTATGACAAAACGAATTAACGGTGGTACTATTGGATTAGCAGACCGTAAAAAGCATTATGCTCATGCACTAGAAGTGCTTGGTGGTAAATGGTCGCCTCCTAAAGTAGTACACAGTACTGTTAGAAAAGGAAGCAA
>Ga0181411_1000619_pt1 | contig 12966 bp, 15 predicted proteins | sample 34SPOviralmetaG_FD_130114 | JGI IMG/M metagenome (GOLD analysis project Ga0181411, IMG submission 130114) | Marine viral communities from the oligotrophic San Pedro Time Series (SPOT) site, San Pedro Channel, CA, USA - 34 SPOT_SRF_2012-07-09 | ecosystem: Environmental > Aquatic > Marine > Strait...
ATAAGAAGAGTACCAGGTGAATTAATCGCTTAATATATTTCATCCTAATTTAGCCTCCACTTTTTTTACTAAGGATTTTAAGGAAGGATCGGTCTCAATATATCCGCTGTAATTCTTCCATGTAGATGAAACTTGGCTGTGATCGCGGTTAAATGCTTTCCCGATTTCCACACAAGTTTTACCCGTCTTTAATCTGCTTAAATAAATGGCGATAGAACGGGCAAGGGATACTTTCTGAGTTCTCCCCCGCCCGTTTATATCACTTATCTCTACCCCAAAAGTCTCAGCAGATACTCTTTTTATATCTTCCAAGGTCATGCTCATAGCACCATATCGATAACGACACTTAACCATCCGACCATTAATAAAAGTGATATCGGATTCATCAGAAAGGTACATTGGTGGACTGAGGTCCGGTGAACTGTGTTCCCATAGTTGCCTGTTGAGGCTGAGGGGCGGGCTGTTGTACGGGTTGCTGTACGGGTACTTGTTGGGGCTGATCAACATTCACAGTCGTAGCAGTTTGAACCGGCTGTTGGACAGGTGCTTGCTGGACTGGTTGCGGGTTGAACTGCTGTGCCGGTTGAACAGGTTGTACCACAGGAGCATTCTGAACAGCAGATGGTGCTTCGTCTCCAGTAGGAATTATGAACCTAGCTCGGTCAGGCACTTGTGCTTCCATGCCCGCCATGACCGGCATAATTCCAGTAATGTCTGCATATTCCCGACCTTTTTGGCTGACCCTATTAATAATGTTCAGAGTTGCTCCTTTGCCTACCATGCTCTCAGTATCGAATCCGCTGAAAGGCATAGTGCCGTTCCAGCTCGTTAATGTTTTAAACAGCTTGGATTTCTCATTCAGCGAGATAGTCATCTCTCCTGTTTGGATGAGAGATCCATCGGGAAGACCGAAAAGAAAACGAGTGAAGTTTTTCGTTTCGATAACAGATGGATCGTCATAGGACGGTCTCTGAATCTGCAAGCTGTCTTTAACTGCCAAGCAGACGGCGAAGGTTTGCCCTTGCGGGGCGAGGGTAGTTAGTGGCCAACCTGTAATAGGTCCGCCCGTGTTTGATGATTGCTGTAATATAGCCATATGATTTTAGTTTTCTATCTCCATTTTTACGGGTGGAGGCCCATTATTGATTAATAAGAAAGTGCCGGAGGATCAGAATGGCATCCGCCGTTTTTAAAGTAATACCTTTAGTCGATGGAAAGAATCGCTTGGCATGGTTCGCCAAAACTTTTTTCCGCTTACCCGAAGTTAAGCCCTGAAGTCCGCTTAATCCTTTTTGCCATTCTTGAGGGCGGACTAAGGTAAAAGGTATTTCTGCCATCCGAAGTGCCCCTTGGAGAAAACCATACGATTCTCCTAATTTAAACGAGCTACTGGAGGGAATCATCTTTCCCGCAAAGGGCGGGACCAGTTCGACCACTGCCTCAATCGATGTGACATCGGGGTGGTCCTTAAGATCCTGAATGTGTTCGATGAACTCGAAGTCTTCACCTAAAGTGTGGAGGTTAATCGAGTGTAACCCATCCCAAGCGGTTGCGTAACCGCCTGACTTACCTGGATCGATTGCGATGGTCAGCTTCACGCTGTTAACTCCTTAATCGTTTTACGAATCGAGGAGGTAAGGAACTTTTGCCCTTCGCGTTTCCAGCCGTATCTTTTAGACCATAGCTGGGCTGTTCGAGGTGAAATGCGAAAAATCTCGCAAATCTCCTTCTTGGTTAATAGTATTGGATGATAGTTATTTAATATTTCCATTGTCGGTTAATTCGAACCGACAGAAGGAAAAAGCCCTAACTATTTATAAACAGTTTTTGTCGCACTATTGCTGTTAACGCATATAGGGCGAAACCAAACTAATTCCCAACCACCGGTATTCATTTGTTTTGTGAAAGATCAAGTGCATCAATTGCTTGATACAACTTCTTTTTTACCAAAAATGTTAATAGTGTCAAGCAAATGAAAGAAAAATATAACTTTACAAAGGGAAATAAATATTTATTTATCGTTTCTGCGGTTTTGTTTCGCCCTATATGCGTTAAGCATAATGACTCTTTAAATTGTTGATCACATTGAATCATTATTTTTATTTGTTTTTTCACTTTTTATTGAGTTTTTCCGCCTCTTCTCTAGACCTTTAATACGTAATAACTGGTAATAATTCGAATCTCCCCGAACCTTAGATGCACCCTTGCCGGCAGAGCCTCCAAGCCCCCCAATTATGCTTGCCGCTTCGGCCACTCGATTACCCCGAAATCCCATCACCCAATTTATTCTTTTTCCGCAAGTCGATATGCTCCATCCTTGCCATAAATCTTTCCCAATTTCCTCCCTCGATTTCTCTGAATTCATGTGGGCACTTAGTTTAAAATGTCGCTTTAAAGCCTGTGTAAACTGCCACCCGATGTCGCGCTCGGTCTCGGCAAATGATTTGTGCATCTTTTTACCGACTTCAATCTCAACATACCAGTTATTTTTAAACCTATTCTTAGAAGATTTTTTATTATTATTTCTCATAAACGCTTGCGTAAAACTATCTACAAGAATTAGCGTTTGCAAGTTGAAAGTGGCAATAAAAGGCAATGTATTTACGCAAGCGATAGTGAAAGTAAATAACAGATTAACCAGTGTTTGCGAGGCCAATCACCTTTACAAATACGCATAAATAAAATAATCAAACTTATGGCCGAAAAAATTGTGGTTTCTGAACTTTCCGAATTTATTCAGCATATGAAAGTAGTCCGTAACTTATCGCCCTACACGATTCGCAATTATAAACACGCTATCGAATTGTTTTTTACCTGGGCTACCAATGAAGGAGTAGCCCACCCTCCTGATGTGACCCGGCTACACGCTCGAAGTTATCTAATCGAGGCACAACATAAAATATCTCGCCGGACTTTAAGGCATCACATTTCAGGACTTCGGACTTTTTACACTTTTTTGCGCATTCACAAGAAGGCAGATATAAACCCGTTCTTAAATATCGCCCTTCCAAAATTAGATAAGCCACTGCCTAAAATTTTAACAAAGGATCAAATGGTAAAACTTATCGATCAGCCCCCCGCCAATGAACCCAAAGGTAAACCGATTAAATTTAATTCGCTACGAGATTTAATGTGCCTAGAGCTTTTATATGGGGGCGGTTTACGGGTCAGCGAGTTAGTCGGCATTAATTATGGGGACATCGACTTTAATCGTGGGACCGTGAAAGTTTTAGGTAAAGGGAGGAAGGAAAGAATTGTGGTCATCGGAAAGAGGGCCGCGGATACAGTCAGTAAATTTAAGACGATGTTCGCAAAAAAGGCATCCGCAAAGGACGATCCAGTGATTATCAATCCACAGTTTAAAAGATTCTCTAAACGCTCAGTCCAAATGTTGATCAAAAAATATCTGTCTTTTGCGGAGCTCCCGCAAGATATAACTCCCCATAAGCTCCGGCATTCATTCGCGACTCACTTACTTGATAATGGTGCGGATCTTCGAGCAATTCAGGAAATGCTCGGGCATTCGAGTTTATCGACCACTCAGGTATATACCCATGTTTCTAGTGCCAGGTTAAAAGAGGTGCATACCCTCGCCCATCCAAGAGGATAATATTATGGTTAATGACTTAGAAAGCTTCGAGGCAAAATTCCCAAAGTTTATAATTGGCGATACTGAGGACCGGACTTTTGTAGTTCACCTCCACAGTCCTAAATTGATTGCCGAGATAGTGGTGGCGGAAGATGGGAGCGAAACATTCGACCCCACTTTTATCGATGAACCTATTAAGGATGCCTCCGCTATCGCCAAGCTAATGCGAGAGGTCGGAGATTTCTACATCGAGGAAATTGAGCGGGAATAGATTACCGAAATCGTTCGGATAACTTAGCACCCGCTGAAGCCGCTGGAGCCATGAATCGATTGTCGGGTTGATTATTTGGGGCTTTCGAATCGGCTGGCGGGAACAGATTTGGATATTCACCTTGCACCTTGGATGGGGCTTGTGGTTTTGGTGCTTTGGTACTCCCCTTTTTCTGCACACCCTGAAATGGTGCGAAATTTGATTTTACATTATTCCAGTCGAACGAAATACCATCCTTGCCTGTCTCCTTCAATCCGGCGGCACGAAATAAATCAAGGGTTCTTATAGCTTCACTATTTGGTCGATTCTCCAAAAACGCTCTAAGTTTGGGGTCTCTGATTTTCAATGCATCTTCTTTTTTATAAATCCCAAACAATGCGGTGACCTCTTCGTTCTCAAATAGTCCTTTTGGATTAATTCTACCTTCGGGGTCTTGCAGTGCATTCTTGGCAACCATTCTCGCCCTTTCCATTAATCCGTCAGGATCATCAATTAATTTAGCCTTAACCATCGCATCGAGGTTCATTTTAAGATACCGCTCATCGATCACATCGATTTGTAACTGTGGATTACCGCTTTTAATCTTTGATACTCTAAACTGTAAGGGTGTGAAAAACCTCTGATGTACTTCCCGATCCCCTCGGACTGATGGTTTTGCAGAGCGATAGTAAACCATCATCTCTTTGGCATTATTTATCGCATCGGTAATCTTTTGAACTTCTGCTTTTATTCTGCCGTTCCTATCTTTTCGACCATTATCGGTAAAGATGTTAAGTATTTGATCGGGGAGATTCTTACCGACTAGCATACTCCGCTCGAAGATCATGCCTTTACCTGACTTCTTAGCTTTTGATTTCGCCTGGTCCGCTTTTACCTGTGCCTGTTTAGTTGCCTGTTCTGCTTGGTCGGCGGCTTGTTTTTTAGCTGGATCTGTTGGGTCTGCTTCCGATTCTTTTTTAGTCTTATTTCGATTTCTTCGGGCAAGTTTTAATTCGTTGTCTGCCTTAACGGAATCAAGTGCCAGTTCGGGGTCTAGATTTGGATCTCCGCCCTCCTCTCGTATCTTCAGTTCCTGTTTCAATGCATCCTTACCCGATTTCTCAGGCACAACAAATGCCGCAGCCTCCTGAAGTGTGATCCCATCCGAACCTGTCTGCTCTTTGAATGCTCGATCCGCGGTTGTACCTTTAGGTAGCACGACACCCTTGCCCTCCACTTCGGCGGCTCGTTGTACCTGTTTTTTCTCCAATGCGATTAAATAATTTTTATACAGATTTTCGATGGGTTTACTCTTTTTAACGAGTGGGGCCATGCCTTTTTCGAAAACATTGCCGGTGTATGGATCAGCACCGCCAAACAGAGAAAGGACTTTTCCCCCGGCATCGGTTAACTTCTGAATAATTGCGGGATCGAGGTTATTAAATACTTTTGGATTCTCAGACATTAACAGACTGAAGTGTGTAGCACCAATTTCTTGAGCTAATTCATTAGCATCCCTTTGAATACCCATCGAAGTGGCATCATCTCCGAGTAGTGAGTCGTATGCCTCGGCTAATTTCTGCCCTTCTTTATTAATACGAATCTTATCGATGGGTTTGCCGAATGAATCGGATGTGAATATAAAATCGACCCCATCTTCATCCGGCTTTGCCCGATACTGTTCGAGTATTTGATGGGCAAATAACGGATCGTCCTTAATTGCTTCAGTTATAAAGTGATGGCCAAGTTCTTCGGTTACAATTTGCATCGCCTCCCTCGAACCCTTTTTCATGTCTCCGTCCTGGTTTACAAAAATTGTGCGTTCGTTGGGATTGTACTCGGCATTAGGAACGCTCTTAGCATCGGGGTATTTCGATTTTACCATTCCGAGGTAATTCGGACGGTTCAAGAATACTAAGTTTGGAGAAGGCACACCCGCTTCCTCCAAGGATGCAAATGCCAGCCTCGCCTCAGGAGTAAGTCTTTTAAATGCTTTTAACTGATTATCTACAAGCTTGGCTTGCATGAAATTTGATACCGAAGTCTCGTCCCGTGCTTTTATTGACTTCCCCCCCTTCATGCCTGGTTGATTAAATACTCCACTCCCTCCCGATACAAACCCCTGTCCAAATGCCTGACCTGACTCCTCTACCCCTCCCCCGCTTAAATATGCGAGTGTTGAGTTTAGAGTTCCGACCGTTGCTCCGTTAACCACAGAATTAAACATCGCATCTCCGAGCTTTGTTCCTCCCATCTTGTGAGCGATTAATGCGGCCTGTCGAACTGATGGGCTTTCTGCGGTAACTGCCAGTCTCTGTAAAAATCTTTTTTGTCCCGCTGGTGAGGATAAGGCACTCAATGTCCTCTCCATTCCCTGTCCCGTCACCTTGGCAATCTTTGCAAGCGATGCGGCGGTAAATGCACCCGCCAACGCTCCAGTCGGTCCGCCATACGATCCAATCACTGCACCCGCAGTTGCGGCTTTGCCCGCCATTTTTTGAGTCTTCTCCCCTACTCTGCCCACTGCACCGGCAACTTTTTCCGCCACCTTTGCGGTCCCTTTCAAGGCCGCCCTAGAGGCTATCGCCGCACCCTTTGCGGGTAGTGATGCCACTTCGCCCGCTTTTTCGACTGCCTTTGCAACTCTGCCCAATCGAGCAGATTTAAGCGTAACCGATCCAACCTTTGCGGCTGGACCCGCAAGTGGGATAAGCATAGTCGGATCGATAAAGTTTGCTCCAAAGCTGACAAACTGCTCACCGTCTTCGGTCGATGCTTCAATCATTTTTGGGCGGACTTCATTGTAATAGTCAAAATTCTCCCGATATCTTTTATACTCGTTTTTAAGGTTCTCCTCATCCGTTCCGCTAATCATATCCATTGCGGCTCCCGAGATTGTTTTACCAAACCTTTTAAAGTCTGCGATGCCTACATCATACGCTCCTTCCAATTCGTCTAATCCCACATCTCCACTAAATACTTCACCGATTGCACCCATGCCCTCTTTGACAAGTGCCTTTCCTCCAATTAATGCACTCTCTCCAAATGCGAGAACCTTTTCTCCAGTTGATCGGCTATCGAGTAACTCTTTGTCCTTAACATACTGATCGAAAGTCATCGGACCCTGTGCCACTTCGGTTTCAAGTTCAGCAATAAGAGTATCCAGTTCCTCCTCCTCTAATGCGGGGGCACGGTTGCTGGGAGTGGATGTCACCTCGTACCCCGGTACTGCCGTCCCCTTCTCCATAGACAGAACATCTTCCTCTTTTAGAGACCGCAAGAGTTCGTCTAAATCATCATCATAGGTACTCATGGGTTAATGCTTTGAGCCTGTTTTTTTTGCAGTAAATCGAGGATTTGTTGCTCCTTGGGAGTTAACGGCTCACCCCTCTGTGCTTTCTGCAAGATTATATTTTGAGCTGATTGTCTGCCCTGACTGGGTTGACTGGGTGGAGGTGGAGTGGCAGAGGGGGTGGACTGTCTTGCCCTTTCCGATGCATCGTCTACCTCATCTCCATCGGGCGGGGTCGTGATTGGAGTGTTTAATTCCTCTTGAATACTAGAAAGATTATCGGGTAATATATCATCAATGGGCAGCTTGTTTCTTGCCGCAATATTTCGGTACCTATTCATTTGATCATTCAACCCAACAAATTCAGCCGATGCGGCATTTCTAGCTTGGTTTAAAAAGTCCTGTCTTTGCTCTGCACTTAGTCGAGTACCGTCAACCACTTGATTATAAAAGTTCCTAATTTTTGTGTCGATACCGCCGGCATTTTGGGCATTTGCAAATTCCCCTTCTTTAACTACCGAACCTGGATCAAGGATTTTCATGTAATTAAAAATAAGACTTAAATCCCCAGCGGGTGACGGATCTTCTCCCGCAACTTTGACTTTATTATATGCACTTCTGACTTTTGAAAATTCCTTTACTTCAGGTAGAGCGTTAAACTCTTTGCGGAAACCGCTTGTAGTTGTCTGTTTCTTTTCCTTCTTATCGGTTTTAAGTTTTTTACGGGCTGTCCCAAGAGTCTGTGCCTGTGTTACTCTCGTAGGAAGGCCCTCCGCCAATCTATTAGTAAGGAAAGGATTATTTTCGATATTGGAAACCTTTTGAGCTTCCCTGGCATATTCGGCTGGATCGGTAATTGTTGCCAATGGGGGGACCGCTCCAGTCTTCGTTCCCATTTGATACTGTGAAAACAGTGTATTCGCTTCCCTCTCTTTTCCTTCGCGGTTAAATTTATCGAGTAGGATTTCATTCTGCTGTCGCTGATTCGCCATTGCGGTAAGCCCCTTAATCATCTCAAAGCCCTTCGGATTCTTCACCAATGACGGCACAGCCTGGTTAACTGCCTCCTCATAGGAGATGTCATCCGTTGCTTGAATATTAAGCATCTTTCCGAGTTCAGGATTACCCATAATAAAAGACTTAGTGCCTTTAATCAGTTCATCCTGTTCCTCTTTTTTCTTCTTACCTTCAACATACTTATCGATGGTATTGGCGGCGATCTTCCCAAGATTCGCAAACATCTGCCCATAAGCCTGTCCAGCTTGTTGAATTCCACTGTTATCGACCCGCATCAGTGGCGAGCCGTAATTACTGCTAAAGAATTTTTTTGCCATGATTATTTTCCTATGTTAATGCTTGGGATTAATGAGGAAAGAACGGTCGCACCTCCTTGGATTACTCCGGCATCCCTCGTTGCGGCCGCCCCCAATGCAGTATTATATGCGGACATTTCGTTAGCTGCATTGTTCTGTAGATAGCCAAGCCCTGCCGAAGGATCTAAATAATTGAATCCACTTTGCAAGCCATATCCTGCTTGCCCAAGTACACCCTGCGCCTGTTGCAATGGATTACCTCCCGGCCGTCCGAGGATTGCCTGAAACGGATCGTCTTCACTTGCTTTTGCTTGTGATATTTCTGCCTGACGAAGTCCAGCTTCCTGACCAAGTACGGACTGTGCGAATGCACGGTTTTGCATCTTCCTTTGATTCGATTCTCCGACTAATGCCTCCGCTTCACGGATGCCCGCAGACTGGTCAAAAGTCCGTCCCATCATCGTTGCCTGCCCTTTAAATGAGTCTTGAATCCTTTGCCTTTCTCGCTCGGTTAATCCCTGACCAAGTGCTTCGGTTGCCTGGCTTGCAAGCATTGAACGAAGTCCTGGGCCTGTGGGTTGTGCAGTTGCACCCGCTGTGCCTTCCGCACCCATCTCGCCAGTTGCCCCGGCATTTCCACTCATCGCATTTAAAAATACATCATTCCCGCCGCCAATTTCTCCGATTGTTTTTGGGGTGTTAGGATCACGGAATTGATCCATGATGTCCTGGTACTGCCCGGCAAATCGTGAGACATCATCTAAATCCTGTTGCCTTTGCCTGGTGATATTCCCTCGTCCTACATCTTCAGCGAATGCGGATGCCCCAAGGAATTGTCCGTCTTCCGTAAAGCCCGCAGACCGACCCAAAGATCCAAATGTTTCAGGAAGCTCTCGCCCTTCTGCTTGACCAAAATTTTGGTAGTGATCGCGGCCAAATTCTTCGACAGTCACATCTGAACCGGCAGTCTGCATTTCTTGGAATTGAGCTAAAAGGTCAGGATTATCAAAAACATAGTCTCTATAATCTGCGCGCATTCCCTGAAGTTCACGCTTGTCCCCCAGGAGGTCGATAAGTCCATCCTGTGTCCGAACTGTATCTCCTTCCTGGTATGCCTCTCCAGTCTGTGGATTGGTGAACTGTAATTTTTCGGTGTAGGTGACCTCACCCTCCGGCATAGCTGTGTTTTCAACTATGCGTTTTAAATCTTTCCCCTCATTGCTAGTATTTAAAAGATCATTAATAAGGCCATCGTCCCATCCGTCGTAAGTTAATTTAGCTCCTATAATATTTGCTGTGTTTACATCTAAACCTAATTCAATAATTAATGGTTGAATGGTAGCTACGGATCGGTCTCCACCTTGGGATTTTTGCTTCAGTTCCTCAAATGCTACTTTTTTACGAGTCTGTTCGTCTGAATATTCTGCTAGATTTGGAGTTCGTTCGACAGCGGCAAAACTGCCTATCTGTTCAGCCGAGGCAAGACCAGAATCCACATCCGCTTGAGTCACTCCGCGGACTCCAGTCATCTCCTCCGTGCCAAGAACAGTGTCGCGCAGAATGTCGGTGTCCGCACGGGCAGTCCTTCGGCGAAGTTCCGTTTCGAGTGGGACTAAATTTAATAGCCCGCCAGTACCCTCAAATTCTCCTGTCCCTCGGATCGCATTTACTTGTTCTGCCAACGAAGTGGCTAATCCTTGCCCGTAAGTTGGCATGGTTGGTTGTACGAGAGATGACGAGCTTGGACTATTCATTTAATTTTTCTCCTGTTTATTCTTTTAAAGTCGTAAAATTTAACCGGTTTACTTTTTAGTTCCCTCATCCATCCAATTAAGGGAAGCGGATGGGGGATTTTATCGATGAAGTCGCGGACCGATCCTTTTCCATATGCAAATGTGACGAACCAAGCATCGGGATTTTTTACATTCCATTGCTCACCCGGATGCTTGTCAGATTTACTGCTCACTGCTTTGCCGAGTAAAATTGAATCCGGAGCAATAAATACATATCCGCCAAGGGATGCATGGCGGCCAATTTCCTCAAAAAGACTTTCACCGATTTGCTCGTAAAACTTGAACGCTTTTTCTAAAATTGTCATTCTGCGATTATATAATCCTCAACATCTGTTGCACTGACTGCCGAGCCGAGATTTACCCTCACCCAATTCGTTCCATTGTCCACCGCGATGCATGGCAAACTCCCCCCGTCCCCATTCGTTACAAATACCAATCTCCCCACCGTCCCGTTTGATGGCAGATTCGCCACTGTAAAGTTTTCGAGTGTTATGGAAGTCTGCGAAATATTGGGAACTACTACGGTTGGATTCCCGAGTTCGTTCAGATTCGAGGCCGATAATTCGACACCCGTTTCCATTGTCGTTCCCGGAGTAACTGTACAGGTTATTGCCATGACTATGCGACTTCATGTCGGCCCATTAATCCTGTTTTAATCCCTTCGACTGAAACATGGCGAATCTCGGGAGATCCCGCTGTAACATCGACCTCAATACCACAGGCAAATCCCCTCGCCCTACCGCTACCAAAACGAATCAATTTCTCCTCTTCCGATCCTGAATAACTTTCTGTGTGGACCGTATTTGTACGGTCGGGGTCAGTGGTATTATATTTAATGGTAAATGCATCCCCGTTATTTACCTTCACCCCGAGCTGTCCCCTCTTCCACGATTTTACATTCATATCCCCGAGGGTGAATGATCTTGTTTTGAGCTTGGCAGAGATGGCGGTGGAGGTCGTTGTGCCGCTCCCAATTGTGCCGGTTATATCTGTGGCCGCCTCCTCGATTAAATGCCATCCTTTATCATTACAGGCGAATAATCTTCGCTTGGTTGGATTCGTCCCGTGATCAATGATTACAAAGTCATCGATTGCAAATCCGCTGGGGAAACTGTCGATGCTTGAGAAGTTATTCTGCAAAATATCGAAGACGATACATTTGTCATTTGTGGTCGATGTCAGAGTGCCGGGATATGCCAAATAATATTTATTGTCGAAAGTTACTCCGACTGCTTTATCCGCATTTGCAAAGTTTGCCTGGTCAATCTGATCTTGGATTGGTCGGGTCATGGGAACTGCTTCCCCGCTTACTTTCGCCACACTAATTCCAAGCCCTTTGGCGGCATCTAATCCCTGTTGTAATACCATCACCCCATCATCAGAAAGGAAATAGATTTGCGGCCCGCTGGCCGCCACCGATTTGCGGGCTACGCATCCAAATTGGCGGGTAATCTCAAATGTGGCGGCGGAGGCGGTGAGGGCGACATTATTAATTAAAAATACACTATTTCTCTGAAAGATGATTGCTTGGTTTTCGAGGTACGAAGTGATGGCCACAATTCCTCCACTTGCTGATCCTTTTGATAATCTAAACTGACTAGTGGATTCCTTATAATTATCAGTGTCTAAAATTTCAGAGGCTAAAACGGTAAACGGGGAATCGGCGGGTTGTGGTATTAATAAGCGATTCGCAAAGAACACTCCGAAAGTTGTATTCGGACAGGCAATATTTCCCGCCCCCGGAGAGCCATTGGCTTTAACCGTGAATGCAGTCGGGGTAGAATAATCGCCATTCCATTCTAAAGGTGTTTTGGATGGGCCTCTAAATAAAATTAGTTTCTCTGCGGCTTGTACGAAGGAAGCATTATCTCCAGCCGCAACCACTTCCCCGCCAGGATATGCAATATTGATTCCGCTGTTATTTTGATCGTTCCAAATGATTACTTTATTCTTTGTGGCAACTGCAATAAATTCAGCATTTGTGGCTGGGTCGCTGAATAAAATCGAGGTGAATACTTTTTCATCTGAGGCATACGATAAAGTGACAGAACCAGCTTTAAATTCGATACCTTTGCGGACTTTGGCGGTATCACCTTCAAGTCTCATGTTTTGCGAATCCTCCACGAAGCCCGGCTCTAGCGTGGACGGTTCGAGATACGAATTCATGCCGATAAATCCGCGATCACCTTCCTCGGCGGTCGGATCGTCTAGTTTGCCATATGAACGATATCGACTCACTTCTTCTTTACCTCCTGGTAAATTTTAACCGCCATGTAAATGATTGTCATTCCACCGGCAATAATACCGATAATTTCATGGTATGAACCGCTGATGCTCGCCAACGATCCGCCGAAGCCAGCTAGTGCGGTGCGGTCCATTAGAACAGGCAATCGAGGATTATGATGCCAATAATAAGGCCGACAAATACGGTGAGCATTTTACCCTTTTTTGAAAGCGATAAAAATTTATCTTTTAATAGTTCTAAATTCTTCATGGGTTACGGCTGGGAGGTTTTACGGGGAATGGTGCGCGAGTGGACGATTTTGTGACTTCGGATTTTGCACAGCGTTTCGCTACAAAAATGGGAATGGCGAGGTATCCCGCCAAGACGATTGCCGCTCCAATCAGAATCTTTTTGATGTACGATGTGAATGCATCAAAGCCACTCTGATGCTGTTTAAGCCCGGCACTTACAAGTGCATTGACATCGCCGTGTGTGATGGAATCCA
>Ga0181411_1000622_pt1 | contig 12924 bp, 16 predicted proteins | sample 34SPOviralmetaG_FD_130114 | JGI IMG/M metagenome (GOLD analysis project Ga0181411, IMG submission 130114) | Marine viral communities from the oligotrophic San Pedro Time Series (SPOT) site, San Pedro Channel, CA, USA - 34 SPOT_SRF_2012-07-09 | ecosystem: Environmental > Aquatic > Marine > Strait...
CGCGAAAAAGAACTAGCTAAAGAATACGATATACAAATTCAATTTGAACCATTTGGGGCAAGAGCAAACAATAATGAGGAAGAAGAAAATGACGAAGAAACAAGTTGAAGAAAAAGATAAATCGTCACGACATATTCAAGAAATTGTTGAAGATGATGAATCGGTTACAATTAAATTTGGCAAATCGCAAGTAGCTGAAACTATTGCTGAACAATCATATGATGATGACGAAGATAAAAAAGACATAAGCGTTAAAGAAGAAGAAAAAATAATAGAACGCAATATTGATTTATCAGGACTTAGTGAAACTAATTTAGAAAAACAATTTAGATTAGCAACAAGTAGAAAAATAAATGACGAAAATAGAACAGTAGATTTAGCTTTTAGTAGTGAAGAACCCGTTGAGCGTAGTTTTGGCTTTGAGGTTTTAGATCATGCTAGAAGTTCAGTAGATACCGATTTTATGGATAGTGGACGATCGCCTTTATTATTAGATCACGACATGACCAAACAAATCGGAGTGATAGAAAGAGTTAGTATAGATACAGACCGCGTTGGGCGTGCTGTTGTTCGCTTTGGGAAAAGTGAATTGGCTAATGAAATTTATCAAGACGTTAAGGACGGAATTCGCAGTAATATTTCTGTGGGCTACCAAATTAACAAAATGGAAAGACAATCTAAGAGTAAAGAAAAGAGGGATACTTTTATAGTTCGCGATTGGTCGCCTTTAGAAATCAGCGTTGTTTCAATACCCGCCGATCAAAGCGCAAGCGTTGGCATTGGTAGGGCTAATGATGAAACAAACAAAGTAATAATAACTCAACAACAAGAGAGGACTAAAACTATGGAAAAAGAAAACATAGAAATAAAAGATACTCCTAAAGTTGATGTTGCAAGCGTGCAAGCTCAGGCAAGATCGGACGAAACAAAAAGAATCCGTGAAATTCAAGAGTTAGGCGCAAGACACCAACAAAAAGAGCTATCTGATAAAGCAGTTAATGACGGCGTGTCATTAGCAGAATTTAGAGGACAAGTTTTAAATGCTATTGGTAATTCTAAACCTTTAGATAAACCAACTGATGAAGTAGGTTTAAATGCTAAAGAGGAAAGAGAATATTCTTTTGCTAGAGGCATTAAAGCTATGGCTACAGGCGATTGGTCTGAGGCGGGTTTTGAAAAAGAATTGTCAGATCAAATTTCAAAACAAAATGGCAAACAAGCTAGAGGCTTATTTATACCAAGTGATATTTCTTGGAATAAAAGGGACTTAACACAAGGCACAGCAACAGCGGGCGGAAATTTAGTTGCAACTGATTTATTAGCGGGCAACTTTATTGAGGCTTTACGTTCAAGATCATTTGTTAGACAAGCGGGCGCAACTGTATTGTCAGGTCTTATTGGGGACGTTGCAATTCCTAGTATGAACGCACCAACTACAGCTTATTGGGTTGCAGAAAACGGCGCACCAACTGAGGGCGCTCCAACTTATCGACAAGTAACAATGAATCCTAAAACAGTTTCAGCTTACGTTGATATTTCAAGACACCTAATGCACCAAGCAACACCAAACATTGACGCGATTGTAAGAAAAGATGTTGTTACATCTTTAGCAAGTGCAGTTGATAAGGCGGCGCTTGTAGGTACAGGTTCATCAAATCAACCTACAGGTATAACAGCAACCTCAGGTATTGGTTCACACGCAATCGGTACAAATGGAGGCGCGCCTTCATGGGCAAGCGTTGTTGAAACTTGGGAAACTGTAGCAACTGATTCAGCAGACTTAGGAGCATTAAATTGGTTTACTACTCCAAAAATTGTTGCGAAAATGATGCAGACACCAAAAGTAAGTTCAACTGATTCTGTAATGATTATGAATGTTCAAAATGATCTTATGGGTTACAACTTATATAGCACGACACAACTACCTGATGATCTAACTAAAGGAAACCAATCAGCGAGCTCGCCTCTAATCTTTGGTAACTTTAATGATCTTATCATTGGTGAATTTGGTAACTTAGATGTTATGGTTGATCCGTATTCACTATCAACAACAGGCGCTACTAGAATTGCGTCATTCTATGATGTTGATATTGCGGTTAGACACGCACAATCATTTGGAGCTTGTTTAGACTTAGTTGGCTAATCAATAACTCTACGGCTTTTTAAGGGGGGTACAAACATAACCCCCCTTAGCTACAACCCTCTCAGCGTTCAATTTAAGGACAAAAATTTTTGTTATGTTGCCTCATATTCTTCAATTAGGACATTTTAAGATAAAAATAGTTTTAGCAGAAAGTGATATTGTAAACGAAGAATATCAGGGAGCATACCTATCAAGAGAAAATAAAATTATTCTTGATAAAGGTTTAGCTAATGGCAAAGGAGCTCAAAGTATAAATATAATTTTACATGAGCTCATGCACGCCATTTATTATGCGTACGGCTTAGATCAAAATTCAAACGAGGAGCAAATAGTAAATGCTATGAGTAATGGCATAACAGAATTATTATTAAATCCAATGCTGCTTAAATTTATAAATAAGGAAATACAAAATGAAAATAAAAATAGTTAAAGGTGTTGCAATAAAAAGCGTACATCAGAATCCAGGTGATGTAATTGACGTAGAAAATAATTTAGCATTACAATTAATGGGTATGGGTAAGGCTACAGTTTTTACAGAAAATAATAAACCAGAAGTAAGAGAAAAAGATTTAAAAACAAAAATTAAAAAAAGATAATGACAACAATAGAAGAATTAAAAAAAAAAAATTGAAGAATTAGAAAAAGAGTTGTCAGTAATAAAAGAAATTTTAGAAATAGAGGAATAAAATAATGGGCGTTGAAAGTGCAACCGATTTATCAGTTTATATAAATGAAAATGATTTTGGTACAGTAGCTACATTTAATAGTTCTAGTATTTCAGGCATATTAGAAAATGAATTTGTTGAAAGTGACGGCGGATTAGAGGCGGGCATTGGTTATACGTTGACCCGTTTTATTTGTCGAACAAGTGATTTATCAGGTGCTAGTTTTGGCGATACAATAACAATAGATTCTGTTGGATATAAAATTAGAGAAATACGACCTGATGGCACAGGAATGACAGAATTAATTATTGAGGTATAAATGGCACACGTTAGGCAAACAATAAGAGAGCGCATAGTCACAGATATTACGGGTTTAGCAACAACAGGAACAAAAGTTTTTGATACAAGAATTTACCCATTAACCTCAGCAGAATTACCCGCATTAATTGTTTATGCGCGTGATGAAGATATTGAGTACGAAGATTTAAAACCAAATAGAACACAGCGCAGAGATTTAAGCATAGTTATTGAGGCGCACGCGAAAGCAACAATTAATTTAGAAGATACATTTGATACGATTGCAAAAGAAGTTGAGGAGGCAATTAGTGGTGACTTAACTATTAACGGCAACGCTAAAGATGTACGCTTAGATAGTATTGATACAGATTTTAATTCTGACGGACAATCTAAAGCGGGTGTTATGACTATAACCTACATCATATCTTATTTTGTAAAAGAAAATGATGTTGAAACAGCAGTATAGGAAATAAATATTATGAGTACAAAAAGAAAAGTTTTAGTGTCACCTAAAGGCGGTACTGAGAAAGAGGTTTTTGATTATGAAGTTGATAACCTCATTAAGCAAGGTTGGAAATCTAAAGAGAATTCAGCACAACCAAAAAAAGACGATAATAAAATTAACAAACCATAAAAAGGAGTAAATAATTATGGCAAATCATACAGGGCAAGCGGGTTTAGTAAAACTTGGAACAGATGCAGTTGGTAGTGTAACGGGTTTTTCAATAGACACTACAGGAGATGTAATTGAAAGTTCAAATTTAGGATCAACAGCTAGACAATATATGGCGGGAAGAACTAGCTTTACCGCAAGTGTTGAGGCTAATTTTGATGAAACTGATTCAAGTGGGCAATTAGCTTTAACAGTTGGATCAACAGTAGCATTAAAATTATATCCTGAGGGATCAGATTCAGGTGATTATTATTGGAGCGGTAGCGCAATAGTAACAGGGGAATCTCATTCAGTAACTTTAGATGATTTAATTAAATCATCAATGACATTACAAGGTACAGGCGTTTTAACTCGAACAACAGTATAATAAAACAGTTAGGATTTTATGTCAGCAATTAAAGATATTGCATTAAAACAATTCGCAACAATTTCAAAAAAATGGCAAAGTGTATCAGTTGAAAAATGGAAAGATAATGAAGGTAAGCCTATCGTTATTTATTTTAAACCTTTTACTTTAGGAGAAAAGGAGCAACTGTATAAGCGTTACCAAAAATCAGAAATGAAAGCGTTAGTGTATGCAATTATATTAAAAGCACATGAAAAAAATGGTGACGAGTACAAAAAAATTTGGGATCAATTTGATGAGCCTGATTTTATGACACGTTACGATTCTGATATAATTATTGAAATTGGTACTAAGTTAGTTGAAACAACGTCAACTGAGGAATACGAAAAAAAATAACAAGCGATCCGTATTTAAGTAATATTGTAACCCTCGCGGATCGCTTACACAAAACAGTTGCTGAAATTTTAGATATTACGGCAGAAGAACTAAATCTATGGCAAGCCTATTTTAAGGTTGCTAATAAAAAACAAAAACAGGAAAATTTAAAACATGGTCGCAAGTAAAGGATTGAGCTTTAAGATAACCGCTATGGATCGCACTAAAAAAGCGTTCGCTATGTTGGGACGTTCTTTAAAAAGTGTTACTAAAGCCATGTTTAGTTTTAAAACAGCAATCGTAGGTTTAGTCGGTGTTGCGGGAATTGGGTTACTTGTTAAACAAAGTTTAAGTGCAATAGACAACATAGGTAAGATGTCTAAAACACTTGGTATAGCCACGAAAGATTTACAAGCTATGCAACTTGCCTCACAAATTGGAGGTGTAGAATTGCAAACATTTGCTAAAGCCTCTAGGCAAGTATCTAAAGGAGTATTTGATTTTCTTGTTAAAGGTACAGGTGAGGCGTTAGACGGATTTGAGGCATTAGGAATTGCCGAAAAAGATTTATTACCAATACAAAATGACACTATGGCAATTATGGGTTTAATTGCTGATAAGTTAAATGAAATGCCTGACGGCACAATGAAAACAGCGATTGCTTTTAAATTATTAGGTGGTCGAGCAGTTGAACTATTACCCGCATTAGAGGGTGGTAGTAAGGCTATGGAAAACTTTAAAAAAGAGGCTGAATTATTTGGTAATAACTTAGACGGCAAAACAGTAAAAGGCGTAGAAAATTTTAATGATAGTTTAACTAGATTAAAATTTATGTTTAACGGATTACGCGATAACATAGTGGCAAAATTAGCCCCTATTATGGACAAGCTAGCTAATAAGACTATGACAACTTTATTAGAAAAGTTTGAAAAGTTTGGAGGCGTTGAACAAATAGCTATTGCAGTTGGAGAACGCATAGTTGATTTTGTTGCTATTGCTATTCGTTCTATTGCAAAACTTGTTAAATCAGTTCAGGAAATACAAGGACGTTTTCAAGTGTTTGCTGAAACAATGTCTTTTAAACCAATTAATAAACAAATTGAAAATGTTAATAAAAAATTATTAGAACAACAATTTGAAATTGGCGAATTAGGTATTGCGTACGAAAAATTAAAAGAACAAGGTAAAAATTTACGAGCTGATTTTGTTATGGGCAAAATTAATACAGCTAAGAAACAAATTGAAGATTTACAAAAAGATTTAGAATTTTTAGAAGGCTTTGAAGTTGATTTAAGTAAATCAATGCAGTTAGAACGACTAGCACAATCAGTAGAAGATTTAAAAGGTTTATTTCACGAAACAACACCAGAAATAGAAGAAACAAATGACGCATTAGAAGAAGTGGCTAAGCCATTAACTTTATGGGAACGTTTACAAATATTATTAGTAGGCACACAAGATAAATTAAAAACTATTAATAATGTACTTGATAGTTTTAAAAAAGCATTTGGTGACGCAATAGCAGACGCAATTTTAGGTACACAAAAATTAGGTGACGCTCTTAGAGTTATTGTATTGCAAATGATTAAACAATTTATTTCAAGTATAATACAATTAGGTTTAGAAATTTTTATTTTAGATAGAATACGCGAAAAGTTTACTAAAATGAAAGATGAAATGAAAAAACTAAATCAAAATACTGAAAAACAAATTGCTTTACAACTTGTTTTAGCGGCAGTTGGCGGAGGCTCAGGCGGAGGCATACCATTTATACCTTTCTTTCATCAAGGAGGAACAGCTAAAGCTAATCAACCCGCAATAGTAGGAGAAAAAGGAGCGGAATTAATAATACCTAATAGAACTAGCTCAGTAATACCAAACAAATCATTAAGTGGTATGGGTCAAACAACTAATGTTAATTTTACTATTAATGCGGTTGATACAAGAGGTTTTAAAGCGTTATTACGAAATGAACGCGGGACTATTGTTAATATGATTAATCAGGCAGTAACAGATAAAGGTAAGGCAGTTTTAATATGAGCGGAACATTACCAAGCAACGATTTTTTAGGTATTAATTTTAAAAGTAATCAACGAACATTAACAAGCACAAGTGATAATGGCACAGTATTTACAAGACAAATTGATTCGCAAAAATTTTCAATGTCAGTATCTTTTGCTACAAAAACAAGATCAGATTTTGCTCCTATTTTAGCTTTTTTAATTAAACAACGATCACAAAAAGAAACTTTTACAATTACATTACCCTCAGGCATTGGCAACGCACAAGGTACTATAGGCGGATCGCCAACAGGTAATGCAAGCGCGGGCGCAACAAGTATAACAATAGCCTCAGGTACAGGCACATTAAAAGCGGGTGATTTAATTAAATTTGCTAATCATACTAAAGTTTATATGGTTGTAAGCGATCATGCTGATTGTAGTACAGGAACAATAACAATAGAACCACCTTTACGCACAGCCATATCAACGCAAGCTATTACTTTTGATAGTGTACCTATGACAGTTAGGTTGGTTTCCGATTTACAAGAATTTCCTATTAATGAAGTAGATATAAATGGAAATTTTTTATTTAATTTTAGTTTTGATGTTGTTGAGGCTTTATAATGACGCGCGGTTTACATAGTGACACTATTACAGAATTAGCTACTAAAAATATTAATGCCGTTCATTTAGTTACAGTAGATTTAGGCGGTGCAACTTTAAATGTTACAGAAAATAGTTTTGATTTAACAAGTAATATATCAGGTTCTAATGTTACATATACAAGTTCAGGTGTTTTATTAGATACAAATAGTATAGCTGAAAGTCAAAATGTAAATGTGAGTAGATTAACATTAACACTATCAGCAGTAGATCAAACAAATGTTGCTTTAGTATTAAGTAATAATATTATTCATAATGAAGTAAAAATATTTAGAGCTTTATTAAATACATCTAATGCCATTATTAATAATCCATTTTTATTATACAATGGTTTTATAAATTCTTTTGAAATTAATGACGGCGGAGCTACAGCAACGTTAAAATTAGAAGTAGAAAGTTATTTTGCTAATAGCGGTCAATTAAATGGGCGTGTTTGCAATTCAAATTCACAACAGCGTTTTTTTTCAACTGATAAAGGCTTTGATTACACAGATAAAGTAATTAAAGATATACAATGGGGGAACACTGTCTAATTATAGATTTTACGAGGCTACAGACAAAGATTTAGATGATTTATTTGATTTAGGAAAAAAATTTAAAAGAGAATTACGCGAGTTAAATTTTCCTGATGTCAGCGAAACTAAAGCATATAAAATTTTAGATAATTTATTAGATAAAGGCAAAATTATTTGTTGTAGTATAAATGAAACTGATGAAATAGTTGGTACTTGCGGATTTTATAAATCGCAATATTGGTGGAGTGATAAAATTATGTATAACATTCAATGGTTATACGTCATTCCTGAACATAGAAATTTTAAAGTTTTTAAAAATTTAATAATGGGCGTGCAACAAATTGCAAAAGACGATCACATTAATTTTTCTATAACTACAAAATTACAAATAGATTCAATTTTAGAAAAAATTGGTTTTGAAGAAATGGGCAAAAATTGGAGATTAAAATAATAAGGATTAAATTAAATGTGTGATTTACCAGAAATACCAATAGTTGATGAAATTATAGATATTATTGAAGATATATTTGATCCTATTATAGATATTATTGAAGATATTATTGGTTGGTTAATACCAATACCTGAAATACCAGATTTTGATATACCTGACATTGACGTACAAAATAGAGGTATATTAATTAATAAAGTTTCTAGTGGCGCTATGTTACCTATTGTTTATGGTATGAGGCGTGTAGGTGGCACAATTTGTTTTTTAGAAACATCTACAAATAATGAATATTTATTCATGGTTCTTGCTTTAGGCGAAGGCGAATTTAATGCTTGTAAAAAATTATTTATAGAGGACGAACAAGTTACAGATTTAAATACAAGCGACAGCTCAGGAGCAACGTCACCAACTACAATAGCAAATAACACTTTATATTATGGTAAATTTGCAGATACTACAAACGAGGACGGCTCAACAACTAATAGCTCTCATTTATTAGTAGAATTTTTAGCGGGTGCAGATAATCAAAGCGCTAATCAAGTTGTTACAAGTTCTAATGGTTATGATCGTAGTACATGGGTTTCTAGTACGCATAGATTATTTGGCGTAAGTTATTTAGCTTTACGTTTTAAATATAATGCAAGTGTTTATAGTTCTTTACCAAGAATAACGGCGTTATGTCAGGGCAGAAAAATAACAACTTATGATTCTAATTCTAATGCAACAGCAAATCAATATTCTAGTAATCCCGCATTTTGTTTATTAGATTATTTAACTAATACAAGATTTGGAAAAGGTATTAATATAAATAATATTGATATACCTTCATTTTATACAGCCTCATTAATTCCTAATACTAATGTTACACCAACAGGTTCTAATGTAACTAATCCTATTGACGGATCGTCAGGTACACAAATTAATTTAATGGATATGTGTATTGTATTAGACGCAACAAATAAAGTTTTAGATAATATACGCCAATTATTATTTGTTATGCGCGGTATGTTATCTTTTTCAGCGGGTAAATATAATTTAGTTATAGAAACAACAGGTTCTAGTGTTTTATCAATAAGTGAAAGTGACATTATTGGCGGGTTAGGAATACGATCAGAAAATAAAACAAATAAATATAACCGCGTTATAATAGATTTTGCAGACATAGATAAAAATTTTCAAACTAACACCGCTCAATTTCCACCAATAGATGATTCAGGTTTAACAAGTGCAGATCGTCACGCTACTATGAAAAGTAGTGACGGCGGAGAGTTATTAGAAGGACGTTTTTCAACAACAGGTATAACAAGTATTTATCAAGCTCAAGAACACGCGGAAGTTATTTTAAGACGATCAAGAAACGCATTACAAGTTTCATTAAAAGTTAGTGGCGAAGGAATGAATTTAGTTGTAGGCGATATAATTGCGCTAACACACGCAACACCTGGATTCAGTAATAAATTATTTAGAGTAAGTAATGTAACATTAAATAAAGATCATACTGTAAATTTAAATTTACAAGAACATCAAGATAATTTTTATACCTTTGCAACACAAAGCGCTGTGCCAACAATTAGTGATACAGTTTTACCAAATCCTTTAACAGTATCAGCCCCCGCGTCAGTAACTTTAACTGATGATTTAATTGCGTATAATGACGGCACAGTTTTAACACGATTAAATATTGTTGTTGGAGCGTCAACAGATAAGTTTGTTACACAGTACCAAGTAGAAGTAAAAAAAGCGGGCGAAACTAATTTTAAAATATTAGCTGTAGGATCACAACTAACGTATCAAATGTTAAATGTTATTGATAATAACCTTTATACAGTTCGCGTTAAGGCATTAAATACTTTAGGTGTTTCATCTACCTATACACAGGCAACGCGTACTATTGTAGGTGCTACAGAAAGCCCCGAAGATGTTACTGATTTTTCATGTGAGGTTATAGGTAATAATCAAATACGTTTAACATGGACGGCTGTAACTGACTTAGATATTAGTTTTTATTCTATACGTTATCAGCCTGTTACAAGTGGCGCGTTATGGTCTAATTCTACAAATTTAATTGATGTACCGCGTAAAAACGGAACAAGTACAGTAGTGTCATTAATGGATAATGTAACGTACATGATAAAAGCAGTAGATAAATTAGGTAATGAATCTATTAATGAATTATCTGTTGTTAATACAATTAGTAATAAACAAATATTTAATGCAACGTCATTAAATGAAACATCATCATTTAGTTTAGGTAGTTTTGATAGTGCAACTTTAACTACTGATTCTGATGATGTGACAATTATAAAATTAGATACGAAAACATTATTTGAAGATACGATTGGTAATTTTGATACCCCGTCAGGTTTTTTTGAATTAGGCGGTACTGATAATACTAGCAATCCAAATAATTTCAATTCTAATATTGCAAGTTCAGGTTTTTATAATTTTTTTAATACTTTTGATATGGGTTTTGTTGGCGATATTAATTTTACAATAAAAATAACAATGAACTCAGATAATAACTACGATCAATTTGATGATAGCCCATTTGAAACATTTGAGGCACACCCGAGCCCTTTTGACGGATCGGACGGATCAAGTTGTAAAGTTATTGTGCAAGTAGCAACGTCAACAGACAATAATACTTTTTCTAATTTTCATAATTGCACAGCCTCAACGTATAATGGTCGTTATTTTAAATTTAGAATTAAATTACAAAGTTTAGACAACCAAACGACACCGCAAGTTAACGCTATATCTATTAGTGCTGATTTAGACCAACGTACAGTTTTTGATGATGATGTTGCGTCAGGCACAAGTGCTAAAGTTATAACTTTCCCAAAACCATTTTTTGCAAGCCCAAGTCTTAATGTTATTGGTCAAAACATGGTGTCAGGTGATTATTACACAGTAACAAGTAAAACTAAAAACGGATTTACTATTAATTTTTATAATAGTTCAAATGCCAACGTCAACCGCACCTTTGATTATCAAGCGGTAGGGTACGGAGTAAAAACAGCTTAGGAGAAAAAAATAAATGTCACAACACGATATGATTATAGCAAACCAAAGTTTTGCAAATTTTAGAACAGATTTAAATAATGGATTACAGGCGTTAGCGTCTATGAGCTCAGGGGCTAATGCGCCCTCAACACCTTACGCGGGTCAAATGTGGATTGACACAACAACAGCTACAGCGTGGCAACCAAAAATTTATGACGGCGCGGCTTGGATTAATTTGCCGTTTTTTATTAATACAGCAACTAATGATGCTAATTTAACAACAACTGAGGTTACAAGTTTAGTACCCGCCGAATCTGATCCTCAATCCGTGGCGCTAGCAATCGCTCTTGGCTAAGTTGCGATATTTAACAACAATGATAATTATAGGAAGATAGGAATATGGCTAACACTTTTAAAGTAAAAACAAAAAACGCGCCGTCTAGTGCGGGTACACCATTAACAATGTATACAGTACCTAGTTCAACAACAAGCGTAGTATTAGGATTAATTTTAACAAATATACATACAACGGCTGTAACTGTAAGCGTGCAACTTGTTACAGATACAAGTGATACTGAAACTAATGTATCAGTTTATTTAGCTAAAAGCGTCAGCTTACCTAGTGGCAGTTCGCTAGAATTATTATCAGGTGGCAAGGTGGTTTGTCAGACAACGGACGTCTTGAAGATTGATTGTAGTGTTGCCCAAAAAATAGATGCAACACTTTCAATAATGGAAATTACATAAAATGGGATATATCGGTAGAGAGCCTAGTGTACTTCCAATTACAAGTTCAGATTTAGCAAATGATATTGTTAGTTCAAATGCTATTGCTGACGATAGTATTAGCGAAGAACATATTGATAATACAGCGATAACAGGTTTTGGTGCTTTAACGTCTTTAGCTGATACTGACAAGTTTTTGGTGTCCGATGCAAGCGATAGTGGTAATCTTAAATATGTAGAGAAACAATATTTACCTAGTGGTGGTTTAGTTTATGTTGGTGGTGCTTCAAATATTAATACAGCTACTTCACAAGTAAATGTAGATAATGTTTTTTCTGGAACCTATAGAAGTTATAGAGTTATTATAGAAGCAACAGTTGGTTCAAATACAGCTGATACAAGAATGAAGTTAAGAGATGCTTCTGGAGATATTAGCGTTAGTAGTAAATATTTTGCAATTTTAGCGGGTATAAATCAAAGTGGTAGTGTTCAAGCAAGTACACAAACAAAAGATGACCATTTTAGATTATTTGAAAACACATTTAATGACTCAAATAGTGATTATCCCGTTGGTTGTTGTGAATTAACAATTTATGCACCTAATATTTCTACTGATATAACTCATATAACAATGACAGGAAGTTATTTACATAGTGGTGGCGAAGAAAGAGCAAGATATGGAAGTTTAATTTTACAAGCACAAAAAGGAGTAACAGGTTTAGCATTATATTCATCAACTGGTAATATGAATGATGTGCAAGTAAAAGTTTATGGAATGGTGGATAGTTAAAATGAATGATGTAGTTTACAAAATATATGACAATATAGTTGGTCTTAGAGATATGACAGCAGATGAAAAATCTAAAAGAGATGCTGAAATTAAAGAGTGGAATGATGAAAGTGCAACTAGAAAACTTGCACAGATAAAAGAAATCAGATTAGAAAAACTAATTGAAACAGATTACCTTGCTAACTCTGATGTAACAATGCCAGACAATATAAAAACTTGGCGACAATCTTTAAGAGACATTCCGTCTAATCATACTGATGAAGATGCTTATGATTTA
>Ga0181411_1000624_pt1 | contig 12890 bp, 7 predicted proteins | sample 34SPOviralmetaG_FD_130114 | JGI IMG/M metagenome (GOLD analysis project Ga0181411, IMG submission 130114) | Marine viral communities from the oligotrophic San Pedro Time Series (SPOT) site, San Pedro Channel, CA, USA - 34 SPOT_SRF_2012-07-09 | ecosystem: Environmental > Aquatic > Marine > Strait...
ATGTCACAAAACTAGAACTAAAAGATGATTTTAATCTCTTAATGGAAAGAATGGAAAAGTTACATGAAAAGGTTGACAAACTCTTCGAAGTTAAGTAAAATAGGTATATAGGATTTAATAATGTCAAAAAGAAAAAATAGAAAAAGAAGTTCAGTTAAAAGAGAAGACTATACTCAAGGTGGTAGAGTTGGATATCAACGTGGAAAGGTTGTAGTAGATAGAGAAACTGGTGAAGTTATAGAAAAAACAGCACCTGCACCGACTCCTTCACCGACTCCTGCACCAACACCAGCTTCAACAAATGCCGGTACAGGTGGAAATGCCGGTACAGGTGGAAATGCCGGTACAGGTGGAAATGCCGGTACAGGTGGAGAGGGAGATTCTGCTGAAACAGAAGAACAAAGAATAGCAAGAGAAGCTCAAGAAGCTCAAGACGAAAAAGATAGATTAGCAAAAGAAGAAGCAGATAGATTAGCAAAAGAAGAAGCAGATAGATTAGCAGCAGAAGAAGCAGATAGATTAGCAGCAGAAGAAGCTAGATTGGCTTCTGCCCGTGCTCAAATGAAGAGAGATACTACTGCAGATAGAGAAAGAACTGCTCGTATTCAAGAGACTGCTGATACTATTACACAATCTGCACAAGGTGTTGTACCTGAATCTGCAGTTATTCCAGAAGCTGTTAAAGTTGGTGGAATGCAAAGAGATTCGGCTGGTAATCTTATATTAGACGAAGAAGGAAATCCAGTTCCAGTTGTTGCTGATAGTGTTGTAACTCAAATGGATGCTCTTACTCCAGAACAAAAAGCAGAAGCAGCTACTGTAACGATTACAGGAGAGGACAGTGTTTTACAGCCAGAAGTTGTAGATACGGTTACTGCCGAAGAAATGGGAACAGCTTCTGGTCCAGCAACGCCTATAACAGCCGGATCATTTACAGGAGATCAGGTAGGTGTTAATGCTCAAGTAGATGCTGCACAGGGACAAATATCAGAAAATGCTATTGCACAAGCTGCAGGGGTTGAACGTATAGACCCAACTCAATCTGCAACCATTGAAATTAAAGAAGGTGCATTAACTGAAAGAGTTATAGGTACGTTAAGTGAAGGAGCTAAATCAACTGCTGCTATGAACGTAGGTAGTTCTTTGTCACGTATTACAAGAGCTAAGAAACAACTATCAAATGCTGGACTAAGTGATGCAGATATTACAGAACTTGGTAATGACCCAGAAGCTTTAGAAGCTAGACTAGCAGACTTTAGTGAAGAACAACGAGGTATTATTGAGGGTTTACCACAAGAAGCTTTAGTATCTAATCAGTTAGACAGTTTATTAAGTGGTATTGAAGAAGGTGAAATTCCTATATGGGCGAGACCTGCTGTTGCATCAGTAGAATCTATGTTAGCTCAACGTGGTATGGAAGCTTCAACTGTAGGTAGAGATGCCTTGTTCAATGCTATTATAACATCAGCTATGCCGATGGCTCAGTCTAATGCACAGGCTATACAAGCTAGTGTAGGACAACAAAGAACTATCGAAGCTCAAGAAGCTGAAGCTAACGCTGCAAGAGTACAACAAACAGCATTAACAAATGCGAGTAACGTTTTCCAAATGGATATGGCTCAGTTTAGTTCTGACCAGCAGATAGCACTTTCTAATAGTAAGTTTTTACAAACTGTAAGTATCACAGATGCTACAATGGATCAACAAACTATTATACAAGATGCAGCATTAATGTCTCAGGCTAATTTAACTGAAGCAGACTTTAATCAAAAAGCTCAAATACAAAATGCTCAAGCATTCTTACAAATGGATTTAACTAATCTAAGTAATGAACAACAAGCAAATGTATTAAAAGCTCAACAAAATCAACAACGTTTATTAAGTAATCAGGCTTCTACTAACGCATCGTTACAGTTTAACGCTGCAAGTCAAAATCAAACTAATCAGTTTATGGCTAATCTTAATGCACAAATAAGTCAGTACAATGCTTCTCAAAAAAATGCAATGGCACAGTTTAACTCTACACAAGAAAACGCTGCTACAGCCAGAGAAGCCCAAAGAGTTGCTGATGTTGCAAAATTTAATGCTCAGTTAGTTACACAGGTAGATCAGTTTAATGCTCAACAAGACTTTGCAAGGAATCAATGGAACGCACAGAACGCTGCTGCTGTTGAAGCTTCTAATGTTCAATGGCGAAGACAGGCTAACACAGTTAATACTGCTTCACAAAATCAAATTAATATGCAGAACGCACAAAACGCTTTTGGTTTAAGTATGCAATCTCAGTCGTTTTTATGGCAAGAACTAAGAGATCAAGCAGACTTTGATTTTAGAGCTTATGAAAATCAACAAAACAGAAATGCACAAATCGTAGCTACTGCGTTAGCAAACGAAGGTAAAGCCGGTGAAAAGTACGATGACTATCTTACAAACTTAGTAAATAGTTTAGGCACATCATATCAAGCTGGACTTTATGGATATGGAGGATAAAGAGAATGGGATTTTTAAGAAAAAAAGCTAGGCAATTAAAAAAAGGAATTAAAAAACTTTTTAGTTCTTCTTTAGGTAGGATAGTGGGGGGTATTGCTCTCAGTATGATGTTTGGTCCTGTGGTTGATCGTATATTTCAAGGAGGTGCATCTGCTGCTTCTGGCAAAGTAGGAGAAGAAGTAGGAAAAAAGGTGGTTGAAAAAGAAGTAGAAAAAAAAGTAGCGGAAGAAGCTGGGAAAAAAATAGTTGAAAAGGGTACAGAACAGGTCGCAACTGAAGCAGTTAAAAACGAATTTGTAGACTCAACTGTTACTGGAGCAGTCGAAAAAAACTTTATGCAACAACTTGGTACTAATTTAAAAGAAGGTGCAATAGATATTGGAACAGGTATTAAAAATTTTGCAGTAGACCCTATTGGAAAAACTGGAGAATATTTAGGAGGTAAGAATTTTATTCCTGATGTTGCACAAGGGGTTCTAGGCTCAGTAGCAACTTCAGCAATTATTGGAGACCCTGAAGAACAATTTGTTAGTCGAGGTATTATGCCACAACCAGCACAAGAACAAGCTCAAAATGCTTATGTACAAGCTGTACAAGCTCAAGTTCCTTCAATGCAAGGAATGAATTTTCAACAGATGAATCAAAGTTTATTATATGGAACATTATCTCCACAATATTTAATGTCACAACAACAATACGGTTAAGGATACATTATGGCAATATCAGAAAAAGCAATTAAATTTTTAGGAGATAGTTTAAATAAAGGTAGACCTGTACCGGGACAGTCTTTAACAAACTCTCCTCAAGAACCTTATAATTGGGAAAGACCACCTGAATTTACAAGTCCACGAGAAGCAATGTATAAAATATTTGATTCTTTGTTAGAAGAAGAAGCATTGCTTAATACTCTATCAGCTTTAGACAACGGAGCAGGAGTTATAGATATTGCATCAGTAGTATTGTATGCAGGTTTTATAGAGGGTAAGTGGAGTCCTGATTTAATGTTATTGTTGATGGAGCCAACCATGTATATGATTATTGCTCTGGCTCAAAAAGCAGACATTGATTTTAATTTAGATGCAGGAGACGATGAACAACCGGAAGAAATGAGTCCTGATACACAGCTATCAGAAATTAACAAAGGTGTTAAATCGTTACGAGAGCTACAACAAAAAGCAGCAGGACAGGTTAGTCCTATGTCTGTACCAAAAGAAGTAAAAGAAAGAATAGAAGAAACTGAAATACCTCAAAGTTTATTAAGTAAAGTTTCAAAAAATTCACCTAAAAATTTATTAGGTAAAGAGGAATAATTATGGCAGATGATATATTTAAAGGTTTACTAGAAAGATCAAGCAGTCCCGGAACAAATTTTGGCGAGTTAGCTGGTGCTTATTTTTCTAGTCGTGGTAAAAAAAGTAATAGAGCTAGAAATGTCTTACTGGCTTCTTTGTTTTTTAACGCAGCAGAGCAAAGACGACAAGCAAATGTTATGCAAAAGTTACAAGATGTAGAAGATAGAAAACTTACAGAAATTGCAAATGCTCAATCTACTTATAAACAATACATGGATTTGTTAGCTAAAGATAAAGACATAAAAGAAAAAACAGCTACTAGATATTTTGATACTGTGGCAGAGGATTGGTTTAATAATCCTAATAATCACGATGCAGGATTTGATTCACGAGAATATGAAGATACTACAAGCCCCCTTTATAGATTAAAACAAAAAGAAAAAAACGAATATATAAACAAAATTTTATTACCTGAACATCAAGCAAGAATGTCTTCCATAGAAGGGTTAGATATAAAAAGTGAAGCGGATTTTCTAGCTCCAATTAAACAAGCATTTAAAGCAGAAAAAAGAAAAGTGGCTTCTCCACAAAATGTTAGTTTAGTTCATAAAGCTTTTAGTAAATTAGGTATCGGTGATGATGAAAAATATCAAACTGAATATAACGAAGCTAAAGCTGAGATGGATATCTTTAATCAAAAATTAGAGGGTTTAAATCCCGGAACAATTTATAGATTGATTCCAGAAGATGAAAAGACTGGAAAAGAACAAGTTTCTCCCGATATGATTGACACAGGCTATTCTATAAAACTTGTAAATCCTTATGGTAATAAAGAGGTTAAGATTACAGAAATAGATAGACTTGGATTAAGTACAGAAAACCTACAAGAAATTCCAACCTATAATGAGTTTGAGTTTAAAAATACACAAGAGTTTAAATCTTTACAAAGTCCTGTTGCTCGACAACTTGCGATACAATCGTTTAATGCTTTAGCTGATAACCAAAAAACTGAAGATAATTTATTATCAGTCGTTGTGGCTGCTGCTGCAACAGACGTGTATCAACAACAACTAGCAACGTTTAACGCAATTAAAAATCAGAATAAACCTACGATGCCACAAGGAATGAATGAAGATACTTTTAAAGAGTCTCAAGTTTATAAAGATTGGGAAAAGTCATATCAGCCCGGTGGAACACAGTACTATAAAGCTCGTCAACAAGCTGGACTACCCACTACTACACTTGATAAAGTAAGAGATGAAGTTCAAGATTTAATTTTATTTGATAAACAAGTTTTAGCAAAAGAAAAAACATTGAGTGAAAATACTAAACTATCTGACAAAGATAGAGAAACCCAACTACAATCATTTATAGATGAGAGAATTAATACTCACGTAGAAACTCACGCACAAAAGATTTTACAAGGTGGCGGAATAGATCAGTTCTTACAAGGCTATATGCAATCATCTTTACAAAACTTAGATAGTTATTTACTTAGTAATCTAGGACAAGAAGACATTACTCAACTGGCTGCTACAAAAAATATTGCTCCTGCTGTGGCAGAACAACAAATTAGAAACATGAGAGTTTTTAATATTCTTCAAGGTCAACAAGCTTATAAATTAATCTTTGAAAAGTATGCACAGGGTGGTGGTGTTACCGACATTGATCTAAATGCTTTTAAAGAAGATTTAGGTGGTATTGAAGTAATTATGGAAATAGACTAATATAGGAGTCTTACATGGCATCTCGCCTAGAATTAATCAGAAACCAAATAAAAGAAAATAATCCTAATTCAGGACTACTTGCTATGTCCGACCAACAACTTGTCGGGTATCTTCACACAAATAAATATTCTGATAAAACATATGATGAGTTACAGCAACATTTATTAGGTAATATTAAACAAGATAAAGATGAAGAAATAGAAAACCCCTATCAACAAGGCTGGGGTCAAAAAGTTTATCAATCTTTATTTGGTGCTGTTGGAGATAAAGGTTTATTACCACTAGCTCCAAAAGAAGTTAGACGTTCTATTGGTGGGATACCTCAAAATATAGCTGAAGGTACATCTTCTTTATTTGATTTTTTAAAACTAAAAGATAAGACACCTGATGCTGTAAAGAAAAGTGCACAGGAATTTGCAAACTTTACAAGCACTGCACTTGTTGGTCCAGAGTTAATGTCTGAAGGAAAGGTTGAAGAGCCTACAACTGTAACAGGCTCGTTGGTTAAAGAGTTAGGAACTTTTGCTATTCCATATGTTGGTAGTACAAGGCTACTAGGAGCAGGTCAAAAAGTATTAGAAGCTAGAAAAATTAATAAGTTGCAAAAAGCTTATAAAGATTCTAGAATTGTACGTCTTAAACCTAGATTCCCTAAAACATTAGCAGCTACAAAAATGTTAGCAAGTGGAGAGATAGCTTCACAGTGGGTTATAAAACCAGAAGATGCTATTGTGGGTCAGTTCTTAGGACAAATTGTTGGTGATGATAACGAACAACTTTCAGAACTATTAGATTTTGTTACTGCTGATAAAGATAAGACAGAAGGCGAAAATAGAATAGCTTTATTGTTTGATGGTTTGTTTATGACTGGAGCTATTACCGGTGTATTAAAGCTAGGTGGTTTAACATTTAGGTCTGGTAGAGAAATGTTTAACTATTTTAAAAATGTTAAAAACTCTGCTACTCCAGAACAAAAAGAAACAATTGTAGAAACGATTAAAGAAGCTTCGACAACTCCAAAAGCAAACAAAACCCCAGAACAAATTAAAAAGCCGGGTGGTGATGAAACTCCTGTCAAGCTTTGGTCAGAAAGTTCTAATTCTTTTTTACGTGGTTTGTCTGAAGCAGGTACTTATACCAAAGATTTATTTTTTTCATCTAGAGGATTTTTTAGTCCGGAAGCATTTGCGTTATTTAATAAAAGTAAAGATGCTAAACTAGCTTGGGCAAGTAAAGGTGAGCAGTTAATGACCACAATGGAAAGACAAATTAGAACATTGGCAAAAGAAGGTAGGTGGTTTAGAGTAAATGAACAAGTAGAAAAAGAAGCAAATGCTGTGCTTGATGGATATTTACAAGGTTCAGTAAAAGAAAAAGATTTACCTAAATCAATGCAATCTACTGCAAAAGAAATGAGAGATACAGTAGATGAACTGTCTAGATTTTTATCTCAAAGTAAAGTAGTAGACAAAGAACTTAGAGAAGAAATTGTAAAAAATCTAGGTTCTTATCTTAGAAAGACTTATAAAAAATTTGAAAATCCAGACTGGAAACCGTCACAAGAAGTTATTGATAGGGCTGAAAATTTTATCTATGGTAAATTAAAAAGTACTAAATTAAGCAGAAGCAAGGGTAAAACGGATGAAACATTGCGTAAAGAAGCAAAGGCTGAAGTTAAAAATTTATTAACCAATGCAAAATATAGTCAAAACTTTTTTGATTTTACTGATATTATATATGGTGCGAAAGATGGAAAAAAATTATTTAAAGAACGTAAAAAAATTGCACAACCTATTAGAGACTTATTAGGGGAAGAAACTAATCCAAGTACAAGGGTATTTAGTACGATAAGAACTTTGTCAGAATATTTATATGACAGAAACTTAATGGAAAAATATTATAGGCTTGGGAATAATAAATTCTTTTTTGAAAATCCTACTGGAGATTATAGAATAAAAATTGAAGGTAAACAATTTGGTCCTTTAGATCAACAACATACTGATTTAAAAACATATTTAACTCTTGTAAAACCACTTGAAACTAAAGTTGGTAAATTTTTTGCTGATAGTATAGTTGGAGAGTCTGTTTTAGGAGTAGCTAAATTAGCCCTTGCTGCAAAAGGTTTTGCTCAGTCTGCAGCCACAGTTATTAATAATATTACCCACGAAAGAAACTTATTTGGTAGTGCTAAAATACTTTTAAACAACGGTATCAATCCATTAAGTAAGGATACATGGGAATCTTTAAGAACTGTAACTACTAAAATTAGAGGGTCTGGACAAAAAGAATATCAAGATTTATATAACAAATATTTAAGTCTTGGGATTGTAAATCAAAATGCTCGTCTTGGAGATTTAAGATTGCTAATGGAGTCCGCATCTAAAACAAATGCAGGTAGTTGGTTAAATCAATACAATCCATTTAAAAAGATTTATAAAAAACTCGAAGATATTTATGTGGCAGAAGACGATATCTGGAAAATTGTAGCGTTTGAAAAAGAGTTAAAAACATTACAAAGAGCTTATCCTAATAAAGGTCCTAAAGAGCTAGAAGAAATGGCAGCAAAAATTGTTAGAAATACAATGCCAACGTATGATATGATTCCTACTGGAATTAAAGCACTAAGATATTCTCCTTATGGTAACTTCTTTTCGTTCCATGTTGAAAGATTTAGAAATATATTTCACACTTATAAACAAGGATTTGAAGAATTAAATAGTGGTAATAAAGTTTTACAACAACGAGGAGCCTTAAGACTTGGCTCTCAAACTACGTTAGGTACAGGTGTAGGAGCTTCTGCTGCAGATTATCTAACAGGAAATATGTCTGGACTAAGTGAAGAAGAAAGATATCATATTAAAGAAGTCAGTAAGCAAGAATACAACGGTGATCGTTGGATTTGGGATATGAACAAAGATGGTAAAATAGTTTGGGCAGATTTAAAATTTAATGACCCAGATGCTCCTGTAAGTGAAACTATTATGTATCCTATTTATGATGCTATATTTGGCAAAGGTAAATTAGACCAGAGAGAGTTTGATGAAAGACTGGGACAAGCTTTCGCAACTTCGTTAAAAGAATTTTTTGAACCGTTAACTACTGAAACATTATTATCAGAAGCTCTTGTTGATAAATTTTTAAGAAATGGTACAACAGAAGATGGACAATACATTGATGATTACATCGTGTCTGAGTCTCCTGATTTTGAAATCTATGCAAATAATCAAATTGCATCTTGGAAACATATTGCTGAAAAACTTTACAAAGTTGGAGCATACAAAAACTTAGAACGCTACGCAAAAGCTAAATCAGGAGATAAAGATATTTATGGTGTTGGCTATGATTTAAGTTCTGAAAAACTAGCAAACTTTACAGGGTTTAGATTTAATGTTATTGATGATAAACGACTTCTTAAAAGTTTACACATGGCATTGTTTAAATTTAATAGAGAAAGAAGTAATGCTACTACCGTAATGTATACGGATATAAAGAAAAAAGAAACAACCCTACAAGACTTTGTAAATAATTATACATTAGCAAACAAAATGTATTACAAACAATATGTAAAAACTAAAAATAAATTACATAGTTTAAATGAACTAATGGAGTTTGATAACCTTAGAGAAAAAGAAGGTAAAGAAAAAATTTATAATCTGAACCAAGCTAAAATTGATTTAGTTGTTAACGAAAGAATACAATCTTCTGTAGTTGAAGATGATTTTAAAATCTTTACTCCTCAAATAGATTACTTTAAACCAATTGAACCGTCAACAGAAAAGATTGATGAGTTTATGCAGATGCATCCTGATGTAAATAGATCAGAGCTGAAAAATATATTAAAACAAATTTCAAATGATTTTAGAAAACTTCCCCTATTAGAGTTAAAAGAAGATTATAACGATGATCAATTAGAAGTAATTGAAAGACTTGGGTTGGCTAAAGGTGGTTTTGTTAAAGGACCAGATGTTGTTCCGTTTACTAAAGAAGACCCGGCTGATAGGATTAATCCACTAACAGGATTAAGTTATGACGAAGAAGCAGAACGCAAACAATTTGCTGAAGGTGGAGCTATTGAGTTTAGAAATAACCAAGAGTCTGATAGACTGATGAAAAATATTGCAAAGTCTTTTCCATCAATAGAAAATCAACAATCCTTTATACAAAATATTTCTAAAACACTAGGTAAAAATGTAAAAAGTTTAGATAATAAAAGCTTGGCTTTAGTTACTGCAAGAATACTAGATACATTCTATCCTGCACAAGATAACAGAAATAATAATATGTTAAAGTCTTTTAGCTTTGGTGATTATTCAAATCAACGAGAAAAAGTTTTAAAATATAATGAAACGGTTGCTATTAAAAGAATAAATAATTATTTTGAAAAACAAAAGAATCTTCAATCATCTGGTTGGAATCCTACGAAAACTGCAGAATTATTAAAAGGTAGAGATACATATAATGTAGGTGGTATTGTTTTAAGAAAAGTTATGCAGTTAAAAGCAGCAGGTAAAGATGTAGAATATGACCCATCAGCAGCACAGAAAACACAGATAGCTACAACAGGTGGTACCTATGAAAAAGCTTCTAAAATAATGGATGATTATAATGCGTATGATTCATTAGATTATGGTTCAGGCATACAAATTAATCAAGCTAGACAAGTTTTAAAAGCTGATACCTACGAACCCTATCCACAATTAGATAAGGCTGATAAGTATGGTACTCCAGACTTTGTAGAGCCGGAAGAAATTACACGTAAGTATAATTTTATTACTAACTTCTCAGTATTAAATGTGTTACCAAAATTAGATAGAGATAAAGCTGTCAAACATATTGGCTCTTTGTTACAAGATAATGGTGTTGCTGTTATAACTGTACGATCAAAAGATGATGTATTAAAAGCTTTACCCAATGCAAAGAAACAATTATCTGATTCAGAATTAATTACAGCACGAGGTACATACCAAAAAGGTTTTACTCGTGATGAGCTTAAAAAATATTTAAATGAAACTCTTGGTAAAGATTATGAAGTAATGGATTTACCTAACAAATATAAAATGTCAGGTGTTGGTGTACTTATAAAAAAATCTCCAAGAAGTAAATTTTCTGAAGGTGGCAAGGTTTCTACCAACGAACAAATGGATAGGTTAGGTTTTGATAATGGTGGTGAAACATCAGGACCTCCTAAATTTGAAAAAAGAATAGCTAGACCAGACCCTAAACTTTTTATTAAAGACCCTAAATCTGGTAATCCTCAAACACACAGGATGGCATGGGGTAATATTGATGGTAAATTTATAGCATACCCTACTATTGTAGAGCAGGATGGAAAACTTGTTCAGTATGAAAATAATACAGACACTATGAAGTTAATGAAAAAGAGTGGAAACGTTAAAGTTTTTGATACTAAAGAAGAAGCTGAAGCATATGCTGATGGTGGTTGGAAAACAAAAGAGTTTAACAAAACGTATAGAAAAGGATTACAAGAAGGTGGTCCAGTACTACCAGAGTATAGAGGTAGAGATGCCTATGAAAAAGCTATACAAAAATTTGCAGAGTCGGAAAAAGATGCACAACTATTACGTGAGTTTGCATGGGTTGAATCTAAATTTGCTGATGACCCTACAACATTTAGAAAAGACAATAGAAGTGCTTACCAAATAACTCCTACAAGATTTAATGACTTAAAAATGTACTCAGACCCTAACAGAAAAAAGGGTGCTGGTATGAGAAGATACATTAATAAAATTAAAAAAGAGCATGGTATTGATTTAAAAAAAATATCATATGATGATTTAAATAATCCCGAGATTGGAACAGCAGCTACCAGAGCCTTGCTTAAACTTATACCAGACCCTATAGGTGAAACACCTGAACAAAGAGCTGTTCAATGGAAGAGAGATTGGAATACCGAGTTGGGAGCAGGAACTGTAGAAAAATATTTAACAGATTTAAAATATCTAGACTAATGCTACTTTACACAGAGAAACAATTAAACACAGCCTATAACATTTATAGAATGCACCAGATTGGACAAGGGCTAGGCTTTATGGAATTAGAAAACTTTAGAAGATTGTATGAAGAGATCATGGAGAAAATAGTATGAAAGGAATGTTAAAAAATATAGTAGGTGCAGTAGCACCAACACTAGGTACTGCTTTGGGTGGTCCTATGGGTGGTATGGCTGCTAATATGATAGCTGAAGTATTGGGTGTTCCTAATACTCCAAAGGCTATAGAGACTGCTATACAACAAGCTACACCTGAACAAATGATTGAACTTAAAAAAGCTGAACAAGCTTTTGAAGTTCAGATGAAGGAACTAGATGTAGATGTATTTAAATTAGAAGTTGCTGATGGTCAAGATGCTAGAGAAAAATTTAGTAAAGACTGGACTGCACGTATTATGGGTATTGCTGTTGTTGGTGGGTTTATGGGTTATATTTTTCTTGTAACACTACAACCACCTGAACAAAACAGCGAAGCGTTGATAAATTTAGTACTAGGTTATCTTGGTGGATTAGCTAGTGCTGTTATTAGTTTTTACTTTGGAGCTTCTAATAGCTCTAACAAAAAATAAAAGGAGAAAAAGTGTCAAGAGGGGATTTAAATAGAGGTTTTTTTGGACCATTACTTATCTTAGGTTTACTAACAATGTCATTTGCTGCAAGTGCTGACCAAACAGGTGACTGTACTTCAGGTACACAGTATTGTGAAGACAATGGTTTAACTACTATTAATACTACAACCACTACAAACACAAATACAAATAATAACTCTAACACAAATACAAACACAAACACTAATACTAATAACAATACAAATGTAAATACTAACACTAATAATAATACTAATGTTAATACTTCAAATAATACTAACGTAAATACCTCGACATCAAATAACACTTCAACAAATACAAACAATAACAACAACGTTAATACTTCTACATCTACATCTAACTCTACTGTAAACTCTACAGTTAATCAGAACGTAAATAACAACAGTAATTCTACTAGTAATAATACCAATACTAATAACAATACTAACGTTAATACATCGACTTCAGATTCTAATGTGACTACGGACAACACAAATACTAATAACAATAATACTAAGTCCGACAATACGAACAGGAATATTAATGAGTCTAACTCTACACAAACAATCAACCAGAATGTAAAAAGCAAAGCACCTCCTGCTTCTGCTATAGCACCTAGTATTATGTCTTACTCTCAAGACCTCTGTACTGTAGGTCGTTCTGGTGCGTTTCAAGGGCAAGTATTTGGGTTCTCTACAGGAGCTACTGTGACTGACGAGAACTGTGAACGCTTAAAACTTTCCAAGTATCTGTACGATACCGGTATGAAAGTGGCTTCAGTATC
>Ga0181411_1000628_pt1 | contig 12877 bp, 2 predicted proteins | sample 34SPOviralmetaG_FD_130114 | JGI IMG/M metagenome (GOLD analysis project Ga0181411, IMG submission 130114) | Marine viral communities from the oligotrophic San Pedro Time Series (SPOT) site, San Pedro Channel, CA, USA - 34 SPOT_SRF_2012-07-09 | ecosystem: Environmental > Aquatic > Marine > Strait...
GATTTTGCACCAAGATAAGTATCATCAAAATTATCAAAAGCAGCTAATGCAGATGCAGCAGAAGACGCTGCGGATGTTGCACTAGAAGCAGCATTTGTTGCGCTTGTAGCAGATTCACTTGCTTTTGTTGTTGCAGTTGTAGCACTACCAGCAGCACCACTAGCAGAAGATGAAGCATTACTTGCTTGTGTTGATGCGGTAGATGCAGAACTTGATGCAGCCGTTGCTGAAGATGCAGCAGCCGTTGCACTATTGGCAGCATTAGTAGCAGAAGTACTTGCACCACTAGCTTGAGTTGTTGCCGTTGTTGCAGAACTGGCAGCATTAGTTGCACTTGACGCTGCTGCTGTTGCAGAATTACCTGCATTTGTATTACTAGTTGCTGCATTAGTAGCAGAAGTTGCTGCTTCCGATGCTTTAGTTGTAGCTGTTGTAGCCTGAGTTGTTGCAGTGCTGGCTTGAGTTGTGGCTGTAGTAGCACTTGCTGCTGCTGCTGTTGCTGACGATGCTGCGTTAGTTGCAGATGTTGTTGCTGTTGCTGCGTCTACAATTAAATTCCAAGCAGCAGAGTTAGTATTTGTTGTTAATGGTTGTGATCCACTAGAAGTGTGCGCTGCAACACAAATAAAAATATTTCCTGTTGATGTATCTTTTACAAAATCTCTTACAGCATATGTAGTACTGGCAGCCCAGTTTCCTCTATATACTCCTAATTCTTGTACAACGTTAAATTCACCACTATTGTCAAAACCTAAAACTTTATTAGCTCTTGCTGCTGCATTTTGTGTAATTTCTAAACTACCAATAGTATTAGTTAATGAAAATCTTATAGACCTATCTAATTCTGTTTGTTGTTGCTGATGTAAAATTGTTGATTTATCTAACGCATCATTAATAACTTCTGGAAAAAATCCTCCTTGGTTAGTAAGATCTGTTCCTTGTAAAGATTGAACAGCAGATGTAATAACAATACTAAAACCACTAGCTAAATTTTGATTATTACCACCTGATTTTAAAGTTATACTTCCACCGGGATTACTGTTTTGGTCTGCGTTTAAGGTAACAATGTAATCATTATTTAATCCAAGAGTTAATGTGGTTTCATTACTTGTACTTGCTTCTAATTTTTTTACAACAATATCTGCATCAGTAAAAACTTTAAAGGCAAAAGGATATGTATGAGTATTCCCATTCCCAACTAACGAATTCGTCTTTCTTGTAGTCGAATTTATTGTCATTAACTAGACTATTTCACTATCTTATTAAGGTTACAACTGATTCTTTGTATTACGGTCACACCTTTACTTTCTTTGTCTGCGTCCTGTTTTACCTGTAACTACACCTCGTATAAAGTCTAGTGGCCCTTCTGGTTCTACTCTGCCAGTGCTTACATCCTGTAAATAACCAAGTGGCCTACCTAATATAGTTAATGGATAATCACTTATTAATGATAATAAAGTAAATACATCTTTTACATTTTTACCAGTTACGTCTTTATTAGGATCTATAACAGCTTGCAATGCACGAACAGTTCCTGTAGTACTACTTTCTAATGTAGATATAGATGGACTAGTAGATATGCGATCATCATATGGTTTGTCATTTAATACATTAAAAGGTACTGGCAATATGTTCCCACCCGGTACAAAAGCAAGACCAAATCTTAATGGTTCAAAAACTAACAGTTCAAATATTTCATCAAGGTAACCGTCTTCATCTGCATCATTTAAATTACCGCCAAAAAAATTAACAATAACACCAGAAACAACTGCTGGCATATACAAACCAAGCATAAATGTATATATTAATTGTCCTTTGCCTTTACCTGTAATTTTATATCCCATATCGTTAACCATTTTTTTATATTGTGTTGCATTTAAATTAGCCATTGTGTTGAAATAACTTGTAAATTGCAACAACGATTGTACTAGTGGAGTATCAGTTTGAAATGCTGCTCTGTCTTCTGGTTGCAAACTATCTTGTGTCATACGAACATTTGCATCCGCTTGTGATATAGCTTCTTTTTGTGCCACGGCATCTGGCATAGACATAGGTTTGTTAGCTAAAAATTGATTGTAAGATCCTATCCATACAACGCTATCAACTTGGTTTTGAAATGCTTGCTGTATAAAATATGCGTGTTTACTTGTCCATGCTTTTATTTTTTGATATTTGTTTGGATTTATAACTAAATCATTTAAGGTATCTTGTATATCAAACATTTGATTGTTTTGACGTTGATCCATAAATGGTGATAGTTCTGCAATAATTTCTTGTGTTTTTGCAGGGTTTCCATAATATTGTTTTAATCCGCTACGCATAAATTTACCTTCAACTTTTATTAATGATGGAAAATTACCTGTAAATTGCTGTACAGCATTTTGAAAATTAGCAAACATAATACTAACTCCAGTGCGTTTTCTTAATGCTTTAAAAAAATTATCCATTAATGCATTTTCACCTTGCAACATTGTTCGTTGTCGTGCTGCGTTATTTAACCAAGGCAACAACATATAATCAATTGCGGATGGTTTTACGTCAGTTAATGCAGCAGCAAATTCTTTATTTTTAATTATTTTTAACACATCTGTAACGGCTGGTTGTACATATGCAAAACGCAAAGCATCATCTATATGTTTTACCATCGCATTTAAATGTAAAGATAATGCTCGGTTGTATTCAACACGAGCCATAGTAAATCCTTTTTGTACAGCAGGTAATGACAATTTAAAATCAGTTTTTAATTCTTCTAATTTTGCATTTCTTTCTGCATCCTTAACTATATTAGGATCAACTTTTGCAGGTACATAACCACCTCTGTATGTTCCATATTTATTTATAGTAGGACTAGCTTCAACAACTTTGAAATAATAACCAAAAACATTTCTATGAGTTTTTTGCATAAGAGGTAACATATCTTCGTTTAAATCCCATACAGCTTGTAAAAAATCAAAATCCTTTTTAGTAAGAATATTAGAATCAATCATTCGTTTAACAAAAACATCCCATTGTCTAGTGTCTAATGTTCCGTCTTCTCTTAATTTCCCCCAACCTCTACCTAACAATAATTTGCGTAAGTTACTTGCGTTACCTGTATGCAACATAGCTCCAAGCAATTCAACTTTACCTCTGCCATTATGAATTTTACCAAATGCATAAGGATCATCAAATTCATTTGCAATTATTACGTTATTACCAAAATCAACGTCTTCTAACATTTCAGCATATTTTTTTGTGTATTTAATTTGTGCTGTACGGTACTCAGTTAGGCTATCTTTTATTGGCCGCCATATATATCTTGTAAATGGCCCTGCTTCTAAACCTTCACGTTGCAAAACAACACCACTTTTTTGTATTGTTGCTCCATCAAATTCATCTGCCCAAGGCTCTACTCTTCTCATTCGTGCTTTTTGATCTTGAATTTTAGAATGTAATTCATCTAATTTTGTCACCGCTTCTGTTATGCCTTTTATTTTTGCTTTAGGCATTTTTTTCATTGGTTCTACTAATTCGTTAATAACTGGCTCTAAATCAAGTTTTTTTCCGTTAATTTCTATTTGTTTTTCTCTTCTAGATTGATGCCATAGAGATTGTATAACCTCATCTAACGTGTCAAAATCTTCTACTGCTAAATCTTTTATATCTTTTAATTTTGTAATTTCAGAAACATCTTTGAAAATATTAGTAGTATTTCTGAGGTTTGATTGTTCTCTTATAATTGGCTCTAATTCAATATATAAATCTTCATTATATTTTTTTAAATTTTCTATATATACATTTGGTGATTCTACAGCAGGGCCAAAACCGTAACTAGCTAATATAGTTTTTGCAGCACTAACCATATCTACATTTCTTGTATCTGCTAGTTTTTTATCTGTTTTAAATATTTTCTTAAAATTATTAGTTGCTTTGTCATAGCGTCTATGTATTTCTACAGCTTCTTTTGCTAATTGGTTATTTAACAATTGTGCTTTTTTAGCTTGTATTGTTGCCTGATTATCACCTTCACGCATTGCTTTGTCTGCTGCTTTAGTTGCTTTTGCTTCTTGACGTGAAAACAATGTAGGTCTTACTTCTCTAAGTGTTTTCTTGGCTAATATATCTTTTGCCACTTGTTTTGCTGCTGCTACTTGTAATCGTTGTGGTTGCATTACAGCAGTTAAAAACCGTAATTCTGTTGCAATAAACCTTGCTCTAGCTTCGTTATGCAATGCTTCTTGTACTTCTAATTCTTGTTGTCGTGGATCTGTTAAATTACTAAATTCATCAATCATACGTTGATCTGTTCTTTCTTTAATAACATTTTTAATAGGTTCTAAATCTACTAATGCATTAATCATACTTGTTGGATTTTCGTATCCAAATAATTCTGCAACTAAAGATACTGGCATTCCGTTTTTAGCAATCATTCCATATTTACCTGTACCTAATTTTTTTATAATTTCAGTCATGTCATAAAATGGCATTGAATTTTTTAAACTATTTATATCTATTTTATAACCTTGTTTTACTACAACTTTTTCACCTTGATCATTAATAGTTTCGCCACGTTTTAAATATTTTTCTAATCTATATATCTTTTCATTTTCTGCTTTTGCAGTTACTTCCGAAATTACTGTTTTGCGTGTAGCGTTAACTTCTTTTTGTAAATCTTTTAATACTTTACTTTTAGCATTAGACAACCATTTTACTTGTCTCATACTAGATTTACTTAGTTTATCAATTGCAACATCTTGTGCTTGTTTTATAGCAGCAGTATATTCTTGCCATGTTTTATTATCCATTCCACTTTCTTCTTGAGTAGTAAACATAGCTTTCATACCATACACACGTTGTGACTCTATAATCTGTTCTTCACTAGCTATCATGCGATCCATTACAGCCCTTACTTCATCAGTTAAAACTGGCAAATCTACACCGTTTTCATCTCGATATAATTTATTTAAATCATCTCTTATAGATTTATAAACTTTACGAACCCATTCACCAAATTTATTAAATATATCTTGCAAATTTTTATTAGGTGCTGCTTTCTTTTCTGTTATGTATATTTCATAATTGTATGCAAAAGCTTCATGGTATTTTCTTTTTTGATTCATATCTAATTTGCTCCATGCAGTAATATTTTCTACACCCCAAAACTCTAGTAAAGTATTAAAATCATTTCTTATCTCAGGTGTTGCTGTACCAGACACAGCTAAATCTTCCATAACAGTTAACATATAATGAGCAGTTTCATGAAAAAACGTAGATATATCTGCTTCTGTAGTTAAGAAAGTTGTTAATGTTTTTGGATCAAATCCTCCTCTACCTTTACCAGTTTTTTCTTGTTGTTGAAATTCATTGCTACGCTTTTCTAAATTATTTCTTGTTCTTATTAATTTAGTTTTTTCAATAATTCTTTCTCTTGCAGCAGCAGCTTCTTCTGGTGTAGCTGCTGGTGTTGAAAATAAATCTCTAGCTTTATCTGTTAATTGTTTATCAACTTCATTTGGACTTTTATCTCCATACTCTCCCATGTATGGTTCGCCTAATTTAACAACACGATCTATAACATTTTTATTTATTTGATCTTGTGTTGGTGCAAAATCTGAAACATTTGGATTTTCATCTATTTCTACTGAAATAAATTCTCTAGCTTTTCTATTGTTGAGTCTGTAATCTCTCCTTCCGTCTGGGAATTCATCATCGAGATTAAGTCGAGCAGGGTCGAGTCTGATTGCAATTGAGGTATCACCATAGCCAAGATTTGCTGTATTTCTGGTGGTAAAGAAGGGATCAGTTGTTGTAGTGTATTCAAGTTGATTGGACTTTTTAATTTTGTTTGCTGATTGTCTGTTGGTGTGGTGGAAAACGGTAACTGTTCCGTCTGCGTTGAGAGGGAGTCCAGTTCCTTCATCAATGCTTGCCCCTCTAGACTCAGTTTCGATTCGTCCTTGTCGGAAAGTTTCATTATCCTGTTGTAATCCATCTGATTTTCTTTCTCCTGATTCAGCAACTCTTGCTCCGTCAACGCTCTGGTTTTGAATTTCAAGGTCTACCTCCTGTAATGTAGTTTGTATGTCAGTTTCTAAAACACCAAATTTTCTAGCTAAATTTGCAGAAGCATTAGCATAGTCTGGAGCTTCGTCATCTACATAACCTTTAGTGTCTTCTGCTTGTTCTAGTTTAGCAGAATCATACAATCTTTTTTCGGGATACCATAACAATGCTTGTAAATCAGCCATTGTAAGGTCTGGATTATCTTGTTGCAATACGTCTAATGCTTGATTAAATACTTTTCTAATAAACCTTCTTTCTGGCGCACCCTTTGGTGATTCTTTTTGACCATCTAAAAATTTTGTGTAACTAATACCATTTTTTCTAATTTCATCGCCTATACCTATTCTTACAGATCCTTTTCTTGGTTTGCCTAATATGTCAAATATTTTTTGTTCTACATCTGGTTCGTCTTTTATATTGGCTATTTGAATCATTGTTTCTCTAATATCTGTATCAGTACTTGCGTTATCTATAGCAACAGCAACCTCATCTAAATTAGTCATTCTAATTTTTATACCAAGAAGATTTTGCAGTTCTTTTCTTTGTTTAGTACTTAATGCTTTTAATAATGGTTTTAACTGGTCACGTTTCATATTTGCTTGCTTACGTTGATTTAAAACTAATGTTCCAGTTAAACGACCCCATGAACGTATCAACCATCTATCCATAGTTAGTTGTTCGTAAAATCCATATAAATTTGCAAAAAATCCGTTTCCAATTTTTGGCCCCATTACTGCTGCACCATAAACAATTTCAGATTCGTTTTCGCCAGAAACTGTATCGTTTGTGTATGCTTTTACCTCTTTTACAGTGTGTTGAGTTTTCATAAACTCTTCTAGTCCTACAAATTCTTTTTCTCTAATTAATCTGTTAAACAATTTAAAGTTTGCATTTATTGCCTGTGCCGCTTTACCTATACCTATATCTGTTGGAAACTTACCAGTTTCTTTGTAATCTCTGTATGCAATTTCAGCAAGTTCAAAGTTTTTATCTACTTTGATCATGTTAGAAGTATTTGCTAAAGCCCAAGTAAATGCAAAATTAGCAACTGGATCTGTTGCTAATTCTGGATGTATAAGAGCTAAAATTCTTTTTGCTTTATTTACTTTTTCGTTATACCAACCAACAGCATTACTATTTTCTATTAATGCAAAATTTGCATCATCTATAACTGATTGCACTAAATATTTTTCTGTTTCTACAGAAGCATCATTTACATCTATACCTGCTTCTTTTGCTGTTTTCTTTACACGATCTTGCAATTCTATTTTAAATTGTCTATTAGTAGGAAAAGGTTTGCTTTTAGCAAAATCAAAACTATTTTCTAATTTATTAATTTGACTTACTGAATCTGGTACAGGTTTACCTTTTTTTTGTGGCTTCGCTTTCTGTGCAAATAACTCTTGTTGTTTTAATATATCTGCCGTTTCTCTAGACCATGTACCGCTATTAAATGTAGACTTTACTGCTGCATTATCAAATACTACTACCTCGTCTGTGCCGTCCTGACCTCTAAGTATTGCACCATCATGGCCTTGGTCAATTAATCTTTGTTTAAATCCTTCAGCAGCTTGCTCACCACCCATTCTTATATCTGCTTTTTCTTTAAATGTTGCATAGTATGGATTTTCTAATCGTGCATACAAAGGCATTATGTTAGCCCCTGCATCTCCTCTTTTATTTATTGTGTATACGTTTGCACCTGCTGCTGCATTTTTACCACGATACATATAAACACCTTTACCTAACCAACCAAAATCTTTTTTATTTGGGTGATCTAAATTAAATTCGTTAACACTATCTCGTGTACCGTGATATAAAACTTCTGGTTTACCATCTTTTTTTAAAACTGATTTACCAAAAAAGTTTTTAAATTGTGGTGTTTCTAATCTTACAGAACCGTCTTGATTAAATAATTGTTGTTCTGGTGATACCTGTATTTGATCTTGAACAACAACTGTATATGGAAATCTAGCAGCAAATTCTTTAGGTGATATGCCTAATTTATTTGCCTGTATAACAACATAATCACGAAAAAATGTAGACGCATATTCGATGTTTTTTGGTGTATATTGTTTGACCTGTTGTAGTTGTAATGTAATATCTTTTTTAACTTGTGTTGCACTAGCTGCAAATTCATTAGATATTTTATTTTGTTTTTCTATAACTTCTACAGCTTCTTGTCTTAATAAATCTTGGTTTGTTTTAAATTGTGTTGCTTCGGCACGACTAAAACCATCTTGATCAACACGCAAATGATCTTGTAAAAAACCGTCAAATTGTGTACCAGCTAGTTTTGCTGCATATTCACTTGTTTTTATTGTTACATCACCTTGCCCACCAGATTTATTTATTTCTATAAGTTGTTGTGCAACATTAGGTGATACTTGTTGTATATCTTCTATTGTTATTCCATTATCAATTATTGCTTGATTTAATATTTCTGCATCAATATATAAATTTTGTACGTCTTTATCTACTGCTAAATTTTCTACAAAACTTTGAAACTCATTTGGATTTCTTATTTTTGTTTTATTATTAACAGATTTTTCCGATAAATTTTCTATGAATGCAGTATCTTTTGTTGATTTATTTGCTCTAGAAATATCAGATATAAATGTTGGGCCACTACCTACTAAACCTACTAGCGTCATGCCTTTCATAGTTTGTATAAAAGTTTGACCTAGCCTGTCTCCTACTTCTTGCAATCCTTCTAAATTTGTAAGTTTTAAATTTAAATCTTCTTTATCGCTAAATGTTACTGCTAAATCACGGCCAATAACATTAGATAATTCTTGTAAAACTTCTGTACCTGCTTCTGTTAAATTTCCACCAAAATAATTTTTAGCAAATTGTGTTATTGCTTTGCGTCCTGTTGGTTTTGCTAATTCTTTAACAATTGATTTTGTAGCGTATTTAGATAATTGTTTTCTTATAGGAGCAGTTACAGCACTAGCACCAACCCATTCTAACAACATATTGGTAACACCAACACCAGTAGCTATGTGTTTTGCAGTTTGATCATTAACACCTTCTTCTAATTGCAATTCTTCTACAAGATCTAAATATGTAGAACCTGCTTCTATTTTGTAAGTTTCTAAACCTAGCGTTCCTAAAAAACCAACAATAAACCCACCTTTAGCTGTAAATATAGATCCCGGCCCTGTTACCGCACCTGCACCAAATCCAACTGCTGCACCAACTGAACCACCTTCTAATGCAGTAGGTAAAGTTTTAGAATATTGTCCAAAAATAGAAAAACCTTCTTCTAATATTCCAGATCCATCACTATTTAATTGTTCTAATCTTTGGTTAATTTGTGCTAATTCTGTATTTAATTCTTCATTGCGTTTGCCAGATTTTTTTAAATTACCTATTTTACCTCTTCTTACATTTAACCTACCTTTTTCCCATCCTTGCAATATATTATCTGGTGCTTTTTTTATAGCATCAAACGCATATTCTAAACCTTCTAAATCATCTATATTGTCATAAGCTAATGCAGCAAATGTAGGATCAGTAAGCTGACGCATTAATACTGGACTTTTTTTTGCTAATTGATAATTTATTAATTTTTCTTTTCTGTTTTTTTCTTTTAATAATTTAATTGCTTCTTCACTATCTAAAGCAAATCTTTTTGGTAAATTTAATTCTTCTGCAAGTTTTAATCCTTCTCCTACCATGTCAGGATCTTTATCCATAACAGTAGTTAATGTTTGTTTTAAATCTGCGTTTATTTGATTTTGTTTATCTTCTTCTCTTTTTTTTAAAGTATCTAAAAAAGGATTTTCTGAATTTATTGTATTAAAATTTTTATCGTAATTTTGACTAGGAGCTAATTCCTGTCTTTTGTTAAGTGTATCTAAAAATGGATTGTCGCTCATAAGTTATTTTCCTCCTTAAATTTTAAAAGTTCTTTTTTAGATTTACTTTTACCATGCAGCACCCATTCGTTTGCAATCATTTGTTCTGTGTATGGAATGCCAGCAGCTTCATACCCTGCTATAAAATATGCTCTAACTTCGTCCTTAATACGTTTTACAAATACTTTTTCTTTACCAACTAAAACAAATGCATCTTCAAATTGATCTTCCTCTAATGCAACAGAAGGTATAACAATATCAGCTACACCAAAAATACCTTTTCTTGTTCGTTTACTTATCACACCGTCTGCCAATATCTCATCAAGAAGTTCTTGTTTTTCTGTTCTTTTTAATTTTTTGCCTGTACTTGTTTGTACTTCGTCTATTCTATTTTTCCAAGCATCTTTAATTTGTTTATAATCAAATTTAAAATTATATTGATCTTTAGCATTTTTATCGTCTGTTATTTTATCAACAATATCTGTATAGCCAAATCTTATTAAACTAGTATCAAACATATCAGAATCAACAGTTGCAGCTATAACTTTATTTTCACCTCTTAATTCTGCTTGATAACGTTGTAATTCAGTGTATTGTCCTTTCGACAACAAATGACTATATGAATCTAAATTATTTGCTACTTCTGCTGGATTTCTTTCTAAATCAATAACAGTATCTTTATCTGACTCTGTAGGATGTCCATTTTTAAGTATTGTTTGATCTTCTTCTTTAAAATTATTAATATCAATACCGTTAGCTTCTAAATTTTTCCATCCACCTTCTTCTGCAAATGCTATTTCTTTTGCATTAACTAACGATTCATTATATATTCCTTCTCGTTCAGTTTTAATTTTATTATATTTAATTTCTAAATCTTCTATTGCAAACTTTAATTTTTCTGGTTCTGTAATTGTATCTTTTAATTGTTGTTTTAAATCTTCAAGTGGACGTAAACCTGTTACAGAATCTATGTTTATGTTTAATGTTTCGTTAGAAAAATCATAATTAATACCTTTTTTTATAACTTCTAAATCATTGGCAACTGTTATTGCATATTCTCCTTCACCAAACCTTCCATAAATTTTGTTTACTTCTTCAGTAATTAATTTGTTGTAGTTATCTATAATTTGACCATTAATTTTTTTTGCATATGTAGGGTCTTCCTTATATTTTTTTGTATCTATATCTGTTTGTGATTTTGCTTTTGTATAAAATGCATCTGCTTTTTTTACTCCAAGTCTTTGTATTGCAAATAAATGAGTTGGTTGGTGTTGTGGTATTAATCTTGTAGTAGTTTCTGGATCATAAAATTTTGATTGGTTTTTAATTTTTTCTAACAATTCTATTTTTTCACTTAATGTATTATTTGTAGTATCTATTAATTCATCATTGCTATTAAAACCATCTTCAACTGATCCTCCATTATTATTGTCAATATTATTATTACTATTTAAAGTAGATAATTTGTTTATATGACTTAAAAATTGACCATCATTTTGATTTTTATTATTTGAAATAACGTTAATTGCTATTTTTTCTGTTAAAAAATTATTATGTTTTTTATTTAATGATACTTTGATTTTTGCTACTTCTTTTGGATTTTTTATAAATCCTTTTAATGATTCTAAAAATGCTTTTGATTCTACAAAATTTTTATCTGTTTCAAAATTTTTAATAACACCTTTAAATATTTCCATATTGTATTCGTTTACTGCTTCTATGTATTGTGAACTTATTGGCCCACTTTCTGGATTTATTTCCCAACCTTTTTGCAATGCTTTTTCGTTTATTCTTTGTAAACCTGCTATGTAATTTAATTTAAAAGCACCTTCGTCATCTTGAAAAGTTTGATAATTTTGTATAGTTGCTTTTTTATGATTATCAATAGCTGCGGTAGTTTCTGCTTCAAGATATTTTCGTTGTTCTTTTATAGAATGCTTTGTCATTTCGCTTGTCGCTGACTTTATTTTTACCGATGCAATATTTTCGTACAAAAATTTTATCTGGCTATTACTTGCTTTTTCTCCAATCTCTGCAAATTTTGAATTTATATTGTTAATTGCTGTGTCATAAACAGTTACACCGCTATCTTTATCTACTGTTGCTACTGCATTAACACCTTGTGTCATAACATAATTATTTTTTTCTTTTTCAATTTCTTCATCTACTTCATTAGAAAGTTTTAATGCTTCAGCAGCGTTATATTCTTCTTGTAATTTAATTGCAATATCTGCAACGTTTCTTTGTGCTTTGCTGAACCTTTGGATGTCATCAGTAACAGTATCCTGTACAGGTTCTACTCTGCCACCAGTAAATTGTGGTGCTGACCCAACTTCTAATCCTACTTGTGGTGTTTGTTGTAAAGGTACTCTTGCCATTATTAATTATCACCCCAAAATTTTGAAGGTAAACCAGAAACAATAGAACTAGCACCTGTTAAAAAGGTACTACTCATATTCATAAATGGACTAATTGTAGAAGCAGTAGAAAATAAATTATCAGCAGACATACCTAACATATCTCCTCTTATGCCCATGTTAACTGCTTGCGCTCGTTTAGTATTCATTGCCTTAACTTTATTAGTATTCATTGTTAACCTATCTATTTCTTTTAATAATTCAGCACTGGCAAAAACATTTGCAGTACTACCAACACCCATTTGTATGCCCCTTGCAGCAAACGATGCTTTAGTACTTGATATAGCTTGACCTGCCTTCATGGTTCGTATTGCAATCTGTTTGTTATATGCTCTTCCAATATGTTGTGCTTGGCTTTCTAACATACGTTTATTAAGCTGCGCCATGTCACGCTGATGCTCATAATTTAAAGCTGCACTTCTTGCCTTATATCTTTCTGTATTTGCTTGAGAACCTGCTCCAATTATGCCAGTAAGCATACTTGAAATGCCTAATCCAAGACCTAGCTTATCTCCTAACCCTAAAGCTCCCCAATCTAATGCCATTGTTGTACTA
>Ga0181411_1000636_pt1 | contig 12801 bp, 12 predicted proteins | sample 34SPOviralmetaG_FD_130114 | JGI IMG/M metagenome (GOLD analysis project Ga0181411, IMG submission 130114) | Marine viral communities from the oligotrophic San Pedro Time Series (SPOT) site, San Pedro Channel, CA, USA - 34 SPOT_SRF_2012-07-09 | ecosystem: Environmental > Aquatic > Marine > Strait...
AACTATGGTAAATAACGTTACATTAGTAATACCTACATACAATAATCTTAAACACATTAAGAACGCTTATACTTCGATTCGTAAGTACTATCCAACATTAGAGTTAATACTATTGGATGATGGTTCTTCAGATGGTACATTTGAATGGTTAACGGAAACTAAGAGTAGTGATGATAATGTAGTTCTATACCAAAGTAGTGAAAGAGTAGGACATACCATCTTATATGATGTAGGTATTGATATGGCTAAAAACGAAATCATTGGTATTATACATGCTGATATGATTGTTAGTGAAAACTACTTAGAAAATCTACTTAAACACTTAGATAAAGGAAAGGTAGTTTGTGGTACTAGAATAGAACCACCATTACATCCACCAGGTAACGAAAAAATTGTTCAAAACTTTGGAATGGATTTCGATGATTTAAACATTCCAGCATTTGAAGAGTTTGTTAAAAACGCACAATTGGAAAATAAAGATGTAACTACTAAAGGTATGTTTGCACCTTGGATTTTATACAAAGAAGATTTCCAATCTATTGGTGGACATGACCCATTATTCGCACCATTCCCATATGAAGATAGTGATATCTTTCAGAGATGGATATTAGCTGGGTATGAACTAATTCAGAGTAGAGATTCATTTGTTTATCATCTAACTTGTAGAGGACATAGATGGAATGAACAAGTACAAAAAGATGATGATTACTATAAGATAGCATCTAATAAAGCTGCTAGAAACTATTTGAGAAAATGGGGAATATGGATTGAAAATGATTCTTATCAATATCCAATCATCACACCAAAATATGATATTGAATTCAGAATATTTAATTCAAATCCACAACTACTTAAAGTATTAGAACCTTGGTGTGGTAGAATCTATGTTGATTTGTATAAAGATGAGGTTGAAAAGTATATTAAAGAAGAGCAACCAAACACACTTATAAATTTATCTAATAAAATTAATCAAACAGCTAATTCAGATATTGTAATTAGAATAGATGGTAGTAAATTTGCACAAGAAGATTTTAAACTGATTCAACAACTTCCTAAAATTATAAAAGATAGTGGTGAGGTTGGAAAATTTACTTTGGGTAATTTAGAAATCACAATAAATTATTTGGAAGAATATCAAAATTCACTAATAAACGTAAACCGATGAGTAAAACTTTAGTTGTAACCCATGTAATGCCAATGGAATTAGAAATGTTTGAAAGATTCATTTCTTATTATAAGAACTCTTTCAAATATTTGGATAAGCAAGATGATGTAACAATGTATGTTACTTTAAATCTAAATCCAAAGTTGACTGATTGGGATAAAAGTGAATTAAAGCAACAACACTTTATAGATAGGTTTACTAATTCACTAATTGGTGTAAAATCTCATCTCCAAATTATAATAGATGATTCAGTATGGGGTACAACTCAACAAAAGAGAGATGTTTCTTTTTTAGATTATGATTACTTTATATTTGTTGACCCGGATATTGCAGTGCATGAACAACAACTGAAGTTACAAATAATGGCTGCTGAACAAATATCATCTGAATCCGATTTCTTTGTACTTTCACCAAATATTCCAAGATGGTGGGATAATACTTGGGATGTAGTAGTTCATCCAAATAATAGAAATGATAAATTAGGGAAGTTTAGATTAAAACAAACCTTTGTTGATACCTTTACCCAAAATCCAAATGAAATGAGTATTAGAAGAATTGGTGAATTTAAATTTGGATGTGGTATGCATACTTTATATTCTAAGAAGTTTTGGGAAACCTTTAGAATACCTGAAGAGTTTGGGGGATATGGCTCCGAAGATACATTTGGTATGATAGCATCAACCGAATCATTTAACTCTGGAATTGATGTAAGACAATATGTTTTAGATGGGTTATATATCACCGAAGATAAAGATGAAGAGCATAGAGAACCATCGTATAAAGATAAAATATCAGTATTCAGAGTGAAAGAAGATGGTAAGGCAAAATCAATGAAAATTATGCCTATGGTAATTACTAGATTAGGAAATTCTCTCTTAAATCAATAACTTTAATATTTATATCAAATAAGTTTCAATAATAAAGGTTCTATAATTTTAATCTAAAAGAAATTTATTATGGCATTTAAAGATATGTTCAAAGACGAAAATGACATTAACGAAAAATCGGTTGTTGGATTCGCATCATTCGCAATGATGTGTTTATTTGCAATAGCTGATATCGGTACTGGATTTTTTGGAAAAGATTTAGTTATTCAGGAATTCATTTATAACTCATTCGTCATCATTACACTTGGTTCGTTTGGTATAGCTGAAGCTGGTAAAATCTTTGGCAAAAAAGAATAAAACATAAACCCTCTTCGGAGGGAATTGTTTTTCCTTTAAATAAAATTACATTATATTTATCTTTAGATAACAATATAACTGATATGGAAAAGTTAAAAAAGTATATCGTTAAAAATTATGAAGGTAAATTCTCATTCTCAGAATTAATGAGTGAGGGTATTCCAAAATTGTTTTTAAAGATTGAGGCTGTTAAAAAGGAAATTGCAAGATTGGAAGCTGAAAGAAAGAAAGCTGTAAAACCTTGGAAAACCGAAAAAGACCCAAAGAAGAAAGAAAAAATCTTAGTTGTTCTTAGAGATTTAACTAAGAAGATTAACGCTAGACAAAAGAATCTAACACAAATGTTAGATATGGAGGATAAGTATATTTCTCAGATGGCTAAAGATACTGAGTTAGATGCTAAAGCATTTGATGGTGTATTTGAAGATACTGATTTGGGACACCAAGATAATGAGCCAGGTATGTTAAGAGCTGATTTAAGTGTAATCGAAAGATACGCTGAAGAGTTGGGTGAAATGATGAAAGATTTTGATGAAATGGATACTGAAATCGATTTACCTCATTGGTGGCAAACCAAAATCATAAAAGCTAAAGATTATATAATCGGAGCTAAACACTATCTAAGAGCTGAGTTAGAAAAAACAGACGGTATATTACACAACAAAGATAATAAATAAGAATGCAACCAGAATCGATTTACGCAGTAATTATAACACTTGTGACAGTACTAGGTTCAGCTGGAGCTTGGAGGTATTATGAAAAACGTGCGCAAGAAAGAAAAGAAGATGAAGATTACATCAAAGATGATTGTGCTAAAAGAATCGATAGGTTAGAAGCACTATTAGAAAAAAGTTCAGAAGAAAAAGATGATTTAAGAGAGAAAATCTTAGAACTTACCAAAGATGTAGCTGAGTTAACTATCAAAGTTAAATACCTCGAAATGGAGAATAAAAGATTATTAGAACTTAATAATCAGATTCTAAATAAATCGTAAAAATATTAGGATTTTTCCTAAAAATTTCGTATATTAGTATGTTTACCAAAAAGCAAGAGGATATGATAGCAAGAAGTTTATTCACAGAATCAAAAAAACTCAGAGTTTTTGATTTCGATGATACACTTGTTTTCACCAATTCCTTTATATACGTTAAAACCATAGATGGTAAAGAAAAGAAACTAACACCAGGTGAATTCGCTGTATATAAAGAGAAGCCAGGTGAAGAGTACGATTTCAGAGATTTCTACTCTGTACAAGAACCCAAAGAATTAAAGAGAATCACCAAAGTTCTTAGAAGAATTATAGATAAGAACAAAGGAGAAGGTGTATTCATTCTAACCGCAAGACCTCAAGCAGTAGATAAACACGTACAAAGATATTTGAAAGATATAGGAATTAGACAAAGAATTCCAGTAATAGGTTTACAATCTAATAACCCAAAAGATAAATCAAAATGGGTTGAGGATAAGATTGATAACGAAGGTTATGATGATGTTTATTTTGCAGATGATTCTATCAAAAATGTTAACGCTATGAAGAAGATGCTGAGAGATAAGGATGTGAAATGGCGTGTACAACACATTAAACATTAAAATCTTATATTTATAGTATATGATTAAGTTAACTGATATATTGAACGAAGATTGCTGGAAAGGATACAAGCAAGTTGGGGGTAAAATGAAGAACGGAAAGATGGTTCCTAATTGTGTTCCTGAATCAGTTGAAGAAAATGCAGTAGATGACCACAATGATAGTTCAGTACCATATGGTTCAGGGTATGATAAAATGAAAGAAGAGTTATCTTCTAAAGATAGAACATTAATATATAAGTTAACAACTATGGCATTAAAAGCAATGCCAAAATCTCAAAAACAAAAAGAGATTATAAAGAAATTAAATTTCGTTAGAACTAAAAATGGTATGAAACCACTATCAGAAGAAGTAATAAACGAAATAGGTATTTTCAAAATAAGTAATTATATTAATGGAATAATACCAAGTGGAATGATGAATACTGTAACCAGACAAAATAAAGAAAGGTATCAGGCAGTAATCAGAGATTTAATGCAAACGTTAAATCAATTTTGGAAAAGACATAACATACCATTTAGAGTAAGAAAGTAAGTATGAAACTATTAGATATCATATACCAAAACGAAGATTTACGAAAGTGGTTCGGTAAAGGAAAGACTGGTTCTACCAAAGGTGGTGGTTGGGATAGATACAGTTCTACTGGTAAGAAGTTAGGTAAGTGTGGTGATGGAGAAAAGGGAGATGCTTATGCAGCTTGTTTATCAAAAGAGAAAGCAGCTAAGTTAGGACCTAAAGGTAGAGCATCGTTTGTAAAAAGAAAAAGAGCTGACCAAAAGAAAGCTGGTGATACTAAAAAGGGTGGAAATAGAACAAAAGGTAAGACACCTACCTTTTCAAAAACAGGTGCATAATAGTTACGTTAATGAGTAAACGTTTGGTTACAATTAAAGTTAGGAAAGGTGATATTAATCGTGCACTTAAAATATTTAAAAGAGCAGTAATGGATTCTGGTCATTTATTTGAATTAAGAGAAAGACAAGAATATACCAAACCAACAACTATTAGGAGAAAACAAAAACAAAAAGCTATCAGAAACCAACAAATTGAGATTATGAAGCAAAACGAAATAGAAATTCCTAGTAAAAAGAAAAAGAAAAAAAGATAAACATATTTATTAGGGTATGGCAGATAATATTAAAATATCAGAATTAGTAGAATTGACATCGGGCTCACTTGGTGATGCTACGATTTTTCCAGTTGTAGATGGTGGTAGTACTAAAAAAGCTAGTTTATCATCTTTACAGTCATACCTTACTGATGATTTAGCAACTGATGCTGAATTATCTTCACAAATTTCAAGTGTTAACTCTACAATTACTGGATTAGATACAGATGATATAGCTGAAGGTAGTAATCAATATTTTACAAATGCTAGAGTTGATGATAGAATAAGTTCTTTAGGAGCTATAACCGAATCAGCAGGAGTTGATTTACCATCAACATCAAATTATATAAGTGGAATAAAAAGTAGATTAAATGCAGAAACTGTAATCTCATCATCCGCACAAATATCTTCATCAGCAGCAGCTGCTGGTTTTGGAGCTGGTGGAGGAGGTGGAGGAACAGCCGATTATACACAACTTACAAATGTTCCATCTGGAATAGTTTCATCATCGATACAAGTAACTTATACTGGATTAAGTGGAATACCAGATGGTATAGTTTCTTCATCTACACAAATATCTGCATCAGCTGCAGCTTCTGGTTTCGGAGCTGGTGGAGAAGGTGGTGGAGGAAATGATTATATTTCTGATGTAAGTTTAAATAACTCTACATTAACATTTACAGGAGTTGGTTCAGCATTTAATACTACAATTAATTTAGCTGCTGGTGAAGCTGATGGTGGTAATTTATTAACTACTGCAGATGCTGGTAACTTTCTTGGAACAGCAACATATGAAACTGATTCAGGTTCATTCGCTAGTAGACTTGATGCTGGTGGAGGTGGAGGTGGAAGTACACCCGCTGGAACGGTATCTTCTTCAGCTCAAACAATAGAAAATTTAGGAGGAACTGGAATACTATCTGGTTCATTAGATGTATCCCAATTAGATTTATCAAATACAACAACTGATGATATTACAGAAGGTTCGATAAACAAATATTACGCTAACTCATTAGTACTTCCTTATCTTAATACATTACAAGTAAATTCTGGTTCTGGTGGTGGAGGTGGTGATTATAATTCACTTATCAATAAGCCATCTTTTATCGTATCATCATCAGTACAAATAGAAAACTTAGGATTCCCTACCAATGCAATATTTGGAAGTGGTACAGCATCCTTACAACAACAAATTAATGATATAACAGCAAGTCAAGCAAGTGTAACTGTAAATGATGTAAATGTATTTACAGCTAAACAAAAGTTTGAGCAAGATATTGAAGTGACTGGTAGTATCTTATTAAGTGGAGCTGGAAAACACTTTAGTGGTAGTGGTGCACAATTATTTAATATTCCATCAACTGCTATTGTAGGAGCGGGTACTGATAATAGTATTGTAGATGGTGATAATAGTGTAATTGTAGATAATGTTACTGGTGTAAATGTTACTCTATCAACAGGCCAATTATTTGTAACTGGTGGTGATGTATATGTAACCGGTGGAGCATTTAGTGGTAGTGGTGCTGGATTAGTTGATATTCCTGGTTCTGCTATTTTAGGTGGTGTTGATGGACAAAAAATATCATCTGGTTCATTCTCCGCATCTATCGAAGATGGAACAGGTAACCTTATAGTAGGACCTTTCGCAATTTTTGAAAGTAATGTTTATGCTTCTGGTAGTGTAACCGCACAATCTATTTCAGTTGGTACTTCTGGTACTCCAACTGTATATTCTTCAACTAATCTTAACTTATCAGCATCAAATGCAGTAGTAGTAACAGATTCTCCAATGAGATTGAATCCTTTCGCAGCTGCTGATACCGCATCATTCACATTAGCTGAAGGTGATATGGTTTTTAGTTCTGATGATAATGATTTCTTTGGATATAGAATTGTAAACCAAACAGGTAGTTGGTATTCACTAACTGCTGGTACTGTTACTTCAGTAGAATGGGATACTATCATAGGTGCACCTGGTGGATTGGTATCTTCTTCTGAACAAATTGTGGGAGTAGGTAACACATTACTTTCATCATCAGCACAATTATTACCTTCTGGAGCAGTTCCTGGTACTGTTTATTTTGAAGATACATTGGATAACATAAGTGGTTCATCTGATTTCACATATACTGCTGGAACTAGAACATTAAGTGTTAATAAGGTAGTAGCAAACGAATTAGTTTATAACACTTCTTTAACTGGAGCTGGTAATGATACTGGTTCATATGGAAGAGTTGAAACTGATGCATTAAATATTAACTCAGCAATAGAATTTCCACAAGCAGATGGTACAATAAATCAGGTACTGAAAACTGATGGTAATGGTAATTTAGATTTCGCAGCATTTGCAGATGTTCTTGGGAATGATAACGTAACAACGAATGGTACTATAACAATGGGTACTGGTTCAGTAAATACCAATCTAACTGTTGGTGGTACATTTAATATAGGAAGTCCTGTTCATTCAACTTTTAATAATCAAAGTATAACTATTGATTCGGCAAACGTAAATATATTATCATCTGGTTCTTTATTACTTAGCTCAAGCATAGAGGTAAAGATTCAAGATGTATTAGTATTACCTCAAAGAACAACAAACCCATCAAACCCCGCAGATGGTTCAATGATTGTAAGTAGTAGTGCTGGGCAATTAAGACCTTACTTCTGGGATGGTAGTGCATGGAAAGGTATTTCGTTCACATCTTAATAAATTAGATAAATGGAAACGTATAACGTTATATTACATAAGGGTGTTAATTATCAATCCTTTTGGGATGATATGGAATCATCAGATGATGGTGGCAAATTATACATTCCCAATCGTAGAGTTGATTCTCCAAATCTAAGACCTAATTCCCCAAGACAATCATGGTACACTTTATCTGAAGAAGAAGTAACAACTCTAAAAAATGATGATAGAGTTATGGAGGTAGAAATACCACCCGAATTTAGAGATGATATCTTTATTGAACCACGAATAACTCAAGATGGAAATTTTAGTAAAACTACTAATGATGGTGGAGAATTTATAAATTGGGGATTGGTTAGACATATGACCAAAAAAGACCCATACGGAGCTTCAGATACAACTTCAAAAAATTACACTTATACTTTAGATGGGTCTAATGTTGATATTGTAATTCAAGATAGTGGAGTACAGTTTGACCATCCAGAATTCAAAGGAGTTGATGGTGTTGAGAGAACTGTAACTATTGATTGGTACACCCTAAGTGGTGTAACTGGAACTCAAAATGCAAATCACGATAGAGATTTAGATGGACATGGTACTCACGTAGCTGGTATTGCTGCTGGATTAAATCACGGAATTGCAAAAGGTGCTAATGTTTACTTTGTGAAAGTAAATGGTTTAGAAGGTGCTACTGATGGTTCTACTGGTATTTCAATTACTGATTGTTTTGATGTAATTAAAGGATGGCATGGTAATAAAACTACAAATGCAGAAACAGGTAGAATAAATCCAACGGTAGTAAATATGAGTTGGGGATATGGAAGTTATTTCGATTCAGTAACATCATTAACTTATAGAGGAACATCTCACACCGATTCTAATACAACTGGAAATGCATCTTATAGAGAAACTAATTATGGTTTAGTAAACAATAGTGGTTCTCCAAATTCAAATTATGTTTGTAATGTAAGAATCGCATCTACTGATACTGATGTTGAAGAGTTGATTGATGCAGGAGTTCATATAACTATTGCTGCTGGTAATAGAGGTAATAAAGTAGATGTGCCAGGTGGAACTGATTATGATAACTTTGTTGTAACCAATGTAGGTACTCGTTATTATCATAGAGGTTCATCACCATATTCAGATAATGCTATTTTAGTAGGTAATTTAGATTCATCTCTAAACTCAGCAACAAATGGTGATGGTTCTAATAAAGACCAGAAAGCATTTTCATCAGAATGTGGACCGGCTGTTGATGTTTATGCAGCTGGAACAAATGTAATGAGTTGTACATCTAATACAAATAAATTTAGTGATTCGGCATATTATTTTGATAGTAATTATAGACAATGTAATATAGGTGGAACATCAATGGCAGCACCTCAAGTAGCTGGTATGGCTGCTTTACTATTACAACAAAATCCAATGGCTACTCCAGCATCAATAAAATCTTCAATAGAGGGCTCTTCTAATATAGATACATTATATACCTCATCAGCTAATAACGATTGGACTGATAGAAGAAGTTTATTGGGTGGTGAAGAAAGACTTATGTTTAACAAACATACAAATGATAGTCCAACTATTATAAAAAATGTTCCATCAGGCCTATTTCAAGGTGGTGTTAAAATCACAACAAAATAACAACTTTTTAGATTTTTGATATATATTTATAAGATAGATGGGTTGGAGTGAGAAATATAAAAAAAGTATAAATTGTAACAACCCAAAGGGCTTTAGTCAAAAAGCACATTGTGCTGGTAAAAAGAAAAACGAAGAGATGGTATTTGAAGAAATAACTGAAGATATTCTAAATGAAAAACTGATTACCTATGGTAATAGAAAACCATATGGTCAAATAGTTTTTATGGCAGGTGGTGCTGGTAGTGGAAAAGGATTCGCTATCAAAAACTTCGTTGATTCAGCATCTTTCAAAATTAGAGATGTGGATGAAATGAAGAAACAACTTCAAATCCTCAATAGATTAGGTAAATTAGATATTAGAAGTATCCTAAAAAAGTATGGTAGAAATATCAAACTTAAAGATTTAGATTTAATCAGAAAGATTGAAAAAGATGGATTCAGACTTCAAAACCTAAATCTTAAAAATCCAGACCATGTATATGCACTTCATATCTTAGTAAAGGCAATGGGTATTAAAGATAGTAGTTTAGAAAAACTTTTATTGGGTAAAAATAATCCTGAAACTCTTCCAAATATATTATTTGATATTACTGCAAAAGATATAACCGATATTACAAAAATAATTCCTAAATTAAAACAAGTAGGATATAAACCAGAAAACGTTCATTTAACTTGGGTACTTACAAACTATGTAACTGCTATGTACAATAATAAGAACAGAGCAAGAATGGTACCTGAAGATATTCTTTTAAAAACACATGAAGGTGCTTCTAACACTATTTGGGGTATAGTAACTAAAGCTCTCCCAAAAGGAATGAACGGAAGAGTAGATGTTATACTTAACAATCCAGAACATACTGTATTTTTTAAAGATAAAGATGGGAAGGTAATAAATGGTAATGTAAAGGGATTCCTTTCACTACCTCTTAAAAAAGAAAAAGGTGGAATTTTCGCAGAAAAAGTTTGGAAAGATAAACTTTTCAGATGGGTTAAAGGAAACGCACCAGACTCAATCACAACTAATATGGAAGAATCAGTAAACGAAATAAACGAAGCTAAAGAACCTGAAGTGATTTCTCACCTTAGAGATATAGTTAAGAAAAAACAAAATAAGAAAATCAAAGACCCAATAAGTGGTAAGATGATGAGAGTAGATTTATACTCAGCATCAGCAGTAACTCAGGTATATGATGCAATTAATAAATCTAATAAAAGTAAATTTGAGAAACTTTCTTTACCAAAAATGGTAAACGTTGCATTTAGTGTAATGAAGAATGAATCTATTACTGAAAGGATGGATTTAAATGACCCAATTTTGATAAGGTTAAGAGCGGCATCAATTCAAAAAGCTGAAAAAGAAAAATTAGCAAAAATAAGAGCAGCTCAAATGAAGAAAAATGAAAAAGCTGCTAAAAAGATTGCACAAAATAATATCAAAATAAAAGCACTTAAAAAGAAAAGAGCTGATATTATGAGAGATATGGAGCAAGAAGCTGAAGCTGAAGGTGGACCAATCGCTAATAGATATGGTAATATGTTAAACAAAGTTGATGATGATATTATTAAATTGGGTGGAAATCCAATGAGTGAATCAGTAAACGAAAAAATAAATCCAAAGTTCTACGATGCAAGAGTTCAATACATAGACCCTAAGAGTAAGAAAAAGTTTGTTGGTGATGTAGTTAGATATGATAATGGTGAATATAAAGTTAACTTAGGTAAAGATGGTAGATTTGAAAAATACATCTTAGCAAAAGAAAAAGATTTAAAAATTGTATCTAAATCTAAGAAGAGAACATACGAATCAGTAAACGAAGGTAAGAAATCCAAAGATTCTACCGGTGTAAGAAAAGCAGAAGCTATTCATAATAATACAGATGCAATCATTGATTTGGTATTTAAGGATAAAAAAGATGTTAAAGAAGTAGTGGGTGTAATGGGGCCTGTATTGATTAATGCAATCAAAGCAACTATGGGGCATAAATTCAAAGCAGTTGATGGTAATGAAGATTCATTAAAAAAGTTTCAATCTAAACTAAAAGATTTTCTTAAATTCACAGAAGCGTTAGTTAAAAAACCATCAAAGGCCGGTGTTAAAAGACTTGAAACTATGCATAGAGAATGGTGGAATTGGAATCATGGTGCAGATGTAGTATTAAATGGAAGAATAAGAGATAGTATCATTGAATCAGTAAACGAAGGTAAAAAAAGATATTACCAACAAGATAGAGTTGGTTCAGCAAAATACACAATTTCTTATCACGATGGTAAAAAGAAACACAAAGATGGTAGTGATTTCTTTGATATCCAAACTTTCAAAAATAAAAAAGATTTAGCAAAGTTCGTTAACACTTTACACAAAGGTGGATATGTTTATGGATTTAATGAATCAATGAACGAAGCTTATGTTGTATTGTATTCACCAAAGAAAGGTGTAAAACCAGTAACAACTGCTGCATACGCAGATAAGAAAGATGCTGAAAAGTGGGCAAAGGATTTGGGTGGTATCACAATGATAGTGAAAAAGAAAATTAAAGGTATGGATGAAGCAAAGGATATTGAAGTTTATCACAAATCTTACACTCATGCTATTGAAGCAGCTGAAGCTATGGCTTTGAAAAAAGGATATACTATCGAAGATGATGAGATGTTTACTAAGGTTGGTATGAACTCCAAAAGACCATCAGTTGGTAAAACAACTAAAGTAAATTTAGAATTACTTAAAAATGGTAAACCACAAAAGAAAATGTTACACATTCAAGTATATGGTATGAAGAATGGATACGAATTAAACGCATATATAAACTAATAAAAATGATTAAATTAAAAGAATTATTAAAAGAATCCTCACCAGGATTTGAAAATAGACAAGTTGGTGATTCATTACCTACATTGGATAGTGTACAAACTGCCTATCAAACAAAGAAGGCAATCGAAGAAAAAATGAATTTATTCTTAGAAAAAAATGTACCAACAAATCCATCAAAATGGTCTTATTATAAATCACAAGCAAAAAAGAAATTTGATGTCTATCCATCTGCATATGCTAATGGTTGGGCTGCAAAAAAATATAAGGCTGCCGGTGGTGGTTGGAAAAAAGAAAAATAGTTAGGATAATTCAAATTATTTTCGTATATTAGTAACAATTAAAATCAAGTTATGGCAAAAGGTAACATATATTGGTTTACAGGCCAACCAGCACATGGAAAAACTGTACTCGGTAAAATGTTAATAGAACTTCTTCAAACCGAGAAAAGAAATTGGAGAAAGGATGTATTTCACGTAGATGGTGATGATTTAAGAGCATTAACCATTAATAAAGATTACACCGAACAAGGAAGAATCAACAACATCAGAAGGGCTCAACTATTAGCTGAATATCTATCCAGCAAAGGTTGTGATGTAGTTGTATCATTAGTA
>Ga0181411_1000640_pt1 | contig 12779 bp, 15 predicted proteins | sample 34SPOviralmetaG_FD_130114 | JGI IMG/M metagenome (GOLD analysis project Ga0181411, IMG submission 130114) | Marine viral communities from the oligotrophic San Pedro Time Series (SPOT) site, San Pedro Channel, CA, USA - 34 SPOT_SRF_2012-07-09 | ecosystem: Environmental > Aquatic > Marine > Strait...
TATCTAATGCTCCCTCTACAGTTACGGTTACGTTATCGAAACTAAATGACATTAGAGTAAAATCTTGTGGCCTTTACGTTGTAGATCAAGGACTGATTTCTGTACGACTGTTTCAAATCTCTCGTTATCTATCTGTAAAGTTGTGTATATTTTTACTGGAGTGTTACCACCTGGGGTCCTACCACTAGTAATTGTTTCCGTATCAGTATCTCCTAAGTCAACAGCAGGAGGAGGAATAGATCCTGGTCCTACTGGAGGAGTTGTATCATCGTCTGTTCCTGGAATATCTCCAGGTCCTGGACTAGGACTTGATGGAGGAGTGAATCCATCTAAACCACTTAGTAAACTTTGATACTGATTAAAGATTTCTGCAAAGGATTCTCCTGTTTTATTTGCAATAAGTTGCATTGTGTCATTAAATCCCTGGCCACTAAATGCATCCATGACTGATTGCAAGTTATCTACAGCAAGTGCCTCTTCAACTAAACTTTGAAAAGTATCCTGGGTTGCTGTTTGTAATTCTCTCTGAGCCTGAGATAATCTATCGACTGAATCTTTATGACTCTCTTTAGCTCGTGTTACATCTTCCTCAGCTCTTGTTACTGAATCTTGTAAACTTTTATATTCAGAAGAGGTTTCTCCTGCTCGTGCAATAGCCTCATCTAAATCTAATTGGGCAACAGATAACTCTAAAGCCGTTACCGTTCCCTCTTTAAATTCTTCATTTAACTCACTAACACGATCTCTAAGTCTTACTATTTCAAATTGCTCACGAATAGATACTTCCGTTCCATCCATTTGTGCATTACTAAGGATTTGTCTAGTACTAGCTAGTTTTTCCTCAGCTGTTTGTAATTGACTAAATGCTGATCGTTCTTGATTAGTAGCATCTTCAACTCGTTCGGATTCAACTTTGCCACGTTCCTGGATCTGTTGAAATTTATCAAATGCACTCGTTAATGCTGTTGCAGTTTTAAATAATCCTGATCGATATGTTTTGTCCAGGAGTCGAGCTTGTCGTTCCTGAGCTATCATCTCTCTAGTAGTAAAACCAAGTGAAGTACCTAAGTGCTGTATGTCATCATCCAAAAATCGTGATATATCTCCTAAACGATTCTCGGCTCTACCTAAATTCTCCGTTTTAATTTTTAATTCTTCTTCATTATCAGCAAGATTTACAGTAGAAGTGTTTAAAAAACCTTGAGACCTATTTAAACGATTTACAGCTACAGTCTCTTCAAAGATTGCACCGGTAACTAACGGAATGAGTTCATTTAGATTATCAAAGTCTTTTATAACTGGATTAGTGCCAGTTAGTAAATCTCTTAATGCCTGGAGTGAAATACCATTTGCTTTGGCAAACTCCTGGACTTGAAATACTGATGGTTCTGCAATTGATTCAAAATGAGCAAGAGCCTTAGCTGTTGCCATGAGTTTAGAATCTCCTCGAGTCAATTCAATGTTAAGTTGTTGTTGAGCAGTAACCATTGCTAATGCAGATGCTGTATTCTGCTCCATTAGATCTCTATTTGTTCTCTCAAATTCATTATTAGCAAATGCACCATCAAGAATTATTCTTGCTTTAGCTAATTGCAACAAGGAATGACTAGCACCTAAAACTATATTTGAATAAGAGAAGAAACCTGATCCACTTGATTCTGCTTTTGTATTAACCATATCAAGAGCCTCTCCAACAACTCCTAAGCTAGATCGGAATACATCTGCACTCTCTACAAAATCTGTTTGTAAGAATCCTGCAAATTCTTTTATAAGGTCAATGCCATTAAGTAATGCAGGTTCAAACTCTTTACCAACTATTTGACCGGCTATTCGAAGTTCATTGAATGCCAGTTGTGTTTGTTTCTTTAGAGACTTTAATTGTTTCTCAGCTACTTCTTCGGTTGTGCCACCTGCATTCTTTAATGCAGATTCATAAGCCTTTATCTGTTGTTCTCCACCCAGGAGAATCTTAATTGCATCTCCAACAGATCTTGTTAGTCCAAGTTGCTCCAGGGTTGTAGCTTTAAGGCCATCATCCATTGGACCGAGAACTCTAGTGAACTCTCCAACAATGTCAGACATATTTTTCATATTGCCCTCAGCATTAAAGATTTCTATACCCATATCTTTAAAGAGCTGTGGATTTCTTGCACCGGCTCGAGGAATATCTCTTAACACTACGTTAAGTTTTTCTCCGGCCTCTGCACCTTTAACACCTTGATCGGCAAAGAATGATAGAACAGCAACACCCTCTTCAATAGTTTTATTAGCTACTTTGAGTGATGCACCTGCTTTATTAGTTAATGCCTCTGAGAATTGTTGAACTGATGCATTTGCTAGGGTATTAGCTTTTACTAATACATCAGATGTACGTGCCATATTTTCAATATTCTTAGCAGTATCTTTAGATGTCAGTCCTAACGAACTTTGGGCATCTGTTAAAAGATCGGTTGCTAATGCTAAATCGAATGCACCTGCTTGAGCAAACTTAGATACCTGGGGTAATGCCCCGATACTTTGTTCTGCATCTAAACCGGCACTAGCAAGGAAGAAAAATGCTTTTGCTGACTCAGTAGCACTAAAAGTAGTTGTCCTGGCAACTCGTATAGATGCCTCTTCCATACTTTTAAGCTGATCTTCTGAGACTTGCATAATTGCAGTTGATTCAGCTAGGGCATCTTGAAAATTAGCAAATTCTCTTATACCTGCACCAATACCGACTGCCATGGCTTGAAAACCACGAGTAGCTACCTGATTCAATACTGGACCAAGTTTTTTTACTGCACCTTTAAGGCCAGTTGCATCTTTTTGAAATTTCTTTGAGTGTCTCGATGCACTATTGACTCCTTTTTTAAATCTAGAGTCATCAGCAACAAACGATACAACTACACCTCTTTGTGGATTAGCCATTTTTCCTCGTGTATTCTGTCATTTGATTTGAAAATTCAGTTAGTTCTCCTAACGTGAATAATTCAAGCTCCCAGGGTTTAATTCCGTAGAATTTGCATAGAGATGGTAGGGAGCTTATCCATTCTCTTCTGAGTCTTTTGGGATATCATCCCCGTCAACTTCTTCTACGAATGATTTAATAGATAGTGATTCCAGGACTTCTTCATAAGTCATATCTGTATCACGTCTAATTATGATCCAGGCTATTGCACCAATGACCTCAAAATCCATTGAGGCACATTCGTTAATTGCTCTAATGGGAGTAAGGCCTGTTAATTTCTTAACTTCTTGCCATTCCAATCCATTTAGATCTGAATAGTCCAGGGGATACTTTGTACCTTGGACGTTTATTATTGGATAATCATCGTTCATTTTTTATTCAACCTAATTACTTTCATCTTTGCTACACCACCTGCAACATTGTTTAACAATGCTTTAAGGTATTTTCGTCTGATGTTTGGAAGATCTTTTTCAATATAAGGCCATAGGGTGTAACCATCCGGTCTATATTGTTTATATTCTTTTCCATTAACTTTGCCACCATATTCGAATGGTCCTGCATACGGAGTAGTCTTAGTACGGCCTAATCTAATTTTCAAAGACGTTTGCAATCGAGCAGATCTTAACGATTGAGCTAGTTTCCCAGTCGGAGACTTAGCCTCGGACATGAGTTTAGGTCTAACCCTGTTAACTACTTGATTACCTATTCTTTGGTGGACATCTTTTACAGCACTCTTAACGTCTTTATCCATTTTGTTAAAGCCCTTAACGAGTTCCTGGATGCCCTCAACTTTTATACCAGTTTGGTCAACCGGCATTTTAGCTAAATGTTCCTCTAGTAACTGCACCGGAACTCTCAAGAGTCATAGATGCTGAAACTTTTCCTGTTACATCTGAACTAATTTCGTAACCTGTTTGGAACATGTTGAGTGTGTACTTAACTTTACCGGAAGTGTTACCCTCGGGTCCCCAAATTACTGCTACTACAGAATCATCAAATCCACCTGCTGAATATCCGTCCTGAGCTGATGCCCAAGTGATATCAAGTGATAATGATGCTGATTTCAAAGCTGTGATGAGTTCAACGTTTGAATCTCCAAAACCTTGAGTTTGTGCAGTTTCAACATTCTGACTGAATGTCAAAGACTCCACATATTGTGATATGTCATTTCCATCTACTGAAATATGACTTGATTTACCAGCTATTGCCATGGTTTATCTCCTATATATTATTATTTTAATTTTCTTGCAATGACGACTGCATAAGTGAGACTGAAACTACCACCCGTATAGGCAGAAGTTACTCTCAAATATCTATTAACTGTCCCAGTAACAGCTTTTATTTCTGATCCGACTGCTGATCCATCTAATGTGAACGTAGCTAGATCTGAAAAGGATGTGTTATCAGCTGAGTCCTGGACTTTTATAGTTGCTCCAGGAGTTCCCGTCTTTGCAGTTATATGAATATAAGCTGTTGCTCCATTGGAGGTTAAAGCCGAGTTATCAACTGATGTATGATCTGTTGCTGATGTCTCAGCACTTAAATCCTTTAACGAGACTCCGTTACCAATAAAACCACCCTCAGCTGAGGCAGAAACAGTAACTGCTCCTGAAACTTCTGAACCGATTTCATAATTAGTAACGTCTGATGATAATAAAACAGCTTTATTACCTCTAGTTAATCCTGCTTGAGCAAAAACTAGGGGAGTTACTGATGTATTACCTAATACTGCTTGTAGCTCTTCATCTACCGAATCTGTTGAACCATCAAAATATCCATCTAAGGATACTGATCCCGATTCTAAGGTAGGGAGCATAGTTCTGTAACCGGATGTAGTATTAAATGTTGTTACATCAATCATCTCTACGTTACGTGATGCAGTTACTGAATTGAAGTTAGTAGATAAGTCATATCCACCAAATATTATTTTTGTATCTTTACCCGAATTGGCCATTATTTATCCTCGATTACTTTTTTCTGATCTATCATCCATTGAGGAATCTTCTTTGTTACGATTTCTCCTGGTTCAAAAACAGATCCCTCGATATGTAGGCCTACTACGGCTACATACTTTTTATTGTCTTGTGAAACCTTTTTAGGTTTTGCTTTTGCAGGTTTATTTTCTGCCATGTTTATCTCCTATAAAGTTTGATTAGTAAATTCAATTTCAAATTCAAACGTACAGACTCTACCATTTTCGTCAGCTCCATTTTCTTCCTGGTATCTTGTGAGTTCTGCATTTTGTACTGATCCATTAACTGTTGGATCACTTACTATCTGTTGGAATACTTCTTCCATTAAAAAAACAGCTCTGTCGTTGGTAGATTCAGCTACTGTATCTCCGGCACCTACCTGGTTAACAAATATCAATCCGTTTATAGAATTGGTTTGTTCATATTGTCCACCCATAGTGAATGGACTGATAGAAGTGTTTGCACCACCAAGAGATATAAATTCTCTATCTAAAACCTCTCCAGGACTGTATGAGAATATCTTTATCCCACTTAATCCTGCTCGAGCCTCTAGTTGAGTCTTTAAATTTGATCTAAAATTATTTACTATTGCTACTGTCATTTACCATCCAATGATCGATGAGGAGTGTTGTTCTAACCAGGCATTTACCTCCGGAGATCTAGTTCTATTAAAGATTCCGAATGGCCCTTGTCCCTCAACGATAAAATCTGCTGTACCCATTGCATCAGTAAAAGATCGTGTATTTTCGGGTATGTTTGATGAGGGTAATCTCATTCTTAACATTTTTAACCCTATACGATCTACACCATCAACAATGCTTTTATATCCATGTTCATATTCAACAACGATATTTAGTGGGTGTAATTGTGTTGGATGTGTAAAAAATCCATCTTTATAGTACAGAAGTCCTACTTCTGAATCTATTTCAAACTCACTTGTAGCTATTGTTACTCCATCAATTTTTATAGAAATAATTTCATTTATTAAACGATGGGGTAGTAATAACTCCGGAGAATATTCTCCTTTTAATTTTGCTTTATGAAATCTAGGAATCCACGATAACGATGTCCAGTCAAAGAGTAAATCTGTAATTCTTGCTCTCTCGTCTGAAATCATTTCATCTGTATATGAACTTGTTGAATTTAATGCATTGTCATCAAAACTTCTTGCCTGGTGTTCAGTAAATAAGAAATTACCTACCACCTCATAGATGAGTGATGATGTTTGAGCTACAGATTCCCAAGTACCACTCCAGGTAACAGTTAATTTACGAACTCTCGTTGTATTTGCTGTTCCTAGATCGTAGTAATAAATTCCTGTTGAAGATTCTGTTGCTGTTTGTGAGTTGACTAAAGTTGTTCCATCTTCATCTACTACAGTTACTGTTACGTTTCCTGTTGCAGAAGTTAAGACTCCATCCACTTCAAATCTACTTGCAATTCTTCCTCTTGAGTTCGTTAATACTTGTTGAGTCCCTAGGCCATACCTAGTATCTAACATTTAACCTACTTTTTTGAATTTTCTTTTGCTTTTGGTTTAGAGGCTTTAGCTTTTGCATCTGCTTTAACTGGCATTGCAAAACCATTCTCGATGAGCCATACTGCATCCTCTTTATCCAGTTTTATTTCCTGGCCTGGAGGTGGTACTTTTACTCCCGAAATATTGCCTACATATTGAGCAATTATCATTACTTTCATTATTTTTTCTCCTGTATCTTCATCCAGGTCCTCAATTGCTTGAGGACTAGGATCAAGTCTGATCGGTGTTTAACTGTGGAGGCTATACGGATGATCAGATTGAGTGTACCTACCTAGGCAGGACATGTTAATCTTTTGATTGCTGATGCATCAAGTGTTGCTGAGTCAGTTCTCAAAATAAATTTATAGCTCACTAAATCGGTATTGAAACCAAATTCATCTGAACGAGCTACCTCAAGGCCACCGGCCTCACGGATGTAGTATTTACTCATATCTCCGATGTAACCGACTTTGGCATTTGCACCAAGGTCTGCAACGTTTGGATCTTCATAAACTGGAACTCCGATCAATCTGTCCGGTGTACCTACTGCTACAGCAGGACTCCATAAGTATTGACCATTAGAGTCTTTAAGTTGTCTGAGTTCATTTATAGTGTTTGCACTAAAAATCATGGCATAGTTAGGAGCATTTCTGTACTCTTGTCCCATTCCATAATGAGCATCTAATACCTCATCAACTGTGATTGCAGAGTTACTTGCTAATGTTTTAACGTTAGCCACTCCAACTAATCCTGTTGGTTGAGAACTACCTGTACCTGTTATTGCAAATTCTCCTTGTTTTTTACCAAGAGCTGTACCGGACATGTTTGCCATGATACCCTCTAAGTCAACACCGGAATCGTTTAACAATTCCTTAGAGATTTGTGTTATGAATGCTAATTTATAAGCACCTAAACTAACACTTGAGATAGTTGGATCTGATTCTGTTATTGCAGATCCCTCAGATATAAGTGATGCAGATGAGTTAGCTGTAAGTGTAGGGAATTTGAGAGCTTCTCCACCTGCTGTATTAATAACAGTTCCGAGATTTCTCATTACACCAACAGCATCCATTACTGCTGTTACTTGATCAAAAAAGGATTGAGGAATTACACCACCTGCTGTTGCAGATGTTAAGTCTCTATCTTCTTTTTCGAATGTGTGATTTCTAATTTCTCCATTAGCTAAAGCTCTGAGAGGATTTATAGCTCTCTTTTCTTCTTCAACTTCCGGATCCATTTCGGCAACTGCTTGATTAGAAGATAAAATTTCTTCTCTTCTAGCCTCTGCCTCTTTGTTCTTTTTGTCTAGATCATGTAGATCTTTGATTCTTTTATCCAATGCATCAAGGTCCTGAGACATAGTGTCCCAAGTTTGTTGCTCTTCTGAATTTAAGGATCTCTTCTCTTCAACTTCACGATCATTTAGATTCTTCATATCGTTCCAAATGACGTTACGATCTTCGACAAGTTTGTTTAAATAATCCATTATTTCTCCATGGTTATTGATAGGGATGTAGTGATACGGTCCCTGCTTTTACTAAATTTTGGGAGGGTGTCTGTTCAACTGCCCTCCAGTCGTTCGGCTCTAGATCTTTTTAATTTTTGGTTTACCAGTTTTAGACTTTTTATACTTTTTCTTATATGGCATTAGGAGTCCAGTCTGATATCGGTCTTTTTTGACATTAAGTACAGTTTCCTGGACCTAATATCTGCATTAACTTCAATTGAGTGATCATCTGATGATTCAACTCTCTCTAAAATTAATGATCTTAAATCTTTCTTATTAATAGCATCTTCAATTTCATCTATATTGATGCCGGATGCTTGTGCTAAAGATTCTAAGGATCTACTTACCCATGATCCGGATTCCGGATATGCAGGGGTAGAAACTATTGAAACTTCATGAAGTCTTACTGATCGTAAAACTCTCTGAACTGGTTCTTCATCATTTTGAGGTAAGATCCATTGGTCTCCATCTTTAGGTACATCGAAACCAAATGAAGATGATGATACGTTTCCACGTTGTACGGTGTAATACTTATCTCTAACTTCTTGACTTCTTAAATCCATATCGATTTCATACGATAGACCAGTTTCATCTTCTTTTAGACGTAGTGTTCCTGCTCGTTTAGAACCGAGAACGATGTCTGAGTTATGATTCCAGTAAGCAAATATATCTTCTTTGCTTGTTTGTGTTCCTCTCTCATTAAGAGATTTTTTAAATGCACCAGGGGAGACGGTTTCAATAAATCCTCCGGATAGTAAAAGAGATGGGCTATTAAAAACTGCACCGTAACCGGATATAGTTCCTGTATTGTCATCAACGTCTCTAACTTCCATAGCATGAGTTAATGATCTATTTTCTTTGCCATCTCTAGGTATTAATACCTTTGGTCTTGATTTGTACACGGGTTTACTCCTTGTATCTTCTTCTTCTAACTTTTGTACTGCACGGTCGAACCACTCTTGGGCCTGACCAGGGTTTAACGGATCAAATCCCCATAAAAAATGTGCTACAGCTCCTGGTCCTGGGTAATCTTCATTATCTGCATTTGAATTTTTAGCAGATTCGAGGTCAACATTGTGTCTCTTGCCCCAGGCACTAGCTCTAATCAATTTATCGTGAGTAATATCCCCACGAGTCATATCTTGAGCCTCTTTTACAGTTTGATCAGTTAATCCGTCTCCGGCTAATCCCTCTTTGTAAAAGTTCAATCCTTTTCGAGCATTTTCTTTTATATACTCGGGTGGATCGATATGAGATCTAGTTTCATTCATTCTTCCTCTTCAAATTCGGTATCTATTTCATCATCTCCCTGGATTTTCATATTCAATGGTATTAAATACGAATCTCCGATAGCAGGATCATCAATTGGAGACATATCTTCAAAGGCTCTAATGTCATTAGCAGTAAGTACTCCGAGCATTCTTAGTTTGTTATAAACTTCAACTCGGTCTTTTGCATTACCTCTTAAATAACCATTGAGATCAAACTTTACGAATTGACCTCGAGGGAGTAATTGATTTAAAGTAATTTCTAATCTTGTTAGCCATGGAGTTACGGAATATTGTATGAATGCTTTATTCTGTTCTTCTAATCCTGATCCCCATGATGTTTGCTTTGTGTGTTCGTTCAATAAAAATAATGGAACGTTAAAAATTCTTGCTATCTCTTCAATACTGAATCTCCTGGAATCAATAAATTGAGCTTGATCCGGTGGTAATGAAGTATTTCTCCATTTAGCACCACCAGTTAATATTCCAGGACGATGAGATTTCTCTACACCTCTATGATGTTTATCCCAGGTCTCCATGAATTGTCTTAGCTGTTCTTCTGTTGGTGTTTGATCTATTTCTATAACACCGGATAGAGTTGTACCATTTTCAAAGAATCTAGATCCAAATAGCTCTACAGCTTTACCAAATCCGATTGCCTCTTTGCAATTTTGGATAGGAGAGATACCTTTTAAGTCATCTCCATCAGCAAATGCCTTTATGTGAACTATTGATCCTGTTGGATTCTTTGAGGTATAACGTTTTAACGGTTTTTCGTCTTTTCCCTGGTTGATAACTGTATAAAGTACAGCACCATTATTTCTTTGTATGGTTACATCATCGGGATGAACGTTATAAAGTTCGGACGGATAGCCTTGACGATCTCTGTTAGTAATAACGATATATGCATTTCCATACAACAGCAGGGAAGTCATAATTCGATGAAAAAACTCAAATTGATCACATTCAGGATTAACCATTCCGGATACTTTATCTATCCAGGTAGGTTGTTGATCTAATAGCTGTCGGTAGTCGTTTGTTTTTCTATAAGCATGTACGGGTAACGATGCTACTGCATTAGCTAATATGTTAACTGCTGAATAAACACCAGTTAAGGATAAGGCAACATCGGAATCTACATTGATCCCGGCACTTGTGTTCTTACCCTCAAAAATTCCTAAATTAAAATTTGATGAAGAGATTGCTCTCTCTTCTGTTGTTCTGTTAAAAAGTCGATCGAATAAAGCCATTTTTTATTTCTATATCTCCGTAAATAGTCCGAATACTAAAAGTGATGCTCCTAAGAGCAGAAGTGATAAACCAGGAGCTACTAAATAAGCTCCGGTTAAAATTAAAACATATCCCGTACAAGTTGTAATTATTCTGTTTGTCATATTGATATAAATCCAAAGTCTCCGACTTCGTCTGATTCATTGTCTCTTCGTGCAGTTGCACGGTCATAGGCAATTACAGATCCGACGGCCAGGTCTATTTTTCTCGGAGACGATTTTTTCTCCTTTGTAATATAGGCTCCTGTAACTGTTTCTTTTAAATAACAATTGTCTAGATGTCTCTCTAGATCGGGGTTGCCATCATGCATGATGTCTTTGTTAACGACTGCCGTATAAAATTTTGAAGTAGCTCTGATCATTCTTTTTCTGAAATTAGTTTCATAAAAGACAATCTTGCCAGGGAACTCATCTTGCCACTCATCGAGAGCTTTGTGCCATCCCGGAGGATCTGCCGATAGTTCCAGTACGTTATATTTTTCGAATGTTTGTCGAACTTTTGCAGATACTTCATCTCTTGGGACGATCCAATTCTCGTCATGATAAGATTTTTCCCAAAGGCCAACTACTTCAATTCTTGGTATTTCTTCTAAGGTACAAGCAACTAGGCAAGTTGAGTCATTATTATATGATCCATCAAATCCTAGGATTATGTCTGCACCCTCTTCAATACCGGAATGTTTTTCGAGATCCTGCCATATCCCTGGTGGTAACCAGGCATCTGTGCTTTTAGCTATTTGTCCTAAATGATATCTACGAAACTCATGTTCCGGGATCTCTTTATATCTTCTGATCAAGTTATCCGATGGCCAAAAATCATCAGCTCCAGGGTTTGCCTGTTGAATTGCTGTTTTTAATTCATCGGGGTTAGTTAGATCTAGTTTAGGATCGGCTCTATAAAATTTGTGATAAAAGGTTTCATCTTCAATGTTGCCTTTTGCTACATCCTCTGCATAAGAAATCATCCTACCCATCAAATCTGTTTCAGATCCTCCAGGAGTAGAGATGTTTAATTCAAATGTATTCGATCTCTTGGCTAGTCCATTGGTCAAAACTAGCCGAGATCGTTCTTGTGCAGGAGTGATAAATGTTGCTATTTCATCTAAAGCTACGAATGTTGGACGAATACCATCAAGTTGATCACGACTTGAGGCTACACGTCTTAACTCTCCAGGAGATCCATCTCCCATGACAATCTTACGATCGGTCATCCTTACAAAACTCTTTAACGGTCCCTGGCTTATTTGTGCTTTGCAAGTATTGAAAAGAATACCTGCTTGATCTAAGTTTCCTGCTCCCAAAACAACTAGGGGAGACTTATGGTATCCACTTAGGAAGAAGAAATTGCAAATTGCTGATGTTAACTCAGATTTTCCATTCCCTTTTCCAGTAAGGATTAATGCTCTTCTCTTTATGAGTAGGCCATTCTCATCAACAACGAACATTTCGTTCAATAATGATTTCTGCCAGTCTCTTAATAAAAACTGTTGTCCGGAGAAGTCTGAATGATCTCCATAAACTAAATATTTCTCTATCCAGGACGTTACTTTAGGTCCAAGAGTCCTAGTCTGTTTCGGCATACCATTCCTCGTCATCAATATTGATTGAAAATTCTTTTTGAAGATCTAGAGTGGTTTTCTTTGCATTATTTAAACTAATGCCGAGTTGTAATCTTGATTTAGGGTTTAATCCGAATCTATCTTGTAGTGCCAGGATATCTTTATCCCATTGGTTGATCTGTCTTACTAACGGATGGAGTATTTCTTGTCCTTGTGATCCAATAGAGCTGAAACCCTCACTTCGAACTCTTCTCCAGGCTCGTTCTCTATCATCCATAATCTTTACTAATCTGCTGAGACTATCAATGTCTGTATCAGTAGCAATAAAGTTAGCTAGATCAGATTTCCAAAAACTATTCCAAAAATCTTTGGTTACTTTTAGTAGTTTTGTAGGAGGTTTCGGAATATTAATATCTTTGTAACCGTCAATATCGATTACTTTGGTATTTTTCTCTATGCTAGGCCGGTCTGCTTGGCCATTAGGTTTTGGAATATTTGGCATTTTTTATAACTTCCTAAAAAAAAATAATTTGTCTTGGGGGAGTGTAAATAACGTGAATTGGACAGTTTTTTTCTTGTCTATGCATGGTCGGGAGTGTGTACCGTGTCCTGCTAGAGTTTTTGACTACCCCTTACCCCGTTATCTATGAATAAATAGAGCTAATATAAGGTCTTTTTATTGTATTTGAGAGCTGTTTGTTGTCCTCTACGTGA